>OHNN01001472.1_pt1 | contig 10394 bp, 9 predicted proteins | sample 1569541 | NCBI WGS metagenome assembly OHNN01 (sample SAMEA3879563, study PRJEB24766) | human gut metagenome | biome: human-associated habitat; feature: feces | place: USA | collected 1985/1987 | reverse complement strand
CCCCCGACCAGCTGATTACAAATCAGCTGCTCTGGCCAACTGAGCTACATCGGCATATAGACCAATTTGGATTGCAAAATTAAGGAAAATAAAATTAACAACCAAAAATTTGATCATTTTATTTTATCACTCCTCTCAAAGAACGTTCTCGGCGATCGAAATCGAACGCGAAATCGGGTGCAAATATAGCACTCTTTCGGGAATTAAAAAATAGTTGCGCGGACTTTTTTATCCGGAACGCAGAAAAAGTCGCAAATAAGTCCATACCACAACCAAACCGAAAGCACAAATCGACGTCCCACAGCAAAAAAATTTATATGAAAACGATACAAAGCAGTATTTCACGGCACGTCCTATTCAAATGTCGTCTTGGGAGAATCTCCAAAAGACGGTGAAATTCATCATTTTATCATGACAATCATTACCACACACTCTGATTTATCCCTAAAAGATACACGAAATTTCCTCCGATCGACTAATTTTGCCGTATGGAACGTACGAAGGCTGTTTTTAACTGGAGCGGCGGCAAGGATTCCGCCCATGCGCTGTGGCGTGCCATCGAATCGCAGCGCTATGAAATCGTCGCCCTGCTGACGACCGTCAATCACGACACCCGACGCTCGACCATGCACGGGATCCCTTTTCCCCTTTTACAGGCACAGGCCGCAAGCATCGGCATTCCCCTCCATGCGGTCGATCTCACGCCCAAAGGCGATATGGAGGATTATCAGACAGCTATGTCGCAAGCCGTCGCGCATTTCAAAGCACAAGGTGTAACGCACTTCATCTTCGGAGACATCTTCCTGCACGACGTTCGCAAATACCGGGAACAGCAGCTCGCTCCGCACGGCATCGAAGTCGTCGAACCCCTTTGGGGCCGCAGCTCCGAAACCGTGATGCACGATTTCCTGGCCTCAGGCCTGCAAACCGTCGTAGTAACGACCATGGCCGACGGACTGGGAGCCGCAGCCATCGGGCGGACCATCGACTCCGATTTCATCGCCTCCCTGCCTGCGGGGACGGATCCCAACGGCGAAAACGGAGAATACCACACCTTCTGTTACGACGGCCCGATTTTCCGCACGCCCGTCCGGTTCCGGCTGGGGAGTCCCTTCTCCCGAAGTTACGACATACGGCTCGACGACGGCACGGAGAAAACCTACACCTACTGGTTCGCCGATCTGCAAGAGCCATAAGCCATCTATGTCGCCGACACTTCCGATGGTATGCCTTATGGTTGTTCCCGGAATCGGCACCGCACAGAACCCGGCTGACCGAAATCCGCACGAACCGCCGCCTCTGACAACCAAGAAAGACCTACACCTATGATAACCAGAATTATCCCGTACCGAAAAATAAGCCTCTGCTCCCTATTACTCGCACTGCTGGCCCCGGTACTCCTGACAGCCGGATGCAACGACACCCAGGAAAATGAAGGGGCACCGGATCCCACGATCCCGTTGCCCGAACCGAAACCGGAGCCGAAAACTTATCCGCTGGTAATTACCGACATCCGAAATCTTCCCCCGAAGACGACTTTCGACCGGATCGCGGTCCAAATCACGGGTGTAGATTGGAGTATCATCGCCACGGTCGAGGCACCGTACGAGAACGGAGCGGCAACGTTGGCACTTCCCCTCGAATTTCCTGCCGAACAGTTGCAGGTCGCGGACCGGCGCGGCGGTAACATGGCCGGATACTGGCCCGGCACCGCAAGCGACCCGGCAGCACTCGTGGCGACCCTCGGGGATTTCATCGCTTACCGGGGCGATGAAAAAGTCGGACGTATCTATCGCTCCGACTGGTCGGGCGAAGGCTCCTCGGCCTCCAAAGCCTTCGTCTATTATCAGTATGCCGACCGTCCTTTCGAAGTAACCGGCGCCACGACCTCCTACTATTACAGCGACTGCTCCTTCGTCGCGGGCTGGAACGCTTTCGCCAACATCAACCCGTCTTCGGAAGGCTTGCACGGCAACATCCGTTGCACGACGGCCGGACTCGACCGGCTCGAACTGACCTGGAATTTCGAATCCTGGGCGCATTAGCGAATATGAAAAAGAGCAGCCATAAGGCTGCTCTTTTTATCATTATTGCATCACGACGCTACCGCTGTGTCCAAAGTCCGTTCACCTTATGACGGATCACCAGCATATCGATCAACACTACCGCCCCGACCACGAGGATCCCGGCCAGAAGCATTCCCCAGATACCGGGCGCCGCATAATCCTCACCGAGCATTCGTACCATCGGGAGGTATTTCGACCGCACCCAAACGACCACCGGCACGGCGCACGCCAGCACCGACAGGTTCAGCCCCAGCGCCAGCAACTGATAGGGCCGTGCCACCTGCGCAGGCGTATAGCCGAGCATCAACAGGTCTTCGAGCTTCTTCAAGTTCTTTTGCAGCATCAGGAAAATACTCAACAACAGAATGAAGAAGGAGAGTACGGTAATCAACAGCCCCACGCCGACCACCACCCCCGTCGCCATGCGCAGAAAGTAGCTCGCCCGGCCTTCGTCGCCGGCACCTCCTTCGATCTGGTAGCGGTGGAGCGCAAGGTATTCATGGAGCCGGTCGTCCGCAGCGTTCCGCACCTCCAGAATGATCCGCGAAGGATCGGCCGCAGGTTTATCGGCGAACCGACGGTTCGACCAGCGGATGAACTCCTCCGGAACGAGGATCGTATTCAGGCGGTTGGAAAAAGCCACGACACGCCCCTTGAGATTTCGGAACTGCCCCCGTCCCGAAAGATCCAGATCGAGGGTAATACCCCGCACGAGATCTTCGCTCACCTGCGGCAATCCGCGCGTCGAAGCGAATCCGAAATTATAAAGATTCAGATAATTGCGAGGCAGAATGATCGGCACGAACTCGCTCCCCTCCTCGAAACCCCACTCGTCGCTCCGGACATCGAGGAAACGGTCGGGTACGCTCTCGAAAAACAGGTAGGTCCGCATGCCGATCCCCGCCAACGAAATCCCGCCCATCACGCTGTAACGCGCCGGCGTAAACTCGCCCAGCGCCTCCGTGAAGGGCTGCTCCGCAAGTTCGGCCAGCTCCGCCTGCGTGAAGGAGGTCTTTCCGATGCCGGCCCCTTCGACCTCTTTGGTGAGAATGATGAAATCGTTGTCCAGGAACGAATCGGGCGCTTGGAGCGCAGGCGTCACATCCCGGTAAAGCTGTACGGCCGTAAGCACGATCGCCACGCCGACCAGATTGGTCACCAGAAAGCCCGCCAACTGCAACACGCTGACGTGCTGACGGAGTAATTGCCAGATCAGTTTCATAGCGAAAAGACTTTATCGTACTCGATCTCGAAACGCTTGCCTACCGAGGTGACGATGACCCCCGTGCCGTTCGTCCGCACCTCTTCCAGAAGAATTCCGGCCATGACCGCAGCATTCCGCTCGTCGAGGTGGCTCATCGGCTCGTCCAGCAACATGAAATCCGCCGGCTGACAAAGCATCCGAATGAAAGCCACGCGCTGCTGCTGCCCGAAGGAGAGCTTCGACACCGGAGTTTCCCGCTTCTCGGCAATACCCAGCGCCTCGAACAACCAGGCAATCTCCGCCTCGGAGCGGCGGCCCGTCAGGTTGTTCTTCAGACGCACATTATCCACGGCGCTCAACTCCGGAAAAAGACGCAGTCCCTGGAACATCATCGCAAGCGAACGGCAGCGCAGGCCGCTCCACTCCCCGACGCTCAACTCGCGAATATCCCGGTCATCGAAAAGAATCGTTCCCGAATAATCGCGCCGGTAGCCGTACAAATAGCCACAAAACGACGACTTTCCCGATCCCGAAGCCGCTTCGACCAGATATACACGTCCCTTGTCGAACGTTACATCCCTCCGCCAAATCTCCGACCCCACGGGCGGATTATCCGCAAAAACATCCGGCAGCACCTGCCGCAATCCGATTTTATCCATCGTCCAATCTCCTTCTTCATTCACCCCGCCGGGCAGGAAGGCGAACCCGCCCACGAGCCGGGAACATTACGACGACTGCGCGGCAGGCGAAATGCCAGCCGCGCAGAGTCGAATGATCGATCCTTTTTCTCCAACATGGGCAGCACGAAACTCGACCGCACTCGCCGTCCACGTCGAACGAAATATCAAAATATCGCCTCGCACAGCCGCCGCTATTCCGGGAAAAACCCGTTAATCCGCAAAACGACTGTCCGGACTCTTCCGACTTAAAACATAGTCGCCGCGAACATCTGGGCAAAGCCCTCGATGGTCTTGTAAAGAACCTCGGCGGCATTCTTATCCTTATCCGTCATATTCAGGACAAGCTCGCCCTGACGCTCCGTACGGCCGGTGATCTCCAGCGTATCGAACAACGAAAGCGCCATGAGCGATGCGGCTGCCGACTGATCGAGCCGGTTCTGTGCGATCAGGCTCTCGATCAGGCTGCGCACGGCCGGGAAATCGACAAACATCGTACCGTAAGAGCCTCGGAACAGTTTGCCGACCTCGGCCTCGTATGCAGAGGTCTGTGCTCCGGTCAGGAATACCAGGGCGTCGGAATCGGTCGTCGCATAGAACGTATTGTCGTTCAAACCGAAATAGATCGTCGTATTGGCATCCGGGCTCAACGCATACTGGCCGGGAGCCATCTCCTGCATCGGCACGGGAATCATCCCTTTGATCGTTTCCATGATCGCCGGATCCTTCAGCTCCGCGATCAGCGAAAGCTCCGGCATCCGGCCGTTGTCCGTCATCCCGTGGAACGACAAAGCGATGTCGCCGTCGATCGCCTCCATGATCGGCTTCACCTGCGGAGCCATGGCGAAGACCATCGAATACATCGGAATTTTCTGAAGCATTTCGTAAGTTCTGGTGCCGTCCATACTGCCCGCGAGCGTCGCTACATTCTCCGCAGGCAGCATCTTCAGAAAATCGCCGTCCATCTTACGCTGAGCCGCCACCATCTCCATATACTGTTTTTCGGCCTCCTTGTCGCTGAAGAGAATCCGCGCCTCGGCCACGATCTTACCCTTCTCGAAATCGACCGGCATCGCCATCGACATCTTGTTCAGGAACTCGAAACCCGACAATCCGGCCGTGCCGATCTGCTCTCCGGCTACCGCCATAACCGAACCGTAATCCATCACGAACTTCATATCGCTGGGACGCTCGATGGCCTGTGCCAGCTGCGAATTGCCCATCAGACTCTCTGTTTTCTTCTGGGCGAAGAGCTTCTTGGCGGCAGCTTTCGCCTGATCATTGTCAACGGGAGCGGTATAGACCAAAAGGGCCGTTTCGTCATAAGCGACGACAGGCATATCCGCGCCCTGCGTATTGGCAAGGAAGGTGATTCCATCCTCTTCGAACGAGGTGAAACCGCTCTTCTGCGAAAGCCAGCCCAGGAAACTATCGAGCTTCTTGCGATCACCCACCTTGAACAAACCGCCGACCGTAGGATTGCCTGTCTGCGACGCATTCTCCATCGTCACGAACATAAACACGTCGCTGCCCACATCCAGCCCCGTTTCCGAAGGATGCGCCAACAAAGAGAGGATGCGTCCGCGCTCCTCTTCGGGCGCATCGGCCAAAGCTTGCTCGGCCATCTTATAATAAACGCTTTGGGTAAAATCGCCGACCTGCGCTTTCCGGGACAGGGATTCGGGATTGATCGAAACGATCACGAAAGAGTCGGCCGGCAGCATCTCGCGGTAATCCTTACCGCCACACGATGCGAGCATCAGCGCCACGAGCGCTATGCAGAAGAAGTAGAGTTTTTTCATATCGGTATTTTTATAATTGTGTTATCAATCCATTAACAATCCGGGATAAACCTATTCTATTACCTTCACGCCGAGACGCAACCGGACCGAATCGAAATCCGCCTGCGGCAAATAGGCTGCAAAGCAATATCCGGGTTTATTTACGCCTTACCGGGGCATACCCCGTGTTTTGATATTACAAATATATTAAATATTTTACGGGCAGCCGATTTTATTTTTCAGCCCTCTCTTGAAAAAGAAGTCAGCGGATATCGACGAGTTCGATCTCGTAGAACAATGTCGTATTCGGGGCCACGCCCAATTTCTTGTCGCCTTCGGCCCCGTAAGCCAGGCGGGAGGGTATCCATACATTCATTCGACCGCCTTTCCCGACGAGCCGCACGCTCTGCCGCAACCCGGGCATCAGGTCGCCCACGGCCATACGCGTAGTATCTCCGCGTTCGTATGAAGACTCGACAACCTTTCCATCGACCGTCTTGGCTGTAAAACGGATCGCCACCGTATCCCGGTCGCTTCGGGGCGTCTTGGATTCATCCCCGACCTCCAGCACCTCGTACGTCAGCCCCGTATCGGTCTTGGCATAGGAGCGATTGCTCTTACGGAAATCCTCCAAAAACTGTTCTTCATAGGCCCGAATCTGTTCGGGCTGCGAAACATTCACATAACGCAGATAAACCGCACGGGCCTGGTCGGGCGTCATCCGGGCCGTCCGGGCATATACGTCCCGCACGGCCTGGCACACGGCTTCGACGTTGAGGGTCGAATCCATCCGCTGCAAATTATATCCCACATTCAGACCGATCACATAAGCGACCGAATCCGTTTCGTTACGCAACTCCACGCTCCCCGTTCCCCGGGAGCAGGCGCCCAGCAGGAACAGTCCCGCTGCGGCGATCAATCGATATTTCTTCATATACGTGTCTTTTTCTTGGAAAAGAGGAAAATCAGGACCGTACCCAATACGGCCGACGCGAACGATCCCATCAGAATGGCAATCTTGCCCCGGCTGACGATCTCGGCATCGGCAAAGGCCAGCGTATCGACGAAAATCGACATGGTGAACCCGATACCGCCCAGGCATGCCACGGCGAAGAGCATCCTCCAGCCGGCTCCCTCGGGCATTTCGGCCAGTTTCGTCTTCACGGCAAGCCAACTGGCCAGGAAAATACCGAGCGGCTTGCCTACGAGCAGTCCGAAGAAGACACCCATGCCGACCGCACCGGCCTGGGGCGTAACGTGGAAGATTCGGAAGTACTCCAGCGAATCGATCGAAACACCCGCATTGGCGAATGCGAAAATAGGCATAATCAGAAAAGTCACGTACGGAGCCAGCAGATGTTCAAGACGATAGCTCATACCCACCGAATCGGTCGCCAGCGAGGACATCATCCGCAGGTAGTGCCGATGCTCCTCGTTCGGGAAATCGTCGGCCCGGCACTCGGCTTTCAACAGCGCATCGGACAGACCGGTCATCTTACGTGCAAAATACTCCTTGCTGTAACGGGGCTTCATCGGGATAAACATAGCGATCACCACACCCGACAACGTGGAGTGGATTCCTGAATAATAGAACAGGGCCCAGACGACGAAAGCCGGCACCAGATAGAACATAATGCGGGTTTCGCCCACTTTATTCAGGAAATAGATGCCTATGAGGATCAGGATCGCAATCGCAAGCAGCAACAGGTTGACCTCCTCTCCGTAAAACAGCGCGATCACCAGGATCGCCCCCAGGTCGTCCGCCACGGCCAGGGCCGTCAGAAATATTTTGAGCGAAATGGGCACCCGATCGCTGAATATCGAAAGGATGCCGATGGCGAAAGCGATATCCGTCGCCGTAGGGATTCCCCAACCGGGCGCCGCGACGGTCCCCGCGTTGAACGAAAAATAAATCAGTGCAGGGACCACCATACCGCCCAGAGCCGCCAGTACGGGCAGAATCGCCTTCTTGACGGAAGAGAGCTGTCCGACGACGATTTCTCGTTTGATTTCGAGGCCGATCAGGAAGAAAAAAACCACCATCAGGCCGTCATTGACAAAGGTCTGCAGGGTCAGGCCCCGGGGAAACATCCAGTCGATCATCCCCCCCGATCCCCGCACCACCAAAGCGATGTCGATGTTGAGCAGCCGTTGATAACCGTCCGCCGTCAGCGGAAGATTGGCCAGCAGCATCGCAACGGCAACGCTGATGAGCAGTACCAGTCCGCCCGACCAAGGAGCCTCCAGAAAACGACGTCCCCGTAATTGGAACTGATAATGTCGCCGCACCCAGCGGTACATGGAAAAAAGCCTCATTGTCTGTTAATCATTTAATTTCAACCGGTTCGAACGATCTCTTTCAGTATCTCCGATGCAGGATCAACCCTTGTTGGCCGATAAAGTCCGCAAAGTCAAACCACATAGTTTATAGAGTACGCGAGCACCCACGACCGCGTCGATCTTATCCTCCGGGCAGGGAACGACCTCCACCAGGTCGAACCCGGCGATGCGACGCCCCGAATCGGCCACGCACTCCATCAGGTAAACCACCTGTTCAAAAGTAATGCCGCCCGGAACGGGAGTGCCCGTATGGGGACAATGTTCGATGGTGAGTCCGTCGATGTCGAAACTGATATAGACCACCTCGGGCAGCTCGTCCACGATGCGGCGACAACTTTCGGCCCAGGTCGTTCCCGCGAATCCGGCGCGAGCGAGCGAGCGCGAATCGAACATCGAGATCCGCCCGTCCGAAGCGGCTCTTTCGGCCTCGGCATCGCAATAATCCCGCACGCCGACCTGCACGAACTTGCGTACCTGCGGCAGGTCGCGCAGTACGTTGAACATGATCGAAGCGTGCGAAAATTCGAATCCCTCGTACGCCTCACGCAGATCGCAATGAGCATCGATATGGAGAATTCCCAGCGAACTTTCCTTTTCGGCAACGGCACGGATCAAGCCGTACGGCGTCGAATGGTCGCCTCCGACCAGCCCTACGACCTTACCTTGCGAGAGCCACTGGCGGGCCTGACGGTAAATATTGTCGTTCATGGCTGCACAACCTTCGTTGATGCGGCGCAGACGGCGCTCGATACGTTCGTCATCCGGCGCTCCGCCCTCTTCGAGGTGTTCGATCACCCGCTCGGCATCGGCCCGCAGCTTGCGGGACTCCTCCAGCAGCGAATAGTCGATATCGGCCGTAGCGATGCCTCCGAGCCAGGCTCCCGGCGCCGAAGCATCGTAAAGATCGAGCTGTGTGGAGGCTTCGATCAGGGCATCCGGCGCCAAAGCCGTTCCGGCACCGTAGGATACGGTCACGTCCCAGGGTGCGGAAACAAGCACCAGCGCAGCCTCCTCGGGCGTGAACGGCAAACCGTAATAAGCGCCGTTGTCCACCCCCACCCCGTTGGGATTGAATGTTTTCAGATCCATAGTCTTTCCTTGTAAGAATTACAAAGATAGTAAATTTTTGATTTTCCGCCATCTCTATCGCGGATAAACCCCGTTTTTAACGGGGTGCCGACCGGCCGACCCGGACGACACCCGAAGCGAAAGCCGTATGCACCGGCGCACGGTTCCCGTAAAATGGAGTTCAAATAAATTTGGCGCCGCCCTCGCCCTGCACTATCTTTGCTCCGCAATTAACCAATTCGAATACCGTCGTGAAAATCGTCGCCGACAATGCCATACCTTTTTTGAAAGGAGTACTCGAACCTTATGCCCGGGTGGAATACCTCCCCGGGAAAACCATCGCAACGGCCGATGTCCGGGATGCCGACGCCCTGATCGTCCGTACCCGCACCCGGTGCGACGCCGCCCTGCTCGAAGGATCGTCCGTCAAACTGATCGCAACGGCGACCATCGGCTTCGACCACATCGACACGGAGTATTGTCGGCGACACGGCATCGAAGTAGCGACCGCCGCAGGATGCAATGCACGGGGCGTACTGCAATACGTCGCTGCAGCACTGGTCCGCCTCTCACGAGTACAGGCCTGGGAACCTGCAGACAAAACCCTCGGAATCGTCGGTGTAGGACACGTCGGGTCGCTCGTCGAGGCCTACGCCCGGACGTGGGGATTCCGCGTCGTGGCATGCGATCCCCCCCGCGAAGAGCGCGAGCACGGCGGATTCCTGCCGCTCGAAAAGGTTTACTCCTTCGATCCGCTGGAGGGGCTGACCTCCGACGAGGCGCGTTTCGTGCTTGGCGTGCAGGCCAATCTCTGGACCGAATACATCCCCGACTTCGGTCAGGCGCAATACATGCTGCTGCCCCGGCTGAGCGCGCTCGCCGAGGCAGGCTGGAATCCGCAGGAGAAAGATTACGACGACTTCCTGCGTCGTCTGCGGCGCCTGACGGACCTCTACGACGCCTGCGGCTACCGATACGCCCCGCACGGTCTGCCCCGGAATCAATTCTGCGGAATCCGAGGAATATAGTACGCAAAAAGCACCCGCCGGAGAAAACGGAGGGAGTAACTTTGAATATCGGAATACCGAAATATTTCAAAGAAGTTACGAAGCCCGAATAATTATAAAATATTTTAATAATAATTCTCCAAACCGCAGACCTTTTAACATTTAATTATTAACCTCAAACCTATGAAAATGAATTTGACTTTCTCAGGGAAGAGACGGGATTTCGCCCGCCGGCTTCTGATGAGTTTGCT
>OHNN01001471.1_pt1 | contig 10400 bp, 9 predicted proteins | sample 1569541 | NCBI WGS metagenome assembly OHNN01 (sample SAMEA3879563, study PRJEB24766) | human gut metagenome | biome: human-associated habitat; feature: feces | place: USA | collected 1985/1987 | reverse complement strand
TTCCAACTGGGATGAGATTGTTGCATACCGTGAGGAAGCAGCAAAGAAGTCTGACTTCGAGCGTTCTGAGCTGGCAAAGGATAAGACCGGTGTTGAGATCAAGGGCTTAAAGGCAGTTAATCCGGTAAATAAAAAAGAAATCCCGATCTGGGTTTCTGATTATGTACTGATGAGCTATGGTACTGGTGCAATAATGGCAGTTCCGGCTCATGATGAGAGAGACTGGGCATTTGCAAAGAAGTTTAACCTTCCAATCGTTGAGGTTGTAGCAGGCGGAGATGTTCAGAATGCTGCATTTACTGATGTTCAGACAGGAACACTTGTAAACTCAGGATTCCTTGATGGACTTGAGGTTGCTGATGCAAAGAAGAAGATCATTGAGTATCTTGAAGAGAATAAGATTGGTACACCAAAGAAAAACTATAAGTTAAGAGACTGGGTATTCTCAAGACAGCGTTATTGGGGTGAGCCGATCCCAATCGTAAAGTGCGAAAAGTGTGGATATGTTCCGTTATCAGAGGACGATCTGCCGCTGGAGCTTCCAGATGTAGAAAGCTATATGCCGACTGATAATGGTGAATCTCCATTAGCTGCTATGACTGATTGGGTTAATACAACATGTCCGTGCTGCGGCGGTCCGGCAAAGAGAGAAACTGATACAATGCCTCAGTGGGCTGGTTCTTCGTGGTACTTCCTGCGTTATATTGACCCAACAAATGATGAGGCACTTGCCAGCAAAGAGGCATTGAAATACTGGCTGCCGGTTGACTGGTACAACGGAGGAATGGAGCACACCACCCTTCACCTTCTGTATTCCCGTTTCTGGCATAAATTCCTGTACGATCAGGGCGTAGTTACCTGCCCGGAACCGTATCAGAAACGTACTTCCCACGGAATGATCCTCGGCGAGAACGGCGAGAAGATGAGTAAATCCCGTGGAAACGTTGTCAACCCGGATGATATCGTAGCTGAGTTCGGTGCAGATACCCTGCGTACGTACGAGATGTTCATCGGTGCCTTCGACTTAAGTGCATCCTGGTCTCAGGAAGGCGTAAAAGGATGCCGTCGTTTCCTCGAGCGTGTATGGAAACTGCAGGACAGCCTGGTAGACGGAGATTCCTACTCCAAAGAGCTGGAGTCCAAAATGCACCAGACCATCAAGAAAGTATCCAGCGACTATGAGTCCCTGAAATACAACACAGCGATCGCAGCCATGATGACCCTGGTCAACGAGTTCTACAAAGCCGGAAAAGTAACGAGAAAAGAGTTCGAAACCCTTCTGATCCTGCTGAATCCGGTTGCACCGCATATGACCGAGGAACTGTGGGCAGACCTTGGATACGAAGGCCGTCTGTATCAGACCGCATGGCCGGAGTTTGACGAGGAGAAGACCGTAGAGGCAGTAGCCGAGATCGCTGTTCAGATCAACGGCAAAATGCGCGGAACGATCAAAATCGCCAAAGATGCAGATAAAGAGACCGCAATCGCCGCTGCAAAAGAGGCAGTTGCAGACAAACTGACCGGAAACATCGTAAAAGAAATTTACGTACCGGGAAGAATTGTGAATATCGTTCAGAAATAATAATTATGTAAGCTGAAGAAAGGAGGCTGATTCTTGGAAAAAGAGTCAGTCTCCTTTTGCATAAATATTGCTGTTTAGTAAGGAGGGATACAAAATGGATCTTGAAACAATCAGACAGGAAGCGCGTGCCGTCGCAGAGGAGCTGATTACGACGGCGCAGATGAAACCGGGACAGATTCTGGTAGTGGGATGTTCTTCGAGTGAAATTCACAACAGTAAGCTTGGAACGGATTCCAGCCAGGAGATCGGGCAGGCGGTGTTTGAGGCGCTGTATGCGTGTACGAAGGAGCACGGGCTGTATCTGGCGGCGCAGTGCTGTGAGCATCTGAACCGCGCGGTTGTTCTGGAGCGTGCGGCGGCAGAAAAATACGGTTACGAGCCGGTATGCGCGGTACCGTGGCTGCATGGCGGCGGATCGTTTGCGATGGCGGCATACTATGGATTGGAGGACGCTGTCACCGTAGAGCGTGTGCAGGCGCATGCAGGTATTGATATCGGTGATGTGCTGATCGGCATGCAGCTGAAGGCAGTAGCCGTTCCGGTCCGGGTATCGCAGAAAACGATCGGAGATGCGCACGTTGTCTGCGCGCGGACAAGACCGAAATACATTGGCGGCGAGCGGACGCATTACGCGGAAGATCCGGAGATGAGAAAGTAAGAAACTGTGATTGGTAAATCAAAAAATGCCGTACAGGCGGAGGAAAAATTTCCAACGCTGTACGGCATTTCTGATGTTTGGTTTTACGTTTTATTTCGCTTTTCTCGCTTCCCGTTTTCGCAGGAAGAAAATTTTCTGCTTCCGGTAAAAAGAGGAAATGGAATCCACGAGGATGCTCAAATATCGCAGAACCGGCTCTGTTGCGACAGAGAATACGACCAGCAGCATGATACATTTTCTGGACATATCAGAAATGGCGAACAGCTGGTTCAGATAGGTACTGCAGAAAATGAAGGCAATAATCGAGCTGATCAGGATCGTCCAGCGCATCCAGTTGAGCGGCTTGCTGATCCGGTAGAGAATCATAAAACCGACAATGGCGAGCAGTACGGTGGCAGCGGTCGAAATATCTTCCGAGCCGACCGCAAATTCCTGGCCGAAGACGACGAGTGTTGCGACCATCAAAAAGTCGGTCAGCGCCGCAGGCAGGGCCCGTGTCAGAATGTTCGTGATAAAGTGGCCCGCGATCCGGTTTTTGTTCGGCATCAGCGAGAGCAGGAAGCCTGGAATACCGATCGTAAACATACTGATCAGCGAGATCTGGGACGGCTCCAGCGGATACGTCACCATCGAGATCAGTGAGAAGATGGACAGCAGGAACGAGAAAATGTTCTTTACCAGGAACAGCGTTCCCGAGCGCTGCAGGTTGTTGACAACGCGGCGGCCTTCCAGTACGACAGAAGGCATCTTCGAAAAGTCGTTGTCCAGCAGAACGAGCTGTGCAGCCTGTGCGGCAGCGTCACTTCCGGATGCCATCGCAACGGAGCAGTCGGCATCCTTTAATGCGAGCACATCGTTGACACCATCGCCGGTCATCGCAACGGTCTTGCCGTTTTTCTTTAAAGCCTGGACAAACTGGCGTTTTTGGTCTGGTGTGACACGGCCGAACACGGTGTATTTCAGGATTGCTTCTTCGAGCTCTTCCGGTGTCTTTAGAGTGGAAGCATCAATATAATCCTCTGCGTGCGCAATCCCTGCCTGGCGGGCAACCTCAGATACCGTTACCGGAGTATCACCGGAGATGACCTTGACATGGACACCCTGATCTTCGAAGTAGCGGAACGTTTCCGGTGCTTCTTTTCGGATCGGATTGGAGAGAAGCACGTAGCCAAGCGGCGTGACACGGCCGGAGAGTGCTTTTCCATCCGGTACAGTTTCGGATGTGCCGAAGACGAGGAGACGGAATCCCTTTGAGGTATACGCTTCAATTTCACTCTGATAGCGTGCAAAATCATCGCGGAGAACGAACTCCGGGGCACCGAGCACGTAGGAGACATCCGAAAATGTCACACTGGAATACTTGAATTCCGAGGAGAACGAAGTCATCGAAACGGCAGTTTTGCCGTTGTTGTCTTTAAAATATTCTTTCAGTGCCGCCATAGTAATGTTGTCGTTTGACATGGCAGATGCGAAATCACCGACCGCAAGGGAAAGCTCTTCTTTCTGCGGTGCGGGAGCATTTTCGCCGGATTCTGTATCAGGGACTGAACTGGAGCCGACCAGAATCAGATCATGTACTTTCATATTTGTCTCGGTGATGGTTCCCGTCTTATCGACACAGAGCACGTTGACGCGAGCCAGCGTCTCGATACATTTCATATCATGCACGAGAACCTTCTGCGAAGCCAGCCGCATAACGCTGACGGCAAGGGCAACGCTTGCAAGCAGGTAAAGACCTTCTGGGATCATGCCGAGCACGGCTGCCACCATCGAGGTAATGCTCTCACGGAACGTTTCGTGGGAGACGAAAAACTGCTGGCCGAAGAGCAGAAGACCGATCGGAATGATCAGAATGCCGACAACCTTTACCAGCTTGTTGAGGGAGCGGATCATCTCGGACTGTTCGCCCTCTTTCATGGCCTTTGCCTCGAGGGTCAGACGGGAAATGTAGGAATCTTCACCGACCTGGGTCAGACGGCTCTTGCAGCTTCCGGAGACGATAAAACTTCCAGACATCAGCTCGTCGCCCGGGCGCTTGGTAATCTCATCGGATTCACCGGTAAGCAGCGATTCGTTGACCTGTACCTCACCTTCAAGCACGACGGCATCAGCGCAGATCTGTTTTCCTGCGGTAAATACAACAATATCATCGAGTACGAGATCCTCCGCGGCGAGTGTTACCTCAGCCCCGTCACGGATCGCAGTAGCCTTCGGCGCGTTTAAAACAGACAGCTTTTCCAGCGTCTTTTTCGCCTTGATCTCCTGTACAATACCGATCAGCGTGTTCGCGATGATGACCGGCAGAAACGTAAGATCCCGGAACGAACCGGCAAGGATCAGAAAGATGGCAATAATCAGAAAAATCAGGTTGAAATACGTACAGACATTGCTCTTTACGATCTCGGCCGTTGTCTTGGACGGAGGTTCCACCGCGCGGTTGGTCCAGCCGTTCTCGCGGTACTCGGCAACCTGCTCGGCGGAAAGGCCTTCGGAAGGGTCTGCCTCATAGCGCGTCGTTGGAACACGGCGGTGAATGATTTCGGGAATTGTTTTGTTCATAACAGTTATATTCCTCTCTGGCTGTCCTGATAAAGAAGAGACAGCCTCACTGTGGTTTGTTTGAAAAAGATCACGTCTGGAATCTTTTTCCATACTAAGAAGTATACCATAGAGCATCGAAAAAGAAATGAAGGAAGTATTAAATTTTACGAAAAAAAGACTTTTCGCAAAGAGGAACAGATAGGAATGTGCGAAAAGTCTTTTGTATTCTGAATTTAGTCCTGTACTTCCTGAAGATTGCGGATGTTCGGCTCCGCCATCATGGAGTAATTGGTGTAATAAACAACGAAGCCCGGTTTGCTTCCGTTTGGTTTGCGCAGGTTTTTCTTTAAGGTGTAGTCGATTTCCACCTTCGGTGCCTGTCTGCCTTTCGAGTAATAGGCGGCGAGAGCAGCGGCCTCTTCGTAGACGGAATCCGGCAGCTCTTTACCGTTCGTCTTTACGATGACATGGCTGCCCGGCTGGCCTTTCGCGTGGAACCACCAGTCGTTGCCGGAGGCGAATTTAAACGAAAGTTCCTCGTTCTGGAAGTTGTTCTTGCCGACATAAATGTCAAAGCCCTCGGAAGAGCGGTAGTGGAACGGATGGGAGGTGATTTTCTGCTTTTTCCCTGTCGGTCCCTTGCGGCGGATGTAGCCGTACTCGATCAGCTCTTCTTTTAACTGCACCAGATCCGCCTCATCGAGCGCAATATCAAGCGCCGTGCTGATGGATTCGAGATGGTCGATTTCCTCTTTCGTCTCGACAAGAAGTTCCTCGAGTGCCTCACGGGTCCGCTTCAGCTTTCCGTAGCGGTCGAAGTATTTTTTCGCATTTTCGCCGGCAGAGAGCGTTCCGTCGAGCGGAATCGTGATTTCCTCGCCGTTATAGTAGTTGACGGCTTTCAGCGAAGTATCGCCCGGCTGGCAGCTGTAGCCGTACGTATTTAAAAGCTCACCGTAAATCCGGTATTTTTCCCGCTTGTCGGTGTCTTTTAACTGTTTCTGTTGCAGGTCGTATTTTTTGACATTCCGTTCGAGTGCGGTATTGACGACACGGCGCAGATCGGAAGATTTCTGACGGATGCGGGTGATGCGGTTTTTCATGGCATAGTATGTTTCCAGTACACCGGAGATCGAATCGTATGTTTCCTCCCGCAAATCCTGATACTGCGTCAGTTTCAGTGCGGAAAATTCTTTCGGCTCATCGCCCTGGTATACGATGTTCGGCGTAAATGCGCCGTTTTTGATATCCTCAATCAGATAAGAGAAGGTGCGGAACAGATGAAGCTTCGCATTTTCTTCGAGTGCATTGACCGCAAATCCGCCGTCGATGCCGGCGCGGCAGCAGACTTCCTCCGCCATCAGCGGGCTGAAGCCGGTAAGGGAAGTGTAGATTGCTTTTGCGGCAGCCATCGGTTTCGTGCAGACGAAATCGAAAAATTCTTCTTCTGTGATCGTGAGCGGATCTTTCTTATCCTGCGTGTGCGGAATGAACCAGGTGCGGCCCGGAAGAACCTCACGGACAGAACTCATGTTGGCGGAAATATGTTTGATACTGTCAAGGATCGTATTGTCCTCCTGACAGAAGATCAGGTTGCTGTGTTTTCCCATGATCTCCACAATCAGCTTCTTGCGGCAGATATCGCCAAGTTCGTTCAAATGCTCGAGCTCAAAAATAAGAATACGCTCGAGTCCCGGCTGGGTAACGGAGAGAATGCGGGCGCTGCCGATGTGTTTGCGGAGCAGCATACAGAAATTCGGTGCGGTCATCGGGCCGGGCTTATTGTTGTCCGTCAGGTAGATCAGCGGAAGCGAAGCACTTGCCGAGAGGAGAAGACGGTAAACGGTACGGTTGTTTTTTATTGTAATCATCAGCTCGTCGTTTTCCGGCTGTGCGATCTTGTTGATCTTTCCGCCGACGATGGTCTGATTCAGTTCCTGTGCAATATTTGCAATGGTAATTCCATCAAAAGCCATAGAAAATATCTCCTTTGTTTGAAATTCTAGTATTTTCATTATAATACAGAAAAAAAGATTTGACTAGGCTTTCTGAATGAATTATAATAAATCCGTATGGGTAGATGTATTTTCTGAAAAAGACTTCAGAAGGTACAGGAAAGGACGGATTGTGGCAAAACTGATCAACATCGGATTCGGCAATGTCGTAAATTCGGATAAAATAATAGCAGTGGTGAGTCCCGAGGCGGCGCCCGTCAAGCGTATGGTGCAGCGTGCAAAGGAAAGCAACCGCATCATCGATGCGACGCAGGGAAGACGCACGAAAGCAGTGCTCATCACCGGAGAAGAATTTATTATCCTTTCGGCTTTGCAGCCGGAAACGATCAGCCGTAGATTCAACGACGGCTGGGAAACAGAAAAAGAGCGAGGGGAATCTGAAAATGAGTAGAGGAATACTTACTGTAGTATCCGGTTTTTCCGGAGCAGGAAAAGGAACACTGATGAAACGCCTGATGGAGGAGTACGACAACTATGCGCTGTCCATCTCCGTCACCACAAGAGCCCCGCGTCCGGGCGAGGAAGACGGCGTATCGTACTTTTTCCGTACAGAAGAAGAGTTTGACCGCATGGTAGAAGAGGATGCCTTCCTCGAGTATGCGCGTTACGTAAAACATTCCTACGGAACGCCGAAGGCATACGTAGAGGAGCAGCTGGATGCCGGAAAAGATGTTCTGCTTGAGATTGAAATCCAGGGAGCACTTCAGGTCAAGGAAAAACGTCCGGACACCCTTCTTGTGTTCATCACACCGCCGACCGCCGAGGAGCTGGAACGACGCCTCCGGGGACGCGGAACGGAAACAGAAGAAGTCATCAAAGGCAGAATGGAGCGTGCAAAAGAGGAAGCACAGGGCATGGGCCAGTACGATTATGTCCTGATCAACGACGACCTCGAAACCTGCGTAAAACAGATGCATGAGACCATTCAGAGCCAGCATTTCATGAGCAGCAACCAGAAAGACTTTATCGAACAGATGAAAAAAAGTCTGGAAAAATAGAAAGGAGCATTTATTATGATTCATCCATCTTATCAGGAACTGATTGCAACTATTAACGAGGGCCAGGATCTGGACGAGGCACCGGTTGTCAGCAGCCGTTACTCTCTGGTACTTGCAACAAGCAAACGTGCAAGACAGATCATTGGCGGAGCTGAACCGCTTGTAAAAGTGAAAAAAGGCATGAAACCGCTCTCCATCGCCGTAGAGGAGATGTACAAAGGAGAGGTTACAATCCTTCCGGAATCTGAAGTTGAAGCGGAAGAGGAAACAAAAGAGGAGCCAGTAATTGAATAATATGAAAATTCTGTTTATTTCCCTTGGATGCGATAAAAACCTGGTAGATTCCGAGCATATGCTGGGTCTTCTGGTAGAGCATGGCTTCGAGATCACCGATTCCGAGGAAGATGCAGAGGTTATCGTGATAAACACATGCTGCTTTATCCACGACGCCAAAGAAGAAAGCATTCAAAATATTCTTGAAATGGCGAAATACCGTACAGCGGGAAGCTGTAAGGTTCTTCTGGTAACGGGCTGTATGGCAGAGCGCTACCGCGATGAAATCATTGAGGAGATTCCGGAGGTTGACGCCGTACTTGGAACGAACAGCTATGACAAAATCCTGGATGCCATTCAGGATGTCCTCGGCGGCGACCGCTTCCAGGAGTATGCCGATCTGAAAGGACTGCCGAAAATTGACGCACAGCGCGTTGTAACGACAGGCGGCCATTACGAATATCTGAAAATTGCAGAGGGCTGTGACAAGCACTGTACCTACTGCATCATTCCGAAGCTGCGCGGACCGTACCGCTCCGTTCCGATGGAGGAACTGATAGCAGAAGCGAAGACGATGGCAGAACAGGGTGTCAAAGAGCTCGTTCTCGTTGCGCAGGAGACAACCATTTATGGTATCGATCTGTACGGAAAGCCGTCTCTCCACCTTCTGTTAAAAGAGCTCTGCAAAATTCAGGAGCTCTACTGGATCCGGATTCTGTACTGCTATCCGGAGGACATCTATCCGGAACTCGTTCAGACGATGAAGGAAGAGCCGAAAGTCTGTCACTACCTGGATCTGCCGATTCAGCATGCCAACGATGAGATCCTGCGCCGCATGGGTCGCAGAACATCCAAACAGGAGCTGATCGACAAAATTGATTTCCTGAGAAGCGAGATGCCGGATATCACACTGCGCACCACGCTGATCACAGGATTCCCGGGAGAGACAAAAGAGCAGCACAAAGAACTCCTCGAGTTTATCAACGACATGGAGTTCGACCGTCTCGGCGTATTCACTTACTCTCCGGAGGAGGGAACACCGGCTGCTGCGATGGAGCATCAGATCGACGAGGAGGTAAAACTGGACCGTCAGGCAGAACTGATGGAGCTGCAGCAGGATATCTCTGCAGAACTCGGCGAGCGCAGGATCGGCCAGGAGCTTCTTGTTATGATCGAGGGCAAAGTGGCGGATGAGGATGCCTATGTGGGCAGAAGCCAGGCGGACGCACCGGGTGTAGACGGCTATGTATTTGTCAATACACCGGAAACACTCGTATCCGGCGATTTCGTAAGAGTGAAAATTACCGGTGCTCTGGAATATGATCTGATAGGAGAGATAAGCCAATGAATTTACCAAACAAATTAACAATTTTCAGAGTGATTTTGATTCCGTTTTTTGTATTCTTTCTGCTGTCGCCTTATTTCCCGGCATACGGCAACTATATTGCAGTGGCGATCTTTATCGTAGCGAGCCTGACGGATATGCTGGATGGCAAGATTGCAAGAAAGTACAATCTTGTGACAAATTTCGGCAAATTTATGGACCCGCTGGCAGATAAACTTCTGGTGTGCTCCGCCATGATCTGTCTGATCGAGCTTGACCGCCTGGCGGCATGGATTGTGATTGTGATCATTGCGAGAGAATTTATCATCAGCGGTTTCCGTCTGGTGGCATCCGACAACGGGGTTGTGATCGCAGCAAGCTACTGGGGAAAGTTCAAGACAACGTTCCAGATGCTGATGGTGATCGTTCTGATCCTTGACATCCAGATGCCGTTCTTCCAGATTCTCGGCACCGTGCTGACGTATGTGGCGCTGATTCTGACCGTGGTATCTCTGATCGATTACATTGTGAAGAACAAAGACGTCTTAAAAGACCAGAAATAGAGAAGGAAGAAAAGATGGCAGCAGAGGGACAGACCGGCAGCAAGATGCTTGATGAAATGCCGGAGTATCGGATTTTTGAATTGTTAAAAAAATATCATTTCTTGTATTGGTATATTATATGGAGTAAAATGTATACATATAGTGAGGTGGATAGTCGCCATCGGATATAAAAAAACTGAATAAGGAGGTAGAAGATATGAATGTTTATAAAACATCTGATATCAGAAACGTGGTTTTCCTTGGTCATGGAGGGGCGGGCAAAACCACACTTGCAGAGGCAGTAGCATACGCTACCGGAGTGATTGCCAGAAAAGGACGGATTGAGGACGGCAATACTATTTCTGACTATGATAAGGAGGAGATAAGCAGACATTTCTCAATAAGTGCATCAGTAGTACCGGTTGAATGGAACGGACTGAAAATCAACATACTTGATGCACCGGGTT
>OHNN01001457.1_pt1 | contig 10490 bp, 9 predicted proteins | sample 1569541 | NCBI WGS metagenome assembly OHNN01 (sample SAMEA3879563, study PRJEB24766) | human gut metagenome | biome: human-associated habitat; feature: feces | place: USA | collected 1985/1987 | reverse complement strand
GAGTTTACGAGGTACAGGGACCGGAAGGATTTAAGAACAACAAGTCATTTATTAACATTGAAATTACAAATAAATCTTATAAAACAATGACAGATAAGGATGGAAATGAGTATCTATATGCAGAGTATGAATACTATCATGGCTACTGCAAGATGGATAAAGAAAACATTCCTGTTCTGTATCCGTTTGGCTATGGTTTATCCTATACAACATTTGACATCAGCGAGCCGACAGTTGAAGTATTTGATAAAACAGCAAAGATTTCTGTTAATGTAAAGAATACAGGAGATGTAAAAGGCGCAGAAGTTGTACAGCTTTATATCGGATGTGAGGGAAGTGCTGTAGATCGTCCGGTTAAAATCTTGAAAGATTTCGCGAGAGTAGAATTAATGCCGGGAGAAGAAAAGAAAGTTTCTCTTCAGGTAAGTTCGAAGGATATGGCTTATTATTCAGAAGAAAAAGATGATTTTGTAGAAGAGGATATTACATATATTGCATATACAGGTGATTGCAGCTGTAAAGAAGCATTAAAATCCGTGAAATTTGAATTTGGAAAATAACAGGGAGAAAATACTATGAGAATTGGTGCGGATTATTATCCAGAACATTGGGAAAAAGAGCGTTGGAAAACAGATGCAGAGATGATGGTCAAAGCAAATATCAAAGTAATCAGAATTGGTGAATTTGCATGGAGCCTTTATGAGCCTGAAGAAGGAAAATACGAATTTGACTGGATGGATGAGGCACTGGATTTTTTCGGAAAGTACGGAATCAAGGTAGTAATGTGTACACCTTCAGCTACCCCTCCCAAATGGATGATAGATAAGTATCCAGATATTCTTCAGAATGATATTCATGGAAATCCGAAGCTCTTCGGAACAAGAAAGCATTACTGCTTTAACAGTGAGACATACAGAGAAAAAACAAAAAAATTAAATACCCTTATTGCAAAGAGATATGCAAAACATCCTGCAATTGAAGCATGGCAGGTAGATAATGAACTGGGATGGTCAAATACAACCAGATGTTATTGTAAGTCTTGCGAGAACCGTTTCCGTAGCTGGCTGAAAGAGAAATATGGTACGATTGATAATCTGAATAAAACGTATGGAACTACTTTCTGGAGTCAGACATACAGAAGTTTTGAGGAGCTGAACATTCCGAAGGCGGGTGCATGCTATGATACTTGTCACGATACACAAGGGCAGAACCCAGCATTGTTGCTAGACTACTATCGTTTCTGCAGTGATTCTGTAGTTGAATTTACAAAAGAATCTGTAGATACAATTAAGGAGTATTCTGATCTTCCGATAACTAGCAATCTTTTAGACGCTGCTATTAACTCGGGAACAGGAATTGATTATTTTAAATTATCTAAAGAATTTGATTTTGTAACATGGGATAATTATATTGAATTTCAGTGGGGGAAAGCAAAACCGGAAACAGTATCAAGAGACCATGCATTGCTTAGAAGCTATAAGAAGAAACCGTTCTGGGTTATGGAACAGCAGTCCGGTCCTTGCGGATGGAGTAAGTTGGGACCAACACCAACGCCTGGAAAACTCCGTCTTTGGACATATCAGTCAGTGGCAAATGGAGCCGATACAGTTGTTTATTTCCGCTGGAGAGCATGCCCGTTTGGAACAGAAGAACTCTGGCATGGCATTTTGAATCATGATGGAAAACCGAACAGAAGATATGCTGAAGTTTCTCGGGTAGGAGCTGAAATGGAAGAACTAAGTAAGAACTACCGAGCGCTGATGCCGAGAGCACGTGTTGCAATTATCAAATCTTTTGATAGTGAATGGAGTCAATCTATTCATCGTCAGGTAGAAGGATTGTATTATGATTCTTTATTGCTTGATTATTATCGTCCATTTTGGAACATGGGAATTCCAGTAGATTTCGTGACAGCAGAAGAAGACTTAAATAGATATGATCTTGTTCTTGCACCAATGTTGATGATGGTATCGGATGAAGGAAAGAAAAATATTGAAACTTATGCTCAAGCAGGTGGAAAAGTTCTATTCTCATTTAGAAGTGGAATCAAAGATATGTATAATAACATGCTTACAGAAACTGTACCAGGCGTATTTGCAGACCTAGCCGGTGTAGAGGTAGAAGATTATGATCCGCTTCTGGAGAAAACAACTGCTACGACAGGTGTGTTTGGAAATGGAATGGCTCACATGTGGTGTGATATAGTGAAACCAGTTACTGCAAAAGTAATTGGAAAATATACTTCTGATTTTTATGCAGGTGAGGCCTGCATGACTGTAAACCAGATAGGAAAAGGTGAGGTATATTATTTGGGCTGCGATCTGGATGAAAAAGCCATGAAAATGTTGGCTGTTTATCTGGGAAGAAAAGCAGGGATTGATATGGATTTATATAAAGTTGATGGTGTAGAAGTTGTAGATGCTACAGATGGAACAAATGATGCATTGTTTATTTTGAACTATAATGACCATTCAGTTATAGTTTCAATGGAGCAGTCATATGAGAATATGATCACACATGAAACAGTGGAGAATGTTGTTGAATTAAAACCATATGATGTTGCAATTTTAAAAGAAGCAAATTAAAAAAATAATGAAGGGGAGCTGCTGTGAAGCAGGCAGTTCTAGAGCAGGGTGAGCAATTCATTTAGAATTACTCGCCCTGTTTATGTTATAGAAAAAAAGAAAAATAAAATCAGAAAAAACAGTTGATTTTTAAAAGCGATGGTAATATAATCATTTTAACAAATTGATTGGTATAACCAATACAAGAAGAGGTAATACTAAAAGGAGGGGCTTTGCAGTTATGGGATATGTAAAATGGAGTTATGACACATTAAATACTTTTTGCCACGACGTATTTCGTAAATTTGGTTTTAATGAAGAAGAGACGAATATCATCAAGGATGTTTTGCTTACCGCAGATCTGTACGGGATTGAAAGCCATGGAATGCAGAGAATGGTAAGATATGATAAAGGAATTGAGAAGGGAACCATCCATCCGGATGCGAAACCTGAGGTCGTATTTGAGACACCTGTATCAGCAGTGATCGACGGACATGACGGTATGGGACAGCTGATTTCCCATTTTGCAATGGAGAAAGCTATTGAGAAGGCGAAGAAAACAGGTGTTGGATTTGTATCTGTAAGAAACTCCAATCATTTCGGTATTGCAGGATATTATGCGGAAATGGCTTCCAAACAGGGCTTACTTGGTATGGCATGTACCAACTCGGAAGCAATCATGGTACCTACCTTTGGACGAAAAGCAATGCTTGGTTCCAATCCCATTGCAGTGGCAATGCCGGCAGAACCTTATCCATTCCTTTTTGACTGCTCCACAACAGTAGTTACCAGAGGAAAACTGGAAATGTATAATAAGATGGGAAAACCACTTCCACAGGGCTGGGCTCTGGGAGCAAATGGTCAGGAAAGCACAGATGCCCCGGATGTACTTGCCAATATTGTTGCCAAGAAAGGCGGCGGAATCATGCCACTTGGTGGTAATAAAGAGGTAAACGGAAGTCATAAGGGTTACGGTTATGGAATGCTCTGCGAGATTTTCAGCTCCATCTTTTCCATGGGTGTTACTTCTGATAAATGCTGTACATTTAAAGACAAGACAGGTATCTGTCATGGATTTGCTGCCATCGATCCTGCAATCTTCGGAAATGCAGATGATATCAGGGCACATTTTTCCGAATATCTGGAAACTCTTCGTCAGAGTCCAAAGGCAGAAGGCGCAGAGCAGATTTATACTCATGGTGAGAAGGAAGTATTTGCAGAAAAAGAGCGCAGAGAGAATGGCATTCCTGTAAATGACAACACAATGGTTGAGCTTGCCAACCTCTGCAATTATCTGAAGGTTGATTTTGGCTCTTACTTCAAGGGCTATGAACTGCCGAAGGACAGTAAGTTCTTTAGTGGTAATTATTAAATAAGCGCCCATCATGCTGATAACCATAACTATAGAATATATCATATAAAATTACTTTTTTTGAGACGCCCGTTTATCAGCATGTGGAAATAAAAAGAAACTGCATAATCAGATACGACCGGTAGAATTTACAGATCGTATCTGATATGCAGTTTTTTGTTTTCTTTAATTTTCTTCAGTATTCTTCGGACAGTTATGAGCATTCATGTCATCGTTGTCTGTCATAAGATATTTGCGGATCGCAAACAGAACTGCGATACTGAGTACGCCAAGAAGAGTTTCTGCTGGCCCGAGGTGTTCGACTACCATCTGACGTGCTGTGGCAAACATCAGAACCTCAACAACTGTCTGTGCGGAATGCTGGCAGAGCATTTTTACAAATTCCACGCCTACTACCAGAGACAAAGCCTGGGAAAGGAAAGTGCTGAAAAATTCTGTATCCATGGACATAACAGAAGTATCTGCAACCTCCATGATCAGCCGGAAGCCTGCCAGTGCGATCACCAGCAGAATTACCATAGAAAGAGCAATTTCCGCGTAACGTGAAATATTGTAAATGATTGTGTTAAAGTGTTTACGAATGTTATGGTTAACCTGTCGTTTGGGGCTCATAACTGTGAGTCCTTTCTGTTTTGTTGTATATAGTGAATGTAAAGAAGCGTAACTGTTTATAGTGTTACGAAAAAGATTAATATAAATAATCTTTATTTACATAACCATATTTGCAGAGTTTCTGGGAGTAAATATACCAGTACTGTGCATCAGTTGTATCCACAAGCTGAACTGTATCGCCGGAATATAACTGTCCGATCTCGTTGGAAGAGTCGTAAGCCTTCGCAGAGCGCAGAGCCAGATAACCGGTAGCAACACTGACTGTTCTGGTGGCATATGTGGTTGTTCCGCCAATCAGATAATCTTTATTTACATATCCGTTTTTTCCTAACTTCTGAGAGTAAACGTACCAGTACTGGGAATCGCTGGTGTCGATAAGCTGAACTGTATCGCCGGAATACAGCTGTCCGATCTCATTGGAGGAATCATAAGCTTTTGCGGAACGCAGAGCCAGATAACCCTTGGCAACACTGACAGTATAAGAACCGGACGAACTTGTCGGCTGTGATGAGAGGAAATACAGGTAATCGTTATTTACGTATCCGGATCTGTTCAGTTTTGGAGAATAGACGTACCAGTAATCACTGGTGGTATATTCTGTAACTTCAACAGTATCACCGGAATACAGCTCGCCGATCTCGTTGGAGGAATCATAAGCCATGGCAGAGCGCAGAGCCAGATACCCTTTACTTACACCTACCTGATAAGTGTCAGATGCCATAACGATCTGTGAGCTGCAGGGTACAGATACAGCAGCAATCGTAGCTGCAAGAATCATGGGAATTGCAATATTTTTTCTTTTTTTCATAGTGAACCCCTCCTTTGGGTTATTATGTACTCTGAGAGTACATTATTTAATTATAGTAATCGTAAATCGTTCTGCTTAAGGTAGCGATCGTATTCTGTGCGGAACCGGCGCTTGAGAGATTCTGGGACATAAATACGATTACTACGTCATTTTTGGAATCATAGATGATTCCGGCATCATTTTCCACGTTGTCAAGTTCTCCGGTTTTATTTGCGGTTTTGACTCCTTCCGGAAGCTGTGCGGGAATTTTGTTACAGCGTGTCTGTGCCTTGAGCAGATTAAACATATCAGTGGCATGGGTGTAGCCGGATGTATCCTGTTTATAAATCTCCTGCAGGAGATGACCACAGTCTCCTACAGATGTGTAGTTATCATCATTCTCATTGCTGGCAAGGAGCATACGTCCCATGTGAGTCTGGTCATATCCATGTGCCTGGCAGAAACTGTTGACAGCCTGCATACCTGCTGCGGAATCGCCGCCGCCAAGATAAGTTGTCAGGGTATTGGCTGCATCGTTATCGCTGACTGTGATCATGGAGTACAGATTGGAGTCTACAGAATCCCTGCCGTATTGTCCGGTTATCTGATCATAATTCTCGTAGACAGCTCCCATGATATAGAGCTTGATCAGGCTTGCAGCCTGCATTTTCTGATCATTAAGACTGCCCTCGGTTCCATTTACAAGATCGGATATGAAAACAGCCCAGGTTCCGTTTTCAGCGGGAAGCTGACTTTGAACCTGTTTTAAAATTGTCTCCAGTTTCTCATCTGTGACCGGTTCTGAAGATGTGCCTGCCCCGGAACCGTTAAAGACGCTTTCAGAACTCTCTGAAGATGAAGAAGGGGAAAGCATTCCCTGACCTTCTACGGATATTCCCGCGGCCTCTGTATTTTCAGCAGCATGACTGCTGTATGCAGGAGTAACAAGAAGGCTGAGCGATAGCAGAGGTATTAATAATTTTTTTGAAAACATTGCGTTCACCACCTGTTAAATATTTATTGTAAAACATTCGGAATCTGTTGATCTGTTATATAAATCGTATTTCTTTATGTTTAGATAAATCAGGTTTAAAAGTCTTATTGTGCAGGCACAAATGATTTTTAAAATCTGATATCTGTATGTACAAAATTATACAGTGTTTAGAGTTGTGTTACAAGTGTATTTACGGTTGATTTTAAAATTTATTATATGGCTGCCGGTTACTGTTGGCACAATACTTGAGATGCGTTCATACAATTTGTAGGAATGCGGGCGTGAAAAATCCGCATATCTGATTATATATTTTGGATTGTATAAATGCTACAATAAAATCATCAGAAACGAGATAAAGAACGACAAATTAAACAAACAAATATGGGAATGTGGGGGCATTTTCATATTGCATGAGGAGGTAGATTATATGTTAACACCGAAACAGAATATGCTGGAAGTTATAAAAGGCGGAAATCCTGACAGATTTGTTAATCAGTATGAAGCAGTACAACTTCTTTTTCATCCGTTTATGTTTACAAACCCGCTGCTTCAGCCGGGTCAGGAAAATGTAGTGAATGCATGGGGGGTAACCAATACTTTCCCGAAAGGAGTTCCGGGTTCTTTTCCTGTACATACTCCTGACAAGATCGTGGTAAAGGATATTGAAGATTGGAAAGACTATGTACATGCACCGTCTTTGAAATTTACCCAGGATCAGTGGGATATGGTGAAGGCTCAGTATGATGCAGTTGACGGAGAACAGGCATTTAAAGCAGCTTTCGTTGCACCGGGATTATTTGAGCAGACTCATCATCTGTGTGAGATCAGTAATGCGTTGGTTTATTATATTACTAATCCGGATGAAATGCATGATCTGATCAAATATCTGACAGAGTGGGAACTGGAACTTGCTGAAGGTATCTGTTCCAACCTTCATCCTGATGCATTATTCCATCATGATGACTGGGGTGGACTGGACAGTACATTTATGAGTCCTGCAATGTTTGATGAATTTTTACTTGAGCCATATAAAGAAATTTACGGATATTATCACAGTCATGGCGTTGAGCTGGTTATCCATCATTCTGACAGTTACGCAGCAACACTGGTTCCTTCTATGATTGAGATGGGGATCGATGTATGGCAGGGATGTATGGAAACCAATAATCTTCCGGAACTGATCAGGAAATATGGCGGAAAGATCAGCTTCATGGGCGGTATCGAAAATCGTGCAGTTGATTTTGAGGGCTGGACAGATGAGAATTGTGATGCAGTGGTACGTCGTGTCTGCGAAGAATGTGGAAACAAATACTTTATTCCATGTATCGCTCAGGGTGGCCCTGGTTCTGTTTATCCGGGTGTTTATAAATCTCTCTGTGATTCCATTGACAAGCTGAATGAAGAGAAATTTGGCATTAAGGCATCTGAATCTACAAGGCTTCCATGGCAGATTATGTTCTGATCTCAGGTATTTGTCAGTGGCAAAACGGAATACAAATATCTGTCCGACATTTAGATGAAATTTCAGGTGTTGCAGAGGATGATGCTATGGAGGTGTTTGAAAATGATTATTATTGGTGAGAAAATTAATGGTTCTATCCCGATCGTTGCAGAAGCGATCGCAAAAAGAGACTCTGAATTTATTAAAGAAAGAGCAAAGCTTCAGGCGGAAAGCGGAGCTACTTATATTGACTGTTGCGCTTCTGTTCCGGAAGCGGAAGAAGTGGAAACATTGAAATGGATGATCGACTGTATCCAGGAGGTTACAGATCTTCCGATCTCAATTGACAGCCCGAGTCCGGATGTTCTGGCACAGGCTTATAAGTTCTGTAAGAAACCTGGAATTTTTAACTCTGTATCAGGAGAGGGACATAAGATTGATACGATTTTCCCGATCATGGCTGAGCCGGGAAATGAGGGATGGCAGGTAATTGCGCTGCTGAGTGACAATACAGGTATTCCGAAATGTGCAGCAGACCGTCTGAAAGTTTTTGACAAGATCATGGCGAAAGCGAAAGAGTACGGAATTGCTCCGGACAGGATTCACATTGATCCGCTGGTTGAGATGCTTTGTACTTCTGAGGATGGTATTGCAACGAATATTGAGACGATTACAAGTGTACGTGAGCAGTATCCGACCATTCATATTACGGCAGCAATCAGTAATATTTCCTTTAATCTGCCGGTTCGTAAGCTGATTAATTACGGGTTCCTGGTACTGGCAATGAATGCAGGACTGGACAGTGGAATTATGGATCCGACAAATAAGGATATGCTTGGACTGGTTTATGCAACAGAAGCATTACTTGGTCTGGATGATTATTGTATGGAATATATAGGGGCTTACAGAGAAGGCTTAATTGGTACAACAAAGAAGAAGTAAGTTGAATCTGCAGAAACTGTGTAAATGAATTAAGTGGTTGGAATCTGAAATTGAGAAATAACAGGAGGATTTGATTATGTCTAAGATAAATGAAGTTGCGGAATTAGTTGAAAAAGGGAAAGCGAAATTAGTAGGACCGGCTGTACAGGAAGCTATTGATGAGGGTGATGATCCGGTTGCGATTCTGAATGATGGTATGATCAGTGCGATGTCTGTAGTTGGTGAGAAATTCAAAAATGGTGAGATCTTTGTTCCGGAGATGCTGGTTGCAGCTCGTGCTATGAAGAAAGGTGTTGAGGTTCTGAAACCGCATCTGGCATCTGGTTCTACAGGTGCACTTGGTAAGGTTATCATTGCTACGGTTTCCGGTGACCTTCATGATATTGGTAAGAATCTGGTTGCCATGATGATCGAGAGTGCCGGATTTGAGGTGATCGATCTTGGAGTCGATGTTCCGGCGGCTAAGATTATTGAGTGCTATAAAGAGAATCCGGATGTTAAGATCATTGCTCTTTCTGCGCTGCTGACTACTACTATGCCGGCTCTGAAGGAGACTGTCGAGGCGTTGAATGCGGCGGATTTCAGAGGTAATATTAAGGTTATGGTTGGCGGAGCGCCGATTACAGAAGCTTTTGCTGAGGAAATTGGTGCTGACGGATATTCTGATGATGCGGCTAGTGCGGCTTCACTGGCTAAGAAGTTGGCGGCCTGATCTGATTGGTTTGTGCAGGTATTAGTATAACGCGAAAATATTATGAGGGGACTGCTCTGTGGAGTGGTCCTTTCGTGTATTTTGGGATTTTTTGGAGTGTGTTATAATGGGAAAAAGGGGACGCTCAGAAAAATATTTTATTTCATGTGCGGTTTCGGGGTCTAAGATATTCTAACCTCTCAGAAATCTGCTAAAGGCATGAGCAGCCTTCTCAAACTCGCTCCGTTGCAAACTTCGCTCAGACAGTGATACAGTCTGCTCATAACGCAGATTTCTGAGAGCTAAGAATATCTAAGACCCCTGCAAATGCACATGAAATAAAATATTTTTCTGAGCTGGCTGTTGGTTGTTGTGATGTTTGGATTGGATATGTGGGAGGTTTTTATGGCTTGGGTTAAGTTTGTGCGTGAAGGGATTGAGATAGAAGTGAATGCCGGGATGTCTGTGTTGGAAGCTGAGATTCGGGCGGGTTTGAGGCCGGATGCGCCTTGTGGCGGGCTGGGAAAATGTGGGAAGTGTCTGGTTAAGATTGATGGTGAAGTTGTTAAGGCGTGTCAGGTGCGGATTGGTGAAGGTGAGACTTGTGTAGTGGAGACATTGGACAGGGCTGGCAATGAGAAGATTTTAACGGATGGATTTAACAGAGAAGTTGTGTTTGAACCGGGACTACGGATGGCTCAGGTTGAGCTGGAGAAGGCGAAAACCGGGGAGAAGCGGTCGGACTGGCAGAGGCTGCTGGATGCGCTGGCGGAGACAGATGGTGAGGTTGAGCCGGGGCAGATGGAGGTGGATCTGAAGCTGGCGGGTGAATTGTATGGGATGCGCAGGGATTCTGATGAATGGTATGTGATTTACAGTAGACGACGAATTCTGGAAATGAGGAAGGAAGCTGGTCGGAGGTGTCTGGCGGCTTTTGATATTGGGACGACTACCATTGCGGGGTATTTGCTGGATGGTGCGGATGGGAGGACTCTGGCAGTTGAGAGCAGGATGAATCCGCAGGCGCAGTATGGTGCGGATGTGATCATGCGGGCGAATTATGCGCTGGAGCATGGAACAGAAGCGT
>OHNN01001455.1_pt1 | contig 10507 bp, 10 predicted proteins | sample 1569541 | NCBI WGS metagenome assembly OHNN01 (sample SAMEA3879563, study PRJEB24766) | human gut metagenome | biome: human-associated habitat; feature: feces | place: USA | collected 1985/1987 | reverse complement strand
CAGACCGATTTTTCCGCCTTTGGCATACGGGCAGATCAGGTCAACGACCTTGATTCCGGTTTCGAGGATTTCCGTTGCCGGAACCTGTTCCTCATAGGACGGCGGATCGCGGTGGATCGGCCATTTTTCTGCTGTTTCCGGTGCCGGCTTATTGTCTACGGTCTCACCGAGCAGGTTGAACACGCGGCCTAAGCACTCCTCTCCGACCGGAACGGCGATCGGGCCGCCCGTGTCGACTGCTTTCGTTCCGCGGACAAGTCCGTCTGTGGACTTCATGGCAATGCAGCGAACCATGTTGTCGCCTGTCTGCTGCGCCACTTCCACAACCAGCTTCTCGCCGTGGTTGTCTATCTCGATGGCATTCAGAAGTGCCGGCAGCTCTCCTTCCGGAAAACGGATGTCCAGAACAGGACCCGTTACCTGCACAACCTCGCCAATGTGTTTTTCACTCATTTAACGACTTCTCCTCACTTTTCTTGTTTCCACTCTTACACGCCTTCCGCACCGCCGACGATCTCCGTGATCTCCTGCGTAATGCTTGCCTGACGGGCACGGTTGTAATACAGATTGAGCTGTTCAATCATCTCCTCTGCATTTCCCGTTGCCGCCTCCATTGCGGTACGGCGTGCCGCAAGCTCACTTGCCACACTCTCACAGATACCGCCGTAGATCAGGCCGCCTAAGTATTCCGGCACAATCGCTTCGAATACCTCGACACCGTTTGGCTCATACAGGATCAGATTCCGGATTTTTTTCGCTTCCGGATCCTCTCCGTCCTCTTTTGCAATGTCAATCAGAGGCAGGATCGGCACGGAAACCGGCATCTGCGACAGCATCGACACGAATTTTGTGTAACAAAGCTCCACATGTCCGAAGGTCCCTTTCCGGAACTCACGGCACAGTGCGCGCGCGATCTCAAAGCTGTCTGCCACGGAAAGATTTGCGATCTCGGCAAAGCTGTCCGTCAGAATGTCCAGCTTCCGGGATTTTGCATACTCCACTGCCTTTTTACCGACCGGAACCACGCAGATCTCTTTTCCTTTGGCATCGGCCTCAAAGCATCGGAACAGATTGGCATTGTATCCACCCGCAAGACCGCGGTCTCCGGCAACCAGCACGTAGCAGCATTTCTCGTTTTTTGCCTCTTTTGCATAAATGGAATAAAATTCCGTGTTTCCTTTTGCAATATCCTGCAAAGTGCGGTACAGCTCCTGAAAATACGGACGGCAGGTATCAGCCCGCTCCTTCGCTTTTCGCAGCTTGGAGGACGCTACAAGTTCCATCGCCTTGGTAATCTGCATCGTGCTTTCGACACTTTTGATCCGCAGCTTTACGGCTTTCATGTTTGCAGCCATAGGCTCCTCCTTCTTTCCTTATTTTGCAGGTCTTGTATTGATAAAGTTTTCGGTATACGATTCGAGCGCACTTTTCAGCTTCTCTTCGGTATCTGCCTCGAGTTTTCCGGTTGCGGAAATCTCCTGCATCACGGCAGCACCCTCTGCATCGGTATCAAGCCAGGTATACAGTCCGTCCTCATAGGCGCGGACATCCTCAGCTGCAACCTTTGACAGAATTCCTTTCGTTACCGCATAAAGAATGGCCACCTGTTTTTCTACCGGAACCGGTGCATTCTGGTTCTGTTTTAATACTTCCACGATACGCACACCCTGCTCCAGACGCGCCTTGGTATCGGCATCCAGGTCGGATCCGAACTGTGCAAAGCTTGCCAGCTCGCGGTACTGGGAATAGATCAGTTTCAGAGTTCCGGCTACCTTCTTCATCGCCTTAATCTGCGCATTTCCACCGACACGGGATACGGATACGCCAGGGTTTACCGCCGGCATAACGCCCGAGTGGAACAGCTCTGTCTCAAGGAAAATCTGGCCGTCTGTGATGGAGATGACGTTCGTCGGAATATAGGCGGAAATATCGCCTGCCTGGGTCTCAATGATCGGCAGAGCCGTCATGGATCCGCCGCCGTGTTCATCGTCCAGCTTTGCGGCACGCTCCAGAAGTCTGGAATGGAGATAGAAAACATCTCCCGGATAAGCCTCACGTCCCGGCGGACGGCGGATCAGCAGTGAGAGTGCACGGTATGCAACCGCGTGCTTACTTAAGTCATCATAAATGATCAGCACATCTTTTCCCTGATACATAAAGTACTCGCCCATGGCACAGCCGGAATACGGTACGATATACTGCAGCGGGCTCGCTTCGGATGCCGTCGCTGCCACGACGATGGTGTACGCCATTGCGCCGTTCTTCTCAAGATTTTCTACTAAGGACGCTACTGTCGAACGTTTCTGTCCGATGGCAACGTAGATACAGATCACATCCTTGCCTTTCTGGTTCAGAATGGTATCGGTTGCGATCGTTGTCTTTCCGGTCTGACGGTCTCCGATGATCAGCTCTCGCTGACCTCTTCCGATCGGAACCATGGAATCGATCGCTTTAATACCGGTCTGCAGCGGCTGATTAACACCTTTTCTCTCACAGATGCCCGGTGCCGGGCTTTCAATCGGACGGTACTCTGCTGCCGTAATCGGGCCTGCGCCGTCGATTGGCTGGCCGAGCGCGTTGACAACGCGTCCGATCATACCTTCTCCGACCGGAACCGAAACGACCTTTCCCGTTCTTTTTACAAGCTGTCCCTCGCTGATGTTCTCGCCGGAACCGAATAAAACGACAGATACACTGTTTTCCTCGAGGTTCTGTGCCATTCCATAGCTTCCATCCTCGAACTCCAGCAGCTCGCCTGCCATACAGTTCGAAAGACCGCTGGCTCTTGCGATTCCGTCTCCGACCATCAGAACGGTGCCTGTCTCATCCTGCCGGATCGCATTTTCATAATATTTGATCTGGCTGCGGATGACCTTGGATATTTCTTCTGGTTTCAGTTGCATTTTTTCCTCCTACACCACTGTATCGCTGATTCTTCTGGAAAGCTCGGCCAAACGTCCCTTTACGGTTCCGTCAAACAGCTTTCCGTCGAGCTCCACGCGGACACCCGCCAGAACGGACGGATCGGTTTTCAGTTCCATCACGACTGTTTTTCCGCTCATTGTTTCCAGTTTTTTCTTCAGAAGCTCTTCCTGTTCCTTCGACAGGGATGCTGCGCTCGTCACAACTGCCTCGGCAATGTTGTGCGCCGCAAAGTATCTGCGCTGAAACGCTTCCTGGCATCCGCCGAATTCCCGGAGAAGATTTTTTTCACACAGCAGTTTGATAAAATTGACCAAATACGGTTCCGCCTGGCTGCCAAATGCCGCGTCGATCAGCCCGATCCGCTCTTTTCGCGGAATCGAAGGCTCCGATAAAAGGCGCGGATACTCCGGATTTTCCCGGAACAGAGCTCGGATCTCCTTCATCTCGGAAAGGATTTCCTCTTCGAGATGCTCCTCTGCGGCCAGCTCATACAGGCTCCCACCGTATACTCTGGCAGTTTCTGTCATGATGCTTCACCTACATTCGATATAAATTCATCTATCAGCTTCTCATGGTCTTTTTCATTAATCTCACGTTCAATGACTTTTCCGGCAATATCCATGGCAATGCCGCCGATCTCGCCTTTGACTTCATTGACCGCTTTCTTTTTCTCCTGGGCAATCTCTTTTTCTGCCTTGTTTTTCAGGGCAGCTGCCTGTTCGGAAGCCTCTTTTACGATTTTCTCGCTCTGCAGCGTCGCTGTCTTTCTGGCGCTTTCGAGAATCTCGTTGGCCTTTGCCTTGGCCTCCTGCATATTCTGCTCATATTCCTCTTTGATGGCGTTGGCTTCTTTTTTTGCCGCCTCTGCGTCTGTAATCTCCGCATCGGCTGCCGCACGCCGTTTTTCCAGCATCTCATTGATCGGTTTGAAAAGGAACCGTTTGATCAGATACATCTGGATGAAGAGGTTGCAGATCTGTGCGATAAAAGTCCAGGGGACAATTCCTACCAGTTCCTGAACCTGCATAGTTTCTTTCCTCCTAGCAATCATTTACTCCTTGCAACTATTTCAGGAAGTTCATGAACATTCCCGGTGCTACGAAGATCAGAAGCAGGCCGGTTACGAAACCGTAAATACCTGTGGTCTCTGCGATCGCACAGCCAAGAAGCATCGTACTTGTTACATCACCTTTGCATTCCGGCTGACGTCCGATTGCCTCAAGTGCCTTTGCTACGGCGTTACCTTCACCGATACCAGGTCCGATACCTGCGATCAGGGAGCATCCTGCGCCGATTGCGCATCCTGCGAGAGCGATACCTTTTGCTAAAATCTGAAAATCCATCTTGTTTTCCTCCTGTATTTTCTTTTTGTAAACCTCATTTTTTAATCTCTTTAGCCTTCCTCTGCTGCATTCGCAATGTACATGACAGTCAGCATACAGAAAATAAATGCCTGCATGATTCCGGAAAACCAGTCAAAATAAACTGACATAATTGCCGGAATACCAACGTCCAGGAATGGGATCTTCGACAAAACATCTCCCACAATACCCGGAATCAATCCAAACAGTTTGGAGCTTGCCAGCGCCAGCGCTGCATAGATCAAACCATTGATAACTACACCGGAAAGAATATTTCCAAAATGACGGCACGCCATACTGATCGGCGTTGCGAGCTCCGACAAAACGTTAAACGGTGTCATAACCGCAATCGGAGTCGTGAAGCCCTTCAGATATCCGCCAAAACCGTTGGTTTTGATCTTCTGTGTGGTGATCATGATGAAAACCACAACAGCCCAGGCCGCCTCGGTAGAAAGATCTGCTGTCGGACTTCGAAGTCCGATCAGGCTGATCAGGTTCGAGACAACGCTGGTCGCGAAAAGCGCCGACACAAAAGGAATCAGATACCGGAATTTTTCTCCCATGTTGCCGATGACGAATTTATTTGCGGTCTCCACAATCATTTCTGCCACCGCCTGGCGTTTGGAGATGTTCCGTATCTTCAAATCTCTTGTGAGCCAGATGCAAAGTCCGGTAATGAGTGCCATTACAATCCAGCTTACCACCAGCGTTTCGCTGATCTGAATTTTCCCGAACAGCGGAAAATCGATCGGGATCGTAAAAAAGACTTTTGCACCGGAGATATCAACCTCCATTCTCTTTTCTCACCTCCTCTGTATGAGATAAAATAAAAAATTTGAACCTTTTGTCAAAGCGGATCTTCACAATCCGCTTCGCTGCTTGCTCATAACCGAATCGCTGCTTCGCTGTTTCGGTTTAAAAACGCCGTCCCGTCTTTGCGGCTTTCGCCAAAGATCAGGTTCAGCGCTTTATGCTGTTTTTTATGCCCTTCAGCTTGATGGCCGTTCCCGGAATTAAAAGCGGCAGGATTCCTGCGGCAAACTGGAAGCATGGAAGCACAATCGCCAGAATTGCCCAGAGCATCTGCATCAGGTTTCTCTGCGAATAGCTTGCCTGCATCCGCCGTTTTGCTCCCGCCTCGTCTGTCTCGGACACTGCTTTTTGTACTGCCATGCCCATCAGGAAAAAGTTCAGCACCGCAACGGCACCGCCTCCGATTCCCCCGAGGATCACCCGATAGTCAAATGGGATTTTTTCCGGCCAGATCAGGTGCAGGATCAGAAACCCGACCCACATCACAACCACGCCGACAACAGTATAGATGGCAACATTTTTCGTCTCCTTTTTTACGGCCGGCTGGACCTTGTCTCCGAAATTGCTCATATCGCCTTGTTTCCTTTCTAAGGGATTTTCCCCTTAAAATCAGTCTGAAATCTTTTCTCTGCCACTTGATCTTCGTCAACTGTGAAAACTTTTTCAGACACGTTCTAAATATGTCGGTTGAAAGACACCCGCTTTTTCTTCTTTTTTCCGTCCGGCTCCGTCTCGATGCGTTTCTGATGCCGCAGAACGCTCTGCCCGAATTTCCAGGCTGTCACGGCACCGCCTCCGATCCCAAAGAAAAAGCCGAGCAGATAAATCCATGTTCCAACCGAAAAGCGGTCGCAAAGCCACCAGCAAAGTGCCAGACAAAGAAAAAGAGGCGTCACAAGGGACAGTCCGAATTGTGTCAACATTGTGAGATTGGTAATCATCCCCGTCCACTTCTTCATATCCTGTCCCTTTCTGCCGTCTCTTTTTTGTCAGACTTTCGGGTCTGCGTTCTGTCTTCCATTTTTGTAACCGCTTAGTCAGATTGTACCATAAACGTTTTCATAAGACAAATGAATTTGTATATTTTCCAAATTATTTGTTTTTATTTACATTCTTTTCATAATAATTGGAACAATTTTCTCATTTTGTCCCATTGCAAAATTGCAGCGTTCACCTCGCTTCTTATTTTTTGAAAAAAACTGCGGTTTTATTCCACACATACTGCCGTTTTTTCTTTCCAACCGGAAAGCTGATAGCTTACCTCATAGTGTCCCGGCTCCAGCAGGTATCTGCCGTTTTCTTCTGATCCGAGCACTTCTGCAACCGCTTCTTTTTCACTTTTGGCAACCATTGGAAGTACGGCCTCTGCGGTACAGTCGAACGGAACATCCATGGTGATGGTCACGTGCTCTTTGTCGAAAAGCTCCCAGCGAATGCTGTACATTCCCGATGCAGAATCATATTTTGCCTCTGCATACCTCAAATCCCAGTTCAGCGTCGGTGCAAACTGTACGGTCCTGACACCCGGATGGGATTCCATCGTGTTGATGCCGGCAACGTGACGGAACATCCATTCCTGGATGGAGCCGTAAGCATAATGGTTCATACTGTTCATACTGATGCCGGAAATCGTACCGTCCGCAAGAAGGGAATTCCAGCGTTCCCAAACGGTAGTTGCACCAAGCTTAACCTCATAAAGCCAACCCGGAAATTCCTCGTTCAGCAACAGTTCGTAGGCAAGATCATTCATGCCGTTGTCGGTGAGCACATTGTTCAGCAATGGTGTTCCGACAAATCCCGTCTTCAGTTTGTGGTTACTCTGCTCAAACAGCTTCAGAAGCTGCCGTTTTGTCAGCTCTTCGTTCTTTGACAGATGGTATTTCAGCGTCAGCAGCAGCGCCGTCTGTGTTTTGATGCAGCAGCGGCCTGTTGCGCTGTAATATTCTTCCTGTACCACAGCAAACTGCTCCTCGGACAGCTTCTGATACTTCTCCTGCTCCTCGCGGTATCCCAGCACACCGGCCGCTTTTCCCACGATTCCTGCGCTGATCGCATAATACAGGTTTGCAATAAACTCCTCGTCCGTTGCACCCATGACCTGCTCCGCGCCCTGTACCGGATTGTCCAGTGCCAGCCAGTCGCCAAAGTGGAATACATATCTCCAGCCATGGTTGTCCCCATCCACTTTCGTGATGTAGTCCACCCACGATTTCATGCTCACAAACTGATCTTCCAGAATGCTCTTGTCCCCGTAAAACAGATACAGATTCCACGGAATGATGCACGCCGCATCGCCCCAGACACACGCTGCATCCTCGACGCCGCACGACGGCACCACGTGCGGCACCTTTCCGCCGAGCACGCTCTGCTCTTTTGCCATGTCGTACAGGTATTTTGCATAGAATGCATACGTATCTTCGAGATACATCGCCGTCGGCGAGAATACCTGCGCATCTCCCGTCCATCCCATACGCTCGTCACGCTGCGGGCAGTCGGTTGGAACATCTACAAAATTGCACTTTAAGCCCCAGCGCACATTGCTGATGAGCTGATTGACCAAATCACTTCCTGTTTTCATCCAGCCTGTCGCTGTGATGTTGCTGTAATAAGAAAGACCCGTGAAATCCTCTTTTTTCAGATCCGGAATGCCTTCGATCTTCACGTAACGGTAGCCGTAGAACGTAAAATGCGGCACAAGATCCATTTCGGTTCCATCGGAAATATAGATGTATTCGGATTTTGCACTCCGCAGATTGTCATTGTAGAAATTGCCGCGCTGCAAAATCTCACCTGTCTGAACATGAATTTTGGTTCCTGCCGGCACGTTGACATGCAGCTTGAAAATTCCCGTAAACTCCTGCCCCATATCGAAGACCAGCTCGCCGGCCGGAGTATGAAGCAGTTCTTTAGGTTCAAACGTCTCATGAATCGTCACCGGAAGGCTCATGCGTTCCGTCAGTTCTCCTTTTGGTGCCTCACAAAAAACCGCCTTCTCCAATGGCAGTTCCGACAGCGTGTCGTCCCGGTGCTCACCGTCGTAAAGATTCGAGAATGCAATTTTACTGCGCCGCACCTGCCACGATTCATCCGTGCCAATCACCTCTTCCGAACCGTCCGCATACGTCAGATGCAGCTCCGCAATCAGCTTCCACTCATTGCCGTAAAATCCCTTGTCCTCAAACGCACTGAATCCAAACCGCGCCTTGTACCAGCCGTTTCCAAGCAGCACACGGAGCATTCCCTGTTTTGAAACCTCCTCTGTCACATCATACGTCTGATACTGTACCCATTCATTGTAATCATTGCTGTACGGCGTCAGGTACTCATCCCCGACACGCTTCTCATCCACATACACCTCATACAGTCCAAGTCCGCAGACATACAGCCTGGCCTTTGCTACCTCTTTTGCCGGAACAATTTCTTTTTCAAAATATGGATGACGGTTCTCCTTACTGTCACAGGAAATCCATTTTCCTGTCCATGCTTCATTCCGTTTTCCGGTCTCAAAAAACTGTACTTCACTCACCGCCGTCTCCCCGGCATCACTGCCCGCTTCCACGTTCCAGTAATACCGCGTTCTCGGCTCCAGATCCAGCTTCACCGGATAGAAAAGACTGCTCGCCTTATCATCCTCTCCGGAATCAAACAGCAGATGCTCCATCGCTGCATCCGATGCTACACGGATTCTCGCATAGCTCTGTTTTTTTCCTTCCGCGTCTTTCACTTTCCAGGAAAAGACCGTTCTCTCCATTCGGAACCCCATTGGATTTTCCAGATGATTCACCTGTGCGTGATAAATTTTCATTTCAATATCCTCCTCCACCTTATTTTTGAAAATTCCCCCATTTTTTCTCATTTTATCATGATCCCTTTCGAGAAAAAAGGTTCTGTTTTGCAGGAAAAAACATCTTTATTTGCACCATTTCCTGCCCACCAGACATCTCCCGGATTGCCAGAAAGTATGGGACATTTTCCCTTTTTCGGGCTACACCGAAACTAATAAGAGCCTGTGCTTTCCTTTCCCCTCCGCCGCAGTGCGATCCTGCCCGGAGGGCTTTTTACTTTACAGGAAAATTCAACGAAGTTTCCTGCAAAGTAAAAAAATGCCGGATTCTTTGAACCGCCCCAAGAAATCAGATTTTTTAGATCTAACTTTTTAGGACGGTTCATCCGACATTTTTCCGGAATTTTCCGGCTCTATCTTCAGTTTCTATCTTCAGTTCAGCAATTCATCCGCCAGCGTTCTCTTCGGCACATAGTGCACATCGTTCTCATCCCGGTAATAATTCGTATTTCCATCCTCCGGCACATCCACCAGATGAATCTCCTCCGCCGGTTTTCCAAACGCCACAATCAAAAGCGGCCGGATCTCCTCTGGCAGTCCAAGCACTTCCATCACCTCGCCCGCCTGAAAATTCCCGATCATGCAGCCGCCAAGTCCCTGCTCCACAGCCGCAAGCAGCATCGTTTGCGCCACAATCCCGACATCCTTCTGATACCGGTTCAGATTCTCATCAATCCTCTTATCCTGGCAGATCACAACAAAACCCGTCGGCCGTTTTCCCGGATGCGGCAGTACCATATCCGGCAACGCCCGCGCCCACTTCGTCAGCCCCTGCACCTTCTCCACTTCTTCCGGCTCCCACGCCAGAAAATACTTCAACGGCTGCTTATTCACACTCGAAGGACAAAGCCGCGCGCAATCCACAAACCCTTCCAACGTCTCCCGCGAAATCCTCACCGACTCATCAAAACCACGATAACTCCTGTTTTTTAATACCAGATCCTTTAACATCATTCTTCATCCTCCTGTCTTAACTTTTCTTTCTATCTCCCACTCTACCACACCTCCCACCCCCTATCAATCACCTTTTTCTCATTTTCCCTCTTGACATACTTTGATATTCAAAGTATTATATATCTAGTTTTCAAAACTATATAATAATTACATTGAGGTGATAAGAATGACAATAGACACAAAAGATATGCTGAACAGCATTTTATCAAGCATCTCACGAATTGATTACGTGAGGCCGGATGACATTCCGAATATAGATTTGTACATGGATCAGGTTACTACCTTTATGGAAAAAGAACTGGCATCCAGTAAACGCCACGAAGATGATAAGATTCTTACCAAGACAATGATCAATAATTACGCCAAGAATAATCTTCTTCCACCACCGGTGAAGAAAAAGTATTCCAAAGAACATTTACTGGTAATGATCTTTATCTATTATTTTAAGAATTTTCTTTCTATTAAAGATATTGAAACCATGTTAACACCTATTACAGATAAATACTTCGATACCGACAAAGATTTTGATATCACTTCTATTTATAAAGAAGTATGTGAACTGGAAAAATCACGGATTCCGGAATTCGAAAAAGAAATCATCCGTTCCTAT
>OHNN01001453.1_pt1 | contig 10512 bp, 9 predicted proteins | sample 1569541 | NCBI WGS metagenome assembly OHNN01 (sample SAMEA3879563, study PRJEB24766) | human gut metagenome | biome: human-associated habitat; feature: feces | place: USA | collected 1985/1987 | reverse complement strand
ACAATGCTGCCCGCACCGTAATTGATCGTCAGTTCGACGCGGCGAAGCGGCGGCAGGATATGCTTTATCATATACTCCCAAGCCGCAGGTATCTTTTTCAGCGCCAACTCCTTGGCATCGGACGACTGTTTCCCGTCGAGGATTCCGAGCACGGCCTGTTTGTCGGGTACGGGCGACCGGGCGACCAGCGCACGGCACATCTCCCAATCCTCGGCGACGGAATTCACCGTCACCTTGTACTTTTTCGAGAAATCGTACTTCCTGTCGACATACGCCTTGAAATCGCCGGCCCGCTTGGCAGCCAGCGCTTCGTTGAACTTCAGCGGACCGTCGGGAGAAGAATAGCCCGTGATCGTCACGGCGCAGACCTGCCGGAGCGTATCCTTCACAAGGTTGCCCACAAAGGCGTTGAGTCCGTCCAGCTCCTGCGGATTGCCGTTGAGCGCGGCATTGAGCGTCGCCAGATTGATCTGGTAGCGAATCGAATAGTCGGCGTCGCCGCGGCTTTTGACGATGAACCTGCGAACGATGTAGTCTCCGTCGGCAGTCTCCGACAGCAATACGGTATCGGCCGCAGGAGCCGGAACCGCACTCTTGGTTTGGGCCGTCGCTCCGGCAGCGGCACACAACGCGAGAGAAAGAGCGAAAGTTGATGCAAATGTTTTCACGCTAAAATAGTGTTAGTTAACGTCCTCGTCTCTCGCAAGATTCGTACCACGCTAACGGCACGAAAAAACGGAGGTTTCGCTGAAACCTCCGTTTTTCATTATCACAGAATGCGTTACATGCGTTCGGGGACGTCGATGCCCAGCAGGCGCATGCCGCTGCGAATGACGCGGGCGACCTGCTGCGCCAGCTGGAGACGCATCGTGCGCACCCCGGCGTTCTCCTCCTTGAGGATCGAATGGTCGTGGTAATAGCCATTGAACTGCTTGGCCAGCTCGTAGACATAGGCCCCGACGACCGACGGCGCGAAGTTCTCGCCCGCGGACTTCACCACCGACGGATACTCCGTCAGCGACTTCACCAGGTTGATCTCCTCGCGCAGGTAATCCGCCGTGGCGGCTCCTCCGAAGTCGATGCCCGCCTCGGCGGCCTTGCGAAGCACCGAGCGGATGCGCGCATGGGTGTACTGGATGAAAGGACCCGTATTGCCGTTGAAGTCGATCGACTCGCGGGGATCGAACAGCATCGTTTTCTTGGGATCGACCTTTAATATAAAGTACTTGAGCGCACCCAGCCCGACCATCGTCGAAACGGCATTGGCCTCCTCCTCCGAGCATCCGTCGAGCTTGCCCAGCTCGGCCGACATCTCGCGGGCCGTCGAGACCATGCCTTCGATCAGGTCGTCGGCGTCGACCACCGTACCCTCGCGCGACTTCATCTTGCCCTCGGGAAGCTCCACCATGCCGTAGGAGAGGTGGGTGATATGATCGCTCCAGTCGGCGTAGCCCAATTTCTTGAGCACCAGTTTCAGCACCTGGAAGTGGTAGTTCTGCTCGTTGCCCACGACGTAGATCATGTCGTCGAGCCTATTGTCCTCGAAGCGGCGGAAAGCCGTGCCGAGGTCCTGCGTCATGTAGACCGACGTGCCGTCGCCGCGCAGCAGCAGTTTCTCGTCCAGTCCGTCGGCCGTGAGGTCGATCCACACCGAATTGTCGGGACGGCGGTAGAAGACACCCTTTTTAAGCCCCTCCTCGACGAGCGACTTGCCCAGCAGGTAGGTCTGCGACTCGTAATAGACCTTGTCGAAATCGACGCCCAATGCCTTGTACGTCACGTCGAAGCCTTCATAGACCCACCCGTTCATGGTTTCCCACAGCGAATATATTTCCGGGTCTTTGGCCTCCCAGCGGCGCAGCCACTCCTGCGCCTGTCGCATGATCGGAGCGTTTTTCTTGGCCTCCTCCTCGCTTTGCCCGGCGGCGACGAGCTCCTTGATCTGGGCTTTGTAGTGCTTGTCGAATTCGACGTAATATTTACCGACCAGGTGGTCGCCTTTCATCCCCGACGAGGCGGGCGTTTCGCCGCCGCCGTAGAGTTTCCAGGCCAGCATCGACTTGCAGATGTGAATACCGCGGTCGTTCACGAGGTTTACCTTGATGACCTTGTTGCCGTTGGCTTTCAGGATCTGCGCGACGGAGTATCCCAGCAGGTTGTTGCGGATGTGTCCCAGGTGAAGGGGCTTGTTGGTGTTGGGCGAGGAGTATTCGATCATTACGGTACGGCCCGTCGGTGCGGCCTGCCCGAAGGTGTCGTTTGCCGCGACCTCCCGGAAGCGTGCGGCCCAGAATGCACTGTCGAGCGAGAGATTCAGGAATCCCTTGATTACGTTGAACGCCTTGATTTCCGGCGTATTGGCCACCAGGTATTCGCCGATCTCCGTCGCCGTGGCTTCGGGCGACTTGCGGCTGGCTTTGAGCAGGGGGAACACCACGAGCGTATAGTCGCCCTCGAACTCTTTGCGGGTTTTCTGAATCTGCAACGGAGCTCCGGCATTCCCGTAGAGGGTGCTTACCGCCGCTGCGACTTTATCCGTAAGAAACTGTTCAATATTCATCGTATGTCGAATTTGGGTGCGAATTTACGCTTTTTATCCGAATAATCCGCGTCGTCGCCTCTCAATAATGCGTCGGATAGCGAATTGCATCCGTCGATTTTCGGAAAATTGCAAACTATTGTTATATTTGCAAACCGTATAGGCTGTCCCCGCAGCGTCCGAACGGTTCGGCGTTGTTGCGTCGTGCGATTCCCTGTCCGAAAACAATCCGGGCCGGATTCGTCCGCCGGGGTCGAAGGCCGGAGCCATCCGGCCCGGCTTTCGGTATGGACCGCCTTTCGTTTTTTTATTTTTTCATAGCATGGAAATATTCATAATCCTCCTGCTGATCCTGCTCAACGGTCTGTTCGCCATGTCGGAGATCGCCCTGATCTCGGCCCGCAAATCGAACCTTACGGCGCAGGCCAAGCAGGGCAACAAACGGGCTCGCCAGGCCCTCAAGCTGGCGGAAGATCCCAACAAATTTCTTTCGACCGTCCAGATCGGTATTACTCTGATCGGTATTTTGACCGGTATTTATTCGGGGGCGGCCATCGCCGACGACCTGCGGGAAGTCTTCGTCCGCTGGGGAGTTCCCTATGCGGCTCCCGTAGCGCAGACGCTCATCGTGATCGTGGTGACCTATCTGACTATCGTGTTCGGAGAGTTGATTCCCAAGCGTATCGGTATGACGGCCGCCGAGCCGGTCGCCAAACTCGTGGCCGGCCCTATGAAGGTGCTGTCGGTCGTCGCCTCCCCTTTCGTATGGCTCCTTTCGAAGAGCATCGAGGGCATTTCCCGTCTGTTCGGGCTGCGCGATACCGACAGTCCCGTAACGGAGGCCGAGATCAAGTCGATCGTGCAGGAAGGCGCCGAGGACGGAGCTGTGCAGGCTGTCGAGCAGAAGATCGTCGGCCGTGTCTTCTCGTTGGGTGACCGCAGCGTGGAGTCGATCATGACCCACCGCAGCGACATCGCATGGCTCGATGTGAATATGTCTGTGGATGAGATCCGCGACCTCGTTCGTCGGGAGCCTCACGGACGCTATCCCGTCGGCGAAGGATCGCTCGACCGGCTGGTCGGCGTCGTCTATCTGAAGGATCTTTTTTCGCATATCGGGGACCCCGGATTCTCGCTGCGGCAGATTCTCTCTCCTGTCAAGCTGTTCCACGAGGGAGCGGAGGTGTATATGGCGCTGGAACAGTTGCGGACCGAGCAACTGGGTTATGGCATCGTTTGCGACGAGTTCGGCGTTACGCAGGGTATCGTGACTCTGAAAGATATTTTCGAAGCCCTTGTAGGCGAGCTGCTCGAAGATCGTGAAGAGCCGGATATCGTCGTGCGCGAGGACGGCAGCGTGCTGGTGGACGGACAGTGTTCGTTTTACGATTTTCTGGCCCATTTCGGATTGGAGGATGTTTATTCTTCGGCCGAATACAATACGATCAGCGGTTTGATTCTGGATGAGTTGGAACATATTCCGCACAGCGGGGAATACCTTCAATGGGAGTGTTTCCGGCTCGAAGTCGTGGATATGGACGGAGCACGCATAGACAAGGTGCTGGCGACGATGATCGACACGTCCGATAATAAAAATAAATAGGGCCTTTCCGTGCGGAATTTGTTTTTGATGCCATGAAGATTGCCGACATAGAATTGGGTGACCGCCCGCTGTTCCTGGCTCCGATGGAGGATGTGACCGATCCTTCGTTCCGCTATATGTGCAAGCAGTTCGGTGCCGACGTGGTATATACCGAGTTTATCTCTTCGGACGGATTGATCCGCGATGCGGGCAAGTCGCTTGCCAAATTGCGCATCGCCGAATCCGAACGGCCCGTGGGTATCCAGCTTTACGGTCATCTGGTGGAACCGATGGTCGAGGCGGCTCGGATCGCCGAGGCGGCCGATCCCGATATCATCGATATCAACTTCGGTTGTCCGGTGAAGAAGATCGCCGGTCGGGGCGCCGGATCGGGTATGATGCGCGATGTCCCCCTGATGGTCGAGATGACCCGCCGCATCGTCGAAGCCGTGAAGAAACCCGTGACGGTCAAAACCCGTCTGGGATGGGATGAAGAGTCGAAGAACATCGAAGAGATCGCTCTGCGCCTGCAGGACGTGGGTATCGCCGCACTGACGATCCACGGCCGCACGCGGGCCCAAATGTATCGCGGCGAAGCGGACTGGACGCTCATCGGCAAGGTGAAGAACAATCCGGCGATCCGGATTCCGATCATCGGTAACGGAGATATCGACTCCGGTCCTAAAGCCCGCGAAATGTTCGACCGCTACGGAGTGGACGGGGTGATGATCGGGCGGGCGACCTACGGGCGGCCCTGGATCTTCCGCGAAGTGAAACACTTTCTTGAAACCGGCGAGGTGATGCCGCAGCCGTCGGTGGCGGAGCGGGTCGAAATCGCCAAAGAACATCTGGCCAAATCCCTGGAGATCAAAGGTGGCCGGGTTGGAATCCTGGAGATGCGCCGCCACCTGTCGAACTATTTCAAGGGACTTCCCAATTTCAAGGAAACCCGCCTGAAGCTGGTGACTCTGTTCGATCCGAACGAACTGTATGCCACGCTCGATTCGATCGCCGATCGTTGGGGCGATTTCGACGTGAGCGGGGTCATCCCTGCTCCGCTTTCGCATGATGTGTAGCTTTGTTCTGCACGAGAATCGCTTGCCTGTCGATTCCTAAGCGTATATTTTCAACAAGGGCGACCAAATCTTTCTGCCCGCCCGAAAAGTCCCGGCAGCGTACCGGTGCCGAATTTCGTGGTGCCGGAAAATTGTCGCTTCGTGCGTAAGGATCTCCTTTTTATTCGTTATTCGATTCCCCGTCATTTGTTTATTCGATAACTCTGTAAAAACGAAGCGCCGCGAGAGAAGTCGCGGCACTTTTTATTATCAACGTCCGGGGTTATTTCAGGCTGCGTTGGATATAGTCGGTGTAATCCTTGACTACGGGCGTGTAGTCTTCCTCTTCGAACAGCGGGGAGGAGATCAGGAAGTCGGCCGTTGAGCGGTTTACAGCCGTGGGTACGTTGTAAAGCGTCGCCAGGCGCAACAGCGCTTTCACATCCACATCGTGCGGTTGCGCCGACATGGGGTCCCAGAAGAAAATCAGGGCACTGATCCGTTCGTCCGCGATCAGGGCGCCCAGTTGCTGGTCGCCGCCCAGAGGACCCGATTTCAGCCGCGTGATGTCGAGTGCCGGTTGCTCGTAGTGGTGGGATGCCGAGTGATTGAGCAGGGTTTCTTCGACGATCTTGCCTGTCGTACCCGTACAGACGATCCGGTGTTTGCTCAATTTTTCACAGTTCCAGTCCACCCATTCCGCCAGGTCGTGTTTCATGTTGTCGTGCGCGACGAGCGCCATCATTTTCTGTCTGTTCATTTCTTTCATCCGTTTTTTTGAAAGCCGCGTTTCGGCTTTCGGTTGTTTTATACTCGATTTACGGCCCCAAGATGCGAATAAGCCGAGTACAAAAGCAAATTTATTTGCATTTTGCCGAGGCGAAGTATTTAAGACGAAGTCAAAGATACGAAAAGGAGGGAGCAATCGTGCGGGTTTGTACGCAAGAATTGCCGAACCGCTTCCTATTTTCTGCAAAGATAATATGCAGCGGCATCTTCCGACCACTCCCGGCGCAGGTTTCATCGAATTGTAATGTCGGGAAAGTTCGGTATTCCGCCCGGAAACCGTTACCCGTTGTTGCTTGCCTTGAGCCCTCGGATCACCGCCGAAGTGAATCCGGCGTGTTCCATTTCGTTCAGCCCTTTGATCGTGATTCCTCCGGCTGTTCGGGGTGCGAGCCGTTGGATTCGAGCAAGGCGATCGCCCCGCGCAGGGTTTGCAGAACGCCTTCCCTGGCTTTTTGCGGGTAAAGGCCCAGCTCTACCCCGCCCTCCATCGCTGCCCGGATATAACGGAAGGCGAAGGCGATACCGCAGGAGCAGAGCGTCGTGGCCGGACCGAGTAGCCGCTCTTCCACCAATTCCGCTTTGCCTAATGCACCGAAAATATTCAAAACCAGTCTGTTCTGATCTTCGGTCGCATTCAGCCCCGTGATGAAAGTCATGCTTTGCTTTACTTCGATGGCCGTATTGGGAATTGCGCAATAAAGGGCTCTGTCTTTTCCTGCCCATGTTTGCAGCTGTTCCAGGAAAATGCCCGCCGCTACCGAAATGACGATCTGTCCATCGGGCCGCTTCCCTGTCAGATGCTCTTTTATCAGTGCCTCCACTATCCAGGGTTTCACGGCGATTACCACGATGTAGGCCGTAGCCAGAGAGCTGTAGTCGCCCGTAACGGCCTGCAATTCCGGATTGAACTCCTGTATTTCGGCGGTTTTGCTCGCGCGGCGGTTGATGACCGTAATGTCCTGTGGTCGGAACAGGTCGCAGGTGGATAGTCCGCGAGCGATTGCTCCGCCCATATTACCTCCTCCGACGATCGATATTTTCATGGGTCGCATGGTTTTTTATTTATAAAAATGCTCCGTCCGGCAGGTGCGGAATCGGAGCTGTATTGTCTATTCGGGCAAAGGTTCGGCAGCGGTGCACACCTGTCGAAAGGGAGCACCGGCGAATCTTTATGCTTCCTGCTCTGCGGGCAGTTTGAATTCGGTGAACCCGGCACCCACGAGGGTATTGAACCAGGAGAAAACCTTCTTCATGTCCGATACGTGGACCCGGTCGCGGTCGTATTCGGGCAATACTTCTGCGAAATATGCTTTGAGTTTTTCCGGAGCCTCCTTGTGGCTGATGGCTGGCTGTCCCTGCGTATGTTCGTAAATTTTGGTGAAAACCTCTGCGAGCGGGATGTCCTCGCCCTCGGTGAAGATGGATATTTCGGTCAGTGCGCTCACTTTGGAGTTGCTTGCGGCATTCATGCGTTTGCCGTCCGACAACGACTCGACGATGACGCCGCGCGACGATTGTGCGACGTATTTGTACAAACCGGGTTGGCCGGAAATGGCCAGAATCTCTTTCAATTCCATAATTTTTTCTGTTCGATGTATGTTTGAGTTTGGTTCTTCACTGTCCGTTCGGGCCGTGCGGGGTGAATCCGCTCCGGCTCGTACCGTTCGAAAATGCGGTTTCAGATGGCATATACGCTGTATTGCTGGGCTTCGGTCACGGAAGAAAGGCCGTTTTCGTTGGTCACGACGATCAGCCAATATACCGTACTGCCGGCTTTCTGTGCAGGGATGATTGCTTCGTAAAAGACCGTGTCGGAAGTCGCCTTGAAATAGTAGGCATTGGTCGATTTCTGCTCCGTGTGCTCTACTCCGTTCTTATCGGTCCATTTGACGTCGTATTTCACCTGAGCGTAGAATGCACCGTACTGGTTCGATATATTGGCCTGCACATAAACTTTCTGAACCGAAGATACCCGACCTCCGTCTTCGATGGTGGCTCCTTCGTCCGTGATGACCGGGAACGTCGTTTGTTCGGGTCCTACTTCTTTCAGTTCGCACGAAGGAATCGCGCAGGCGATGAAAATCAGAAATAAAAACCACTTTTTCATAATGGATGCGGATTGGCTGTGTGTGGTTACTCTTTGGTCAGGTGAACGTCCATCTGCGGGAACGGGAAGTTGATTCCCTTTTCAGGTAATGTTTTGTAATACAGCTCGTTCATTGCGAAGAAAACGTCCCAGTAATCTTCGTTTTTCGTCCAGGCCCGAACGGTCAGATTGACCGAATTATCGGCCAGGGCAGCGATATATACCGCAGGCGCCGGATCCTGAAGCACCCGTGCGTCTTTGGACAGCAGTTCCAGGATAGCCTCCCGTGCCGTTGCGAAATCGTCGCCGTAAGAGATGCCGATCACCCACTCCACGCGACGTGTTTCGGAGGTGGAATAGTTGTTGATGATCGCGGTAGCGATCGAGCTGTTCGGGATATAGATGGTCTGCTTGTCGGCTGTGGTGATCTTGGTCGAGAAGAGCATGATCTCCTGCACGGTACCCGACTGTCCCTGGGCCGAGATGTAATCGCCTATGCGGTAGGGCTTGAGCAGCAGGATCATCACGCCACCGGCGAAATTCTGCAATGTGCCGCTCAGGGCCATACCGATAGCCAGACCGGCCGAAGCGAGCAGCGCGACGATCGAAGTGGTGTTGATACCCATGACTTGAATGATCAGGAGAATCAGCACGATGTAGGAGATGGTCTTGATCAGGTTGCGCAGGAAGATTTGCAGCGAACGATCCACCTTGCGCTTTTCGAAAGCCGTCGAAAGCAGTTTTATGAGGCGGCCGATAAGCCAACGCCCCGCCATGTATATCGCCAGGGCGAGGACGATTTTCAGGCCGACCCAGATACTTTCCGAAACCAGATTCGTCAGGACTTTTTCCAAATCCATATTAGCGATTTTTTCGACCGTTTCCGCGAATTTGGCTTTTTGTATGCTGTCCGGAACGATGAGTTTTTCGGTTTGCTGTGCTGTGATGAAAAGAAATCCCATGAAAGAATTAAATTTGATAGGTTAGAGTTGCAAATTTAATCAAAAAAACCGGAAATAATAGTAACTTTGCTCTATAATGTGTTTAACGGATTTTGCTATGGAAAGTAAGATAGAGATAATCCAAATCAATATTTCGGGCGAAGACAAGCCCGGCATGACCTCTTCGCTGACCGATATTCTGGCCCGGTACGACGCGTTCATCCTCGATATCGGCCAGGCGAATATCCACCAGTCGCTGACTTTGGGCATCCTGTTCATGACCACCTCCGACAAATCGGGCGCCATCCTCAAGGAGTTGCTTTTCAAGGCCTCGGAACTGGGCGTGATGATCCGCTTCACCCCCATCACCGAGGAACATTACCAGGCCTGGGTCGGTCGTCAGGGCAAGAACCGCTATATTATCACTCTTTTGGGACGTCAGGTTACGGCGCGCCATATCGCAGGGGTCACCAAAGCGGTCGCCGAACAGGGACTCAACATCGACGCGATCAAGCGACTTACGGGCCGTATGCCGCTCGAGGAGGAGAACCGTGCCACCCGCGCCTGCATCGAGCTTTCGGTGCGCGGTACGCTCGGCGATAAGGCCGTATTGCAGAAACGCTTCATGGAGCTGTCCAACGAGGGGGTCGATATTTCGTTCCAGAAGGACGACATCTTCCGCCGCAGCCGACGCCTGATCTGTTTCGATATGGATTCCACGCTGATCGAAACCGAGGTGATCGACGAGTTGGCCGACCGTGCCGGTGTGGGCCCCGAAGTGCGGGCCGTTACCGAGAGCGCCATGCGGGGCGAGATCGACTTTACCGAGAGTTTCACGCGCCGCATCGCCCTGCTTCGGGGACTCGACGTTTCGGTGATGGAGGAGATCGCCCGCAACCTGCCGATCACCGAGGGGTTGGAGCGCCTGATGACCATTCTCAAGCGCGTGGGATACAAGACGGCCATCCTGTCCGGAGGTTTCACCTATTTCGGCAACTACCTGAAACAGAAATACGGCTTCGATTACGTCTATGCCAATGAGCTGGAGGTCGAGGAGGGCCGTTTGACGGGCCGTCACGTCGGCGAGATCGTGGACGGCCGCCGCAAGGCCGAACTGCTGCGTCTGCTGTGTCAGGTTGAAAACATCAACATCGCTCAGTCGATCGCCGTCGGCGACGGAGCCAACGACCTTCCGATGCTCGACCTGGCGGGATTGGGGATCGCATTCCACGCCAAGCCCAAGGTGAAAGCTACGGCCAGCCAGTCGATATCGACGATCGGTCTGGACGGCGTACTCTATTTCCTCGGTCTGAAAGATTCCTGGATCGAATAAACCGCGATGCTGCGCCTTTCCCTTCTTCTCTTCGCCCTGCTCGCCGCCGGATGTTACGACGATGCCGGGGTTCCGGCTCCGAAGAACGATCCGCTTCCGGAGGCGAACCTCTCCCTGTCGGACCTCTCCGCACGGTGCGGGGATACGCCCGTGCGTATCGTCCAGGACATCGTAGTTGCGGGGCGGG
>OHNN01001445.1_pt1 | contig 10544 bp, 8 predicted proteins | sample 1569541 | NCBI WGS metagenome assembly OHNN01 (sample SAMEA3879563, study PRJEB24766) | human gut metagenome | biome: human-associated habitat; feature: feces | place: USA | collected 1985/1987 | reverse complement strand
GGCAGTCTTCCTGCTGGACGAGCCCCTGTCCAACCTGGATGCTAAGCTGCGTACCAGCATGCGCACCGAGATCATCAAGCTGCACAAGAAGCTGGCTACCACCTTCATCTACGTTACCCATGACCAGACCGAGGCTATGACCATGGGCGACCGCATCGTTGTTATGAAGGACGGCATCATCCAGCAGGTCGATACCCCCCAGAACCTGTACGACATGCCCTGCAACATGTTCGTTGCCGGCTTCATCGGCAGCCCCCAGATGAACTTCCTGGACGGCACCGTGACCAAGAACGGCGATCAGTACGCCATTGACCTGGGCGGCGACACCATCCCCCTGCCCAAGGAAAAGACCGCTGACGGCAAGCTGGATTCCTACGTTGGCAAGAAGGTCAAGATGGGCATCCGTCCTGAGGATATTGACGACGAGCCCGAGTTTATGGCAAAGCACCCCGACTGCCACCTGGAGGCTCAGGTCGATGTGTCCGAAATGATGGGCGCTGAGATCTACCTGTACCTGGAGTACAAGGGCAACAAGATGACCGCCCGTGTCGCTCCCACCTCCAAGGCACGCAACGGAGACACCGTCCGTGTTGCATTCGATCCGCACAAGGTCCACCTCTTTGATGTCGAGACCGAGCAGACCATCCTGAACTAAGTTCTCCAGGGATCATCTTTTGATCCTCCTAATAAGCAAAAGCCGCCGGGAAGCGATTTCCGGCGGCTTTTGTCTAAAAGAACATACATTGGAACATGATAAGGGAGATTTCACCATGGAACACATGATGCTTCTGGTCACCTACCGTATGCTCCCCGGCCAGCGGGACGCTTTTCTGCAGGAGGTCGCCGCTGCCGGCATTCTGGCAAAGGTCCAGCAGGAGGACGGTTTTGAGCGCTACGATTACTACCTGAGCGCCGCCGACCCGGACGAGCTGCTCATCGTTGAGGAGTGGGACTCCGAAGCCCAGCAGCAGGCCCACGTGAACACCGACCACATGGCCCAGCTCCGCGCCATCAAGGAGAAGTATGTCGCTTCCACCGCGATGCAGCGCATTGCCAAAGCCGACTGAGCACGAGAGGATAGAAAAGCACCCGCGGCCTGCTGGCTGCGGGTGCTTTTTTCAAAGGAGAGAACGGAATGCTCAGCCCTTGACACCGCCCAGTGCAACACCACGGACGATGAACTTGGACAGCAGCAGATAAACAATGATCACGGGCAGGATGGCAATGGCCACCAGCATATAGACCTTGCCCATATCGAACTTGAGGAAGTCGGCACTGCGGAGCTGTGCAATGAGGATGGGCAGGGTCTTTTTGTCTGCCGTATCCAGCACCAGTGCGGGGATGAAGTAGTTGTTCCAGCTGGACACAAAGGAGAAGATGGCCTGCACCGCCAGAGCGGGCTTCATAATGGGAAGCACGATATGGTTGAAGGTGTAGAACTCCCCTGCGCCATCAATGCGGGCGGCTTCCACGATCTCCATGGGCAGGCTGGCATCCAGATACTGCTTCATAAAGAAGAACACCGCCGGGGCCGCAATGCTGGGGATGATGAGGGGAATGAAGCTGTTCTTCAGGCCCATCTTTGTGATGAGCTGCAGGAAGCCCAGCGCCGAGACCTGGGTCGGCATGGTCATAATGAGCAGGATGATGGCAAACGCCGCCTTTTTGAACCGGAAGTTATAGGCGTAGATGCCGTAGGCTGTCAGGGCCGAAAAATAGACGCTGAGGGCAGCCGAGCAGCCGGACACAATCAGGCTGTTCCGCACACCGGTCAGCACCGGGATGTTGGCATCCGACAGCACGTTTTTCAGGTTGGTCATCAAGGATCTGCCCGGCAGAAAGGAAAAGCCCTTCTGGATCTCAAAATGGGTACGGGTGGAATTGATGACCAGCACATAGAAGAAGAACAGGCATAAAAAGCTCAGCAGCACCAGCGCCGCATAGCACACCGTGCGGCGGGCCCCAAGGGTCGCCTTTTCGGATCTTGTCTTGACTGCGTGTGACATTATGCTTTTCCTCCCTTCACCTGTTTGACCGCCTGCCTGCGGGCCTTGCGCTCGGCCTTGCTCAGGCCGTCGTCCTCCTTGGTCAGGGCCATGTAAACGATCACGCAGAGCACTGCGCACACCAGGAACAGCACCACCGAGACCGCGCCGGCCATACCGTAGTTCTTGCTGAACAGGTGGTTGTTCAGGTACATGATCATGGTGGTGGAGGTACGGTCGGGGCCGCCCTTGCCGTTGGTCAGGATCTGCGGCACATCGAACATCTGCAGGCCGCCGATCATCGAAGTGATCATCACATAGACCAGGATCGGCCGGATGAGCGGGATGGTGATCTTCCAGAACATCTGGTTCGGGGTGCAGCCGTCCAGCTCCGCTGCCTCATACAGGGTGGGGTCCACGCCCATAATGGCCGCCATCAGCATGATGGTCGTATTGCCGAACCACATCAGGAAGTTCATCAGGCCGATGAGGCCGCGGTTGCCCCAGACACTGTTCAGGAAGCTGAAGGGCTCCTTGAGGATGCCCATGCCCACCAGTGCAGCGTTCACGGGGCCGTTATCCGAGAACAGGGCAAAGAACAGCATGGCGAACGCCGAAGCCATAATGAGGTTGGGCATGTAGATGACTGTCTTGAAGAAGGTCTGGCCCTTCAGCTTCAGGCGCAGGTCGGTGAACCAGGCCGCCAGCAGCAGCGAGATGGCGATCTGCGGGATGAAGCCGATGATCCAGAGCAGCAGCGTGTTGCCAAAGTATTTGGGCAGGTCGGTTGCAAACAGGGTGATGTAGTTCTTCAGGCCCACAAAGGTGGGGCCGATGATCTTCAGGCCGCTGCGGTAATATTCAAAAAAGCTGTAATAGATCGTAGACCCCAGTGGAATGAGCTGGAACAGCGCAAAGATGAGGAAGAACGGTGCAATGAAGATATAGCCCCACTTTGCATAGCTGATCGAACCGTTCTTCTTTGGTTTTGCTCCCATAGTAACTGCCCTCCTGACGTACACTGCCCAAAGCAAAACGGGGCGGGCGGGATCAGCGTCCGGCCCGCCCCATTCAGATTCGGTTCAAAAGGTTTTCAGGTTCCGGCTGCGCTTATGCGGGCCAGACCACATCGGTCAGCTCGGGGTACTTTTCCTTGATGGCGGTCTCGAAGTTTGCCTTTGCGGTATCCTCGTCCACCGTGCCGGTAAAGTAATCCTTGAAGGCATTCTGGAGGCTCTCGTTCAGGCCCTGATCGTACTGGCCTGCATTGGACATATCGATCTTCTTTGCAGCTTCTGCAAACAGGGCGATATGGTTCTGGCCGCCCAGGAAGTCGGAGGCATAATCGCTGTTTGCGATCTCTTCCATGGCCTTCTCGTTGTTGGTGTAATCCTGCGTATCCAGGGTGATCTGCTTCATAATGGCTTCGTCGCAGGTCAGCTTCTGCATCACATCACGGATGATATCGGTATTATCGGTACCGGCTGCCGCGCAGATCCAAGTGCCGCCCCAGTAATAGGGCTGAGGACCTTCGCAGACTGCGTAATCGCCGTAGATGCCGTTGCCTACTTCTTCCTTGCCGCCCTCGGCCACAGGGGTCTCCAGAGAGTTGCCCAGCAGGGTGAAGTTGATGCCCCAGGTGGAATAGAAGAAGCCGAACACCTTACCGGTGGGGCCCTGATCGGATGCCCACTGGCTGTCCCACAGGCTGGACTTGTTGTTGTAGCCCTTATCGGTGTACTCCTTGGTCTGATCGACCCACTTCATAATGTTGGGGTCTACCTTGACGGTCGTGCCGTCCACCCAGGGAGCGTCCACGTTGTTGGAGAAGGTGCGGTAAGCATCATCGAAGCCGGACAGCATCTTGTAGCCCTTGGCATAGGCCTGTGCAGCCACCTCGTTGAACTTATCCCAATCGGACAGATGGCTCTGCACCTCGGTGGGATCATCGGTGCCCAGCACTTCCTTGGCAATGCTGCGGCGGTATGCGAACAGACCGGGGGTCGCCTGCCAGGTGGTGCCGCGCTGGCTGCCGTCCACGCTGACAATATCCTTGGTGTACTGGTACTGACCGGCCAGATCGGCATCGGTCAGGCCGATGTCTGCCTTGACATCCAGCGCGTAATCGGAATCCACATACTTCAGTGCGTAGTCAGCCTCGATCAGGAAGATATCTACCTTGTCATCATCGGCGGCGGAGTCCTGATTCAACAGGGCCTCATCCAGCTTATTCTGGTAATTGTTGTTCTCGTTGGCGTTGATGGTCCACTTGACAACGGTGCCATCTTTCAGGGTGGTGGTGGATTTATCCTCAGCGATGGAGGCGACCTCGGGGTAATAGTTATTGAAGCGGCCCTGGAACTCGTCGTTCCAGCACCAGATATTCAGCACCTTGCCCTGAGCTGCCGGAGCATCGGAAGCGGCGGAAGAAGCTGCGGCAGAGGATGCCGCACCGGTAGAAGAAGAGGAGCCGCCGCATGCGCTCAGCGCTGCACTGATGGTAACTGCACCGGAAGCCAGCAGGAAATTACGACGCGAAATCTTTCTCATAATGAAAAACCTCCTTCAATGGTTTTCGTGAAAAAGCGTTTCAAATTCAAGGCTCCGGTTCGCCCGGAACCAAATCCAACCCATTCATTCGATGCTGCGCACCGAGCCGCCCTCCAGCAGTTTTCCTGTCACCGGGATCTGCTCGGCCAGCGTCACACGGGGGTGCTCGATCATCTGCACCAGCTTATCCGCTGCCATCCGGCCCAGCATTTTGGTGTTCTGCTGCCAGGTCACCAGCTGGGGTTTCATCACGCGGGAGAGGTAAATGCCGTCATATCCCATCACGGAAATATCCTCCGGGATGCTCAGGCCCGCTTCCTGCAGAGCGATGCAGCCGCCCATGGCCGAGAAGTCATCGGGGAAGAGGATGCAGGTGGGCCGCTGGGGCAGTGCCAGCAGGGCCCGGGTCTCCTCGGCACAGCGGTCGGGATCGTGATACACACCGCAGCGCACATATTCTTCGGGAACCTGCAGCCCCAGCTCCGCGCAGCTCTTGTAGAAGCCCGCCAGCCGGTTCTCCGTCACCGCCGTGCGCTCGCCATGGATAAAAGCGATGCGGCGGTGGCCGTTGGCGTAGGCGTACCGCACCAGCGCCGAAAGCCCGTTGACATTATCGGAAAGAACTGCCATCCGGTTGTTGAACACATGGTCGATGGTCACCACCGGCACATCACTGTTGACCAGCTCCACCACCTGCGGATCGTTGAAATCCACGCAGGCGATCACCGCTCCATCCACGCCCCGGTAGTGGCAGTGCTCCAGATAGGTCATTGTTCTGCCGCCGAGGTTCCGGTTGACAAAGGTAATATCATAGCCCAGCTTTTCCACCTGCACTTTGAAACTGTCCAGCACCGCCGAAAAGTACTCGTGGGCCAGGCCGCTCTGCCGCTCGTCCACAAACAGAACGCCAAGGTTGTAGGTACGGTTGGTCTTCATCGCGCGGGCCGCCATATTGGGCACATAGCCCATCCGGCGGGCCGCCTCGCGGACACGGTCGCGGGTCGCAGCAGAGATGTCCGACTGGCCATTGAGCGCTTTGCTCACCGTTGCCACCGAGACACCGCATTCACGCGCCAGATCTTTTAAGGATGACATTTCGCCGCCCTCCCTCACAGGGACCCGCTCAGGGCTCCCGAACGAATCCTAAATCGTTTTCGCAATTTCAATATAGCGCACTTTGCACTAAAAATCAAGCAGAAGAAGAAAAGTTTTATCTCAAAAGTCTGCATTTCAGCAGGTTGCGAGATTTCATTTCCTCAGAATTATGCAGTCTGTATCGTTTTCGTTACATTTCGTTACCGTTCGATAATTTTTTCGTTCCCATACCGGTTTCCACCCCTGAACCAGCCCGCTGCACCCTTGTTGTATATTTCAGGTCCGCTCTTGATTTTTCCCGCAGGATAGACTATTCTTAGGGTGACAAGTGCCTTTCCCACCCTTGGGCCGCAAATCCTAAATCGTTTTCGCCATCAAATGATTTCAGCATTTCCGGTTTACCCTATAAGGAGGAACAAGGCTATGAGATTCGGACATTTTGATGATGCGCGCCGGGAATATGTGATCGACACGCCCCGCACTCCCCTGCCCTGGATCAACTATCTGGGCAGCGAGGACTTTTTCAGTCTGGTGTCCAACACCGGCGGCGGTTACAGCTTTTACCGGGATGCCCGGCTGCGGCGGCTGACCCGCTACCGCTACAATAATTCCCCGCTGGACATGGACGGCCACCGCATCTACATCAACGATGGCGGCACCATCTGGAACCCTGGCAGCCTGCCAAGACGGAACTGGACAGTTACACCTGCCGCCACGGCCTGGGCTACACGATCCTGCAGGGCGAAAAAAACGGCATTGCGGCCGCTCAGGAGTTGTTCGTGCCCCGGGGTGATGCCTGTGAGATCGACCGGCTGACGCTGGAAAACAAGACCACTGCTCCCCGCACGCTGGACGTGTTCAGCTATGTGGAGTTCTGCCTGTGGGATGCCATGGACGACAGCTCCAATTTCCAGCGCAACTTTTCCACCGGCGAGGTGGAAGTGGTGGAAAGTGCCATCTATCATAAGACAGAGTACCGGGAACGCCGGGATCACTACGCCGTGTTCTGGGCCAACGCCCCTGTTACCAGCTTCGACACCAGCCGGGATGCCTTCTGTGGCGTGTACGGCGGCCCCGCCGCACCGGAAGCGGTCAAAGCCGGTCACTGCTCGAACAGCATTGCCCACGGCTGGGCTCCGGTGGGTGCCCACCATTTCCATCTCACGCTGGCACCGGGTGAGAAAAAGAGCATCATCTTCGGGCTGGGTTACATTGAAAATCCGGTCGGGAAAAAATTCAGCGCTCCCGGCATCATCAACAAAGCCCGGGCCGAGGCCATGATGGCCCGCTATGCCACCGACGCACAGGTGGATGCCGCCCGCAGGGCACTGGCCGACTACTGGCAGGAGCTGCTCTCGGGCTGGCAGCTGACCTCCGGCGAGGAAAAGCTGGACCGGATGGTGAGCCTGTGGAACCAGTATCAGTGCATGGTCACCTTCAACATGAGCCGCAGTGCCAGCTATTACGAGAGCGGCATCGGCCGCGGCATGGGGTTCCGGGATTCCTGTCAGGATCTGCTGGGCTTCGTCCACATGATCCCCTCCCGCGCACGGGAGCGCATTCTGGACATTGCTGCCACCCAGTTTGAAGACGGCAGTGCCTACCACCAGTACCAGCCCCTGACCAAAAAGGGCAACAGCGACGTGGGCAGCGGCTTCAACGATGACCCGCTCTGGCTCATTGCGTGCACCGCCGCCTATCTGCGGGAGACCGGTGACTGGTCGATCCTGGAAGAGCCGGTTGCCTTTGACAACGACGTAACCAGAGCACAGCCCCTGATGGAGCATCTGCGCCGGAGCTTCCGCTACACCCATACCCATCTGGGCCCCCACGGCCTGCCGCTGATCGGGCGGGCCGACTGGAACGACTGCCTGAACCTGAACTGCTTCTCGGAGCACCCGGGCGAGAGCTTCCAGATCACCGGCCCCAGCGAGGGCCCCGTGGCTGAGAGCGTGTTCATTGCGGGCATGTTCGTGAAATACGGCCGCGAGTACGCTGAACTCTGTGACCACCTGCACCTCACCGAGGAGGCCGCCAGTGCCCGCACCGCCATTGACGCAGTAGAACAGGCCACCCTGACCGCCGGCTGGGATGGCGCATGGTTCCGCCGTGCCTACGATGCCTTTGGTGCCCCCGTAGGCAGCAGGGAATGCGACGAGGGGCAGATCTTCATCGAACCCCAGGGCATGTGCGTGATGGCCGGGATCGGCCGGGAGACCGGCCAGGCCGAAGCCGCACTGAAGAGCGTGGAGGAGCGGCTGGACACCCCGTACGGCGTGGTACTGCTCCAGCCCGCCTACACCACCTACCGGCTCAATCTGGGCGAGATCTCCAGCTATCCCCCGGGCTACAAGGAGAACGCCGGTATCTTCTGCCACAACAACCCATGGATCAGCTGTGCTGAGACCGTGCTGGGCCACGGTGACCGGGCCTTTGCTGTCTACAAAAAGACCTGCCCGGCCTATATCGAGGACATCAGCGAGATCCACCGCACCGAGCCCTACGTTTACAGCCAGATGGTGGCAGGCCGCGATGCCCCCACCTTCGGCGAGGCCAAGAACAGCTGGCTGACCGGCACGGCGGCATGGACCTTCGTGAACGTAAGCCAGTACATTCTGGGCATCCAGCCCACTCTGGACGGCCTGCGCGTTGACCCCTGCATCCCCCACACGCTGGCAGGCTACACCGTCACCCGCCGTTACCGGGGTGCCGTGTACCACATCCGGGTGGAGAACCCCCACGCCGTGCAGAAGGGCGTGCAGAGCGTCACCGTGAACGGCGCTCCTATTGCGGGCACCCTCCTGCCGCTGGCAAAGGCCGGTGAAAATGTGGAAGTTGTCGTGACCATGGGCTAGGCGCATAGCTTCTGTTTTGTAGAATTGTAAAGCTCCCATTTTTCAGCTTTTCCTGAGAAACGGGAGCTTTTGTTTGTGATTCATTGAATTCACAGTGGATTCGTGTTATTCTACTAATAAATCTGAAAAACAGCGGGAGGATTTTCCATGGACGCACATAAAGCGAAAATACCTGACATTGTAAACAACTCCACTCTCATTGAAGTTCCATTTTTTCAGCGAGCCTATGTTTGGAAAGAGGATTTATGGGAACGTTTTCTTGACGACATGGCGTTCGTTGTTCAATATAACCGTCCCCACTTTCTTGGAACTCTCATCCTGAAAGATGCTTCTGTTCCTCAGCAAAATACCTCTTATGCAACAAGACTTGTTCTTGTTGATGGTCAACAACGTCTTACGACATTTTTGATTTTCTTAAAGGTGCTCTGTTTAAAAATGAATCAGCCGGGTATCTTTGATACAAATTTTCGCCTAATAACAACGCGGGAGCTTTCTTTACAGCATGGAAAAAATGATTCCGAAGCATTCAAATGCGTTATGGATCAAACAAATGCAGTGCCAATCACGGACGGCCGCTCCTCGTCTCCAATCGTTCAGGCATTCAACTATTTTGCTTCACATTTGCAAATGAGTACTTTAAACGACTATATGACAGTTATTTCCAACGTTCAATTTGTCCGGATTGATTTGGGCCCCACCGATGATGAACAGCAGATTTTTGATTCTCTAAATTCCCTTGGCGTTCGCTTAACCACCTCTGAGCTTTTAAAGAATTACTTTTTTAGCAGGAATAACATCACTGCGTATCAAAATATTTGGGAATCTGTTTTTGAAGCCAACGAAAGCGCAAAAACCTATTGGGATACCGAAATTGAGGCCGGCCGCGTAAAACGCCCACTTATTGATATCTTCTTCGATGCCTATTTTCAGCAGTTTATCCAAAAGAAAAAGTATAATATTAGTGTTGACGACAAATTAATATATGCTCGCACAGATCAGCTTGCCAATTCCTATCAGAGTTTTGTAAACACTTATTGTGGCGGTAATAAAAATACTATTCTGGATACTCTAAAGGATTATGCCACTTTATTCCAGCAAACCTTCAAGTCCGATTTTTGCAGCACCACAATTCCATCAGATTTTGGCATCGAACGTTTGAACATCGTTATTTTTGGTCTAAAAACCACAACGTTGATTCCTTACGTTCTCTACCTTGCAAAAAACATTTCTAATTTAGCCATTCTAAACGAGATGTATGGCATTCTGGAAAGCTACGTTATGCGTCGTATTGTCACTCGTGCTTCCACAACAAATTATACAAAGTTATTTCTCTCCTTTATCGCCAACGAAATACTTACTCCACAGGATTTACGAGACCGTTTGCAAGTGCTTGGCGGCACCAACTCCTCGATTCCTGATGACACTGAACTTCGGGATGGTTTTGAACACTCTAAACTGATGAACCTTTATTCTAAAGGTGTTCTTTATCTGATTGAGAGTCACATCCGCCCCGCTCAGAGTGCTGTTGTGCTGCATGGTTTCAACAATTACAGTCTTGAGCATCTGATGCCCAAAAAATGGCGCAACAACTGGCCCGCCTGCTCTACCCCGCTGGCCGCAGAAAAGAGAGATTCTATCCTTCTGACTCTGGGAAATCTTGCAATCATCCCGCAGTCTTTGAACGCCTCCATCCGGGACAGTGACTGGAACACAAAGAAAGCCGGAAAGGGCCAAGAAAAGCCCGGTCTTACGCTCTGCGCATCGGGCCTTTCCACGCTTCAGGATGCCCTAACAAAAACGGACTGGAACGAGAGTGAGATTCAGACCCGTGCCCTCTGGCTTTATAAACAGGCACAAAGTCTCTGGAAACTTTAAACCATTCAAAAAATGCCGCCGCACGAATTTGTGCGACGGCATTTTCAGCTTCAATTACAGCATCCTGGAAAGGAAAGCCTTCAGACGAGGATGCTTGGGGTTCGAGAAGAGCTCCTGCGGGGGCTCATCTTCCTGGATCCTGCCTTCATCGATGAAGATGACGCGGTTGGACACCTCGCGGGCA
>OHNN01001441.1_pt1 | contig 10562 bp, 7 predicted proteins | sample 1569541 | NCBI WGS metagenome assembly OHNN01 (sample SAMEA3879563, study PRJEB24766) | human gut metagenome | biome: human-associated habitat; feature: feces | place: USA | collected 1985/1987 | reverse complement strand
GCTGCCGGAGCGGTGCTTAAGCCGCAAGGCGGGAATTGTGCGGTGTTGCCTTAAATGTTTTGTAGGGCGCGATGACTTCATCGCGCCGGGGCTTGCCACGAGGTAATCAAGAAATATGTACTTCCCTTGCCACACCTCAAATTACTGATTTCTCATTACTCATTCCTAATTATTTTGTATCAGGCCTTAATGCATCGTAACTCCTAACTTCAAACTTGCAATCGCCCCGCCAATGATTCCTGCGGTGTTGCGGTGGGCGGCAAGCCGGAGGGTGGGCTGGGGGTTGGCGTGCAGGCGGGCCAAAGTGGTGTGGCAGGCATCCAGCAGAAAATCGCCTGCCTCGCTGATGCCGCCGCCCAGGGCTACGACCTCCGGCGCAAAAATGGAGTTGAGGGAAACAATGCCGGTGCAAAGCTCGTGCACATACTGGGCAAACACGGCCTGCGCCGCAGCATTGCCGCTGCGGGCGCGGGCAATCAGGTCGGCGGGGGACTCGCCGCCGGCCATGCGGATCAACGCGGTGGCCGAAGCGTACTGTTCAAAGCAGCCGCACTGGCCGCAGGGGCAGGGCAGGCCGTCGCTGTGGGTGATGATATGCCCCAGTTCCGGGGCCAGCCCGGTAGGGCTGCGCCAGCACTGCCCATTGATGACAATGCCCCCGCCAATGCCGGTACCCAGGGTGAGCAGAATACCTGTCTGTACATTTTGCAGTGCACCGGAACGCATTTCGGCCAACATTGCCGCGTGGCCATCGTTAATGACCACCGCGGGTAGACCGGACGCCCGGCGCAGCAACGCAGCAAGGGGCACATCTACCCATGCCAGATTATCCGCCGTAATGGTTTCGCGCGCAGCGTTCAGCGTGCCGGGCGCACCGGCCCCAATAGCCGCAACGTGATACGGTTCCAACTGCGCCGCAATCAGCGCGGCGGCTTCGGCAGGTTCTTTGGGTGTGGGGCGGCTCCACTGCTGCAAAAGGTTCAGTTGTTCATCAAAAATGCCGAACTTAATGCTTGTACCGCCAATATCAATACCGGAAAGAAACATGGTTGAACCTCGATGGAGCGTTGTGGAATAGGGCACTGTCTCGGTGGGGTCGGGTACCCCCGCCCTACCGTAAGACAAAGCCTTGCACCATTCTGCAAATTGCGGTATAGAGTCCCCGTTAGCCGATGACGAATCTCATCCTCACAAGCAATTCCTAATTACTCATTGCTAATTTCTAATGATTTCATACCGGATCTTGCCGCGCCGCCAACTCCTAACTCCTCTCTCCTAACTATCTCGCCATACCCTCTCCACCTGCCATCCTTCGCTCCATCCCACCAGCACGGCGGGGTGGCCGGGGTGGACGGTGCGGGGCAGGCCGAGCAGGGCGGCGGGGGTGGTAGATGCCATCAGGCAGGCGTCCTGTGCGGGGATCCCAATGCTCTGCAAATTGCGCACTGCACCATCCAGATAAACACCGCCACCGTCCAGGGTGCCGTTTGCGCAGCGGCTCACACCGTTTTGCACAATATAATCTTGCCCGGCCACGGTGTAGCGTCCATCGGGCAGACCATGGGTAGCCACACTGTCGGATACGGCAATCATCTCTTCAGGGCCTTTCATATGGTAGACAAGCTGCAAAGCGGCGGGGTGCAGATGAACCAGATCGCAGATGCACTCGGTGGTTACGTTAGGATCCAGCAGAGCGGCGGCCACCACACCGGGGTCGCGGTGGCGCAGGGGGCGGCAGGCGTTGAAGGTATGGCACAGACCTGTAAATCCAGCAGAAAAAGCACGCTGGGCGGTCTCGTAATCAGCATCGGTGTGCCCGGCCTGCACCCGGATACCTCGCGCCGCCAGAGCTGCGCCAAGTTCCAGCGCGCCGGGAAGCTCCGGGGCAAGGGTCACCTGCCGGATGACGGATTCATACCCCTGTACCAGCGTCTGGTACGCGGCGAGGGTTGGCGGCAGCAGCGCGGCGGGTGGCATGGCACCGGGACGTTCGGGACTCAAAAAGGGTCCTTCCAGATGAACACCCAAAATATGCGCGCCGGGCAGTTTGCCTGCGGCCTGCTGCTGCATGGCGGTTTGTACCACCGCCAGCGCCCGGCGCATGGTGGGCAGCGGCTCCGCCCCAAGGGTGAGCAGCACATCCGTTACGCCGTGGCACAGCAGGATGGTCAGGAACTCGGGCAGGGGGCGTTCATTCAGCTCCGGGTCAAAGCCCTGGCCGCCGTGGCAGTGCAGGTCAACCAGTCCGGGTGTTAAGGCCCAGACAGAAAAATCGGCCGGACCCCCGCCACCAATGGCAGTGATCTGGCCGTCTTCGACCGTCACGGTCTGATTGGCTAGGAATGTACGGCCCACCAGAAGTTTTTGAGCAAAAATTTTCATGGTAAGCACCCGTGTTAGTTAGGAATTAGGAGGTAGGAGTTCATATGAATTAGAAATGAGCAATGAGAAATTAGGAATTTGTGGTGGAGTATAGGCGTATTACAATTTTTGATTGTCGTACCGTGAACGCCGGCGCGATGAGGGCATCGCGCCCTACAGGATGTTATATGGTTCATCACTCAGCTTTAAATAGCAGCAAACCTAATATTTCCTGAGCGGCGCAAGTGCGCCGCGGTCCACCAACATTATTCTTTCATTATTCTTTATTCTTTTTTAATTATTCATTCAATTCCTAATTACTCATTCCTAATTGTTAATTCTAAATTATAGGTTGTTCAGCGCTTCCGCAATTCTCCCGTGTGTTTTTTCCAGTCTTGCTTCCGCGGTGGGGGCGTCAATTTTACAGAGAATCATCAGGATAGCGGTTTTGGCGCTGTAACCGCACTGCTCCAGGGCGTTGCGGGCGGCAACACTGTCGGCACCGGTGGCGGTGCGCACAATGCGTACACAGCGCTCCACCAGCTTTTCGTTGCTGGCGCGCACATCAACCATCAGGTTGCCATACACTTTGCCCAGCTTGATCATGGTGGCGGTGGAAAGCATGTTCAGCACCATTTTTTGGGCAGTGCCGCTTTTCAGGCGGGTGGAACCGGTTATAACTTCCGGCCCCGGCATGGGGGAAATGCCAATGTCAGCCCGGGTGTCTACCTCACTGCCGGGGCAGCAGGTTACACTGATGACCGCTGCGCCAAGGCTGTGGGCATACTCCATCGCACCCAGCACATAGGGGGTGCGGCCGCTGGCGGCAATGCCGCACAGAACATCCTTCTGGCTGAAATTCAGCTTTTCCAGGTCCTCTTTGCCAAGGTCGCGGTTGTCCTCGGCGCCCTCCACCGGGATCAGCATGGCGCGCTGGCCGCCCGCAATAACGGCATCCACCATATCGCGCCCGGCGCTGAATGTAGGCAGGCATTCGGCTGCATCGAGCACGCCAAGACGGCCGGAAGTACCACATCCGCAATAAATCAGCCGTCCGCCTTTTTGCAGCACGGCGTAAATCACATCCACAGCTGCAGCGATCTGCGGCAGAACCACTTCCACCGCTTCGGCTACTTTTTTGTCCTCCTGGTTCATCAGGCGGACGATCTCAAGCGTTGAAACCTCATCAATATGGCTGGTTGCCGGGTTCCGCTGCTCGGTTGAAATATGATCCAGTTTTACCATAAACAATTCCTCGCATTTGGCAGGTGTAGAGCCCTGCCTGCTGTGCGGCGGGCATTAACCCTTGACGCCGCCGACAGTAAGGCCCTTGACGAAGTATTTTTGCAGGAAGGGATACAGGATGATGATGGGCAGGGTGGAAACAATGATAACGGCAGACTTGATGGCAATACCCAGGGAGGATTTATCCGCAGAGCCTGCACCATCGCCAACCATGGCAGTGCCGTTGACAATGTTGCGCAGGAACAGCATAACGGGGTACTGCTCCTTATTGAGGTAGATCAAAGAATTGAACCAGTCGTTCCAGAAGAACACCGCATAATACAGGCCGACCGTTGCAATGGCAGCGGTGGAAAGCGGCACAATGATGCGGCGCAGAATGCCCCAATAGCCCAGGCCGTCAATAAGAGCAGCTTCCTCCAGCTCGTGCGGGAGAGATTTGAAAGAGTTGATCATGATGATCAGGTTGAACTGGCTGATGCAGAAGGGCAGCAGCATAGCCCAGCGGGTGCCGGTCAGGTGCAAAGAGGATACCAGCAGGTAGTTGGGGATCATGCCGCCGGCAAAAAACATCGAGATAACAACGATCTTCATGAAAACCTTGTGGCCCATCAGGTTGTCTTTGGACAGGGGATAGGCGAACATGATCGTCATCAACATAGCGATGGTAGTACCGCCGATGGTATAAATAAAGGTATTGCCATATGCCTGGAAAAAGTTGGGGTAGGTGAAGATCTGCTTGTAAGCATCCAGGTTAAAGCCGACTGGCCAGAACAGGACCTGGTTGTTGATGATGGCCTTGGAACTGGAGAAGGACAGCGCTGCCATATACACAAACGGCAAAAAGCAGACAAGCAGGGTAAAGATCATGACCAGGTTGACAATGGTGTCAAAAACGACGTTTTCTTTTGTTTTATAATACTTGCTCATCTTTTTGCCTCACTTAATACAGGCTTTCGTCCGTCAGCTTTTTGCTGATTGCGTTGGAGCCTGAAACCAGAATCAGACCAATGATGCCGCCAAACAGGCCAATGGCCGTTGCGTAAGAGTAGTTCTGGTTCTGCAGACCGGTGCGGTAAACCAGCGTATCAATGATATCGCTGACGCCGGAGTTAGACGGAGTGTACATCAACAGGACCTTTTCATAGCCAATGCTCAGCATACGGCCAACGTTCATGATCAGCATGACCATGATGGTAGGCATGATGGAGGGGATGGTCACGTGGAAGATCTGCTGCAGGCGGGTAGCGCCATCCATCTCAGCGGCTTCATACAGATCGCTGCTGATGCCGGTGATAGCGGCCAGATAGATGATGGCGGTCCAGCCGGTGTACTGCCAGGATTCCGACAGGATGTACAGCGGGCGGAACCAGCCTGGCTCGTTCATGAAGTAGACGGGGGTCATGCCGAAGACGTTGTGCAGAAGGTTGTTCAGCAGGCCGGTGCTGGGAGAAAGAATCTCGTTCATGATGGCGATAACGACCACCGTGGAGATAAAGCGCGGCATGTAGGAGATAGTCTGCACAACTTTTTTCAGGTGCTTATTGCGCACTTCGTTCAGCAGGATTGCGAAGATAATGGGCAGCGGGAAGTTGATAACCAGGTTTTCCAGCGAAACCACTAACGTGTTGCGGAATGCGCGCCAGAAAGCGGGGTCTTTCAGGAACCGCTCAAAGTAGCGCAGGGTCCATTCGGTGCCAAACATACCCTGGCCGGGGCGGTAGCGCCGGAATGCCAGAATGTTGCCGAACATGGGAACGTATTTGAAGATGATGAAATACAGCAGCGGCAGAATCATCATGGCATATAATGCGCTGTACTGCTTCAGGTGCTTGATGGTATGCGAACGCCGCTGGGCCTTTTCGGCCGGCGTAAGCTTTGCTTTTGCCTTACCCATGGATTGCGCTCCTTTGGTTGGGGGCGGCGCGAACAGCGCCTGCCCTTAAAAATAAAAGCAGGGGGTATATCCTCCACGGATATGCCCCCTGCTGAGGATCAACTGGTCAATATTTTACTTATTGTTGTCGTTGTACATCTGCAGGTACTGGTCAATGCTCAGGTTCTTCATTTCAGCAACGTAAGCATCCCAATCGGTGTCGGTGCTCTTCTTGCCGGTGATGAAAGCATCTGCCCAAACTTCAAAGGTATCGCCCAGCGGGGTGCGCAGGCTGGCGGCATCCTCAGCGGTCAGGTCGTCAAACTGCGGAGTGGGAGGTATGGGCTGGATAGCATCATTCATTGCAGCAACTTCGGTGTTGATTTCGGCATAGTTCTCGTCGTATTTGGACATTTCACGCTCGTTGATCCAGACCATCTGGGTAACGTCGGAACCGCAGCCGTACTTGAGCTGCATGCTCTTATAAATGCCGTCAGCACTGTTCACAATGTCGTCAGAGTAAACGATCTTGTCGCCGTCCATGGTGTAGGTCTCGCCTTCAACACCCAGGCACCACAGTTTTGCATTCTCCTCAGAGTAGAACATTTCATCGATGGTGCGGACAATGCGCTCGAAATCATCGCGTTCAGCAGTCTTTTTGGGGAACATGATGCCGGAACCGGTGCGGGACTTGGGCTGGTGGTGGGCACCTGCGGGGCCTTCCAGCGGTGCATACATCTGCAGTTTAAAGCCGTCGATCTCGCTGGCAGCTTCCACGCCGCCGATCTGGTCATAGTAAGCGTAGGTGGCCATGGAAGAACCGGTAGCCAACTTCTGGCTCCACTTATCACCATCAATGGGGTCAGCCATTTCGGGGTCAAGCAGGCCTTCGGCGTAGAGCTTGTTCAGGAATGCGAAGTATTCTTTGCACTTATCATCAATTGCGCCAGCAAAGAAATCCTTGTTGTCGTAATCATAGCTCAGAACGTAAGAGCCATCGGCGCTGTTTTTGCCCACGCTGATGCCGAAGGAAGGCATCGTCATACGGAACAGAACGCGGGGACCAGCCAGAATGGTGAGCGGGTAAGAATCGGGATAATCAGCTTTGTAAGCCTTCAGGATCTCGTACAGGTCATCAAAGGTCTTGGGGGCTTCCAGGCCCTTGGATTCCAGATAATCCTCACGCAGGATCAGGCCGCCGTCGTAGAACGGCTTATCGGTCAAAGACGGCATATAGTAGCGCTTGCCGTCCTGCAGGTTCAGCATATCCACATCGTCCTGCAGGCCCATTTCCTCAACGCGTGCGTTGAAGTTGGGGGTCCAGTCGCTGTAGTCGCTGATGGGAACCAGAGCGCCGTTCAGAGCCAAAGAAGCATTCTCACCGGTGGTGGACTGGTACAGGATGACATCGGGAACGTTCTCGCCGGTATTCAGTGCCAGAGAAACCTTGGTAGAGTAGTCCGCAATAGGAATGGCCTCAACGTCCAGGTTGACGTTGCAGCGCTTCTGCACTTCGGTAAAGGTGAGCCAGTCTTCTTTATAAGGAAGGGTAGCATTATCCGACAGATAAATTCGGATGTTGATGGGGTCCTCATTGGAGTAATCCGGGGTGCCGGATTCGGTGGAAGCGGCAGTGGAATCTGCGGTAGACTCAGCTGCGCTGGAAGCGACCGCGGAAGAACCGCTGCTTCCACAGGCGGCCAAAGTGCCTGCTGCCATGCAGGCGGCCAAAGCCATGGCCAAGGTACGGCTGACTGACTTTTTCATGGGGTATCCTCCTTAATATGGTTTCCCTTTTTATAATGCCGCTATCAGGGTTGCAAGCGAAAGCGGCGTGTTCCACAAAAATGGGTAAACCAAGGCCAATACTGCCTTGCGCCCCGGTTACCCAGCAACAAATACCCCGCGGCTGGCTGCCACACGAAGGCGGTTTCGAACTATTGTTTCTCAAATTTCATGTTTACCGGAATATTTGTTTCAATATCTGTATCATACGCCAAACCTGCCCCATCGTCAATACATTTGTGATAAATTCATGATTATTTACAAACAAGTGTGTGAAAGTTTGGAGAAAACGGAAAATAGCAAGTTTGACGAAAGAAAATTAGGCAGAGAGACCGTTAGGAGTTGGGCGCGAAAAAAGAATAAGTAATAAAGAATAATGAATCATTATGGTGGACCGCGGCGCAGGAGCGCCGCTCAGGAAATATTGGGTTTGATGTTATTTGAAAAGCAGCTGCAAAGTATATTGATCGTGCGGCACGATGCGGGCATCATCATGGGCGGGCTTTGCTGAATTGTTAGCTGTAAAATGGAGAGGGTAGAAATGTGCCCCATCACAAATTTCGCTAAAGGCGGGTTTAGCGAAATACAGAGTGGGGTAAGTAACAGCCTATTAGAACTCATTCAAACACTGTATTTTGTTCAGCAATGCGAGTCACGCCAGCCACTTACCGAATGGCTTCCTTAAATAAAATAGATTTGTCCTTCACATTAAGTAGATTATACTGTATCTATTAAGCACTATATTCCTGTGTTCATGCGTTTTCTCGCGCATTCTTGTTTGCAAGACTAAACACCATGCCACAGTCAGACAGACCACCGATGCCCAAGATCTCCTGGTTGTGCAGTTCCAAATCGAAGCAGAATTTGAGCATAAGGATATATAATATATAAAATAGGTAGGCACTGGGTTTTAGCTCTTGTTATAAGTGGGCACCGTTTTCCCTTTCTACTACCCGTGTATTGAATCGTAACAAACCTAATATCTCCGAGCGGCGCTCCGCGCCGCTATCCACCGCTTAATTGCTCATTGCTAATTCCTAATTCGTCCAGCACCAACCTTGTGGTGCCGCAAAATTCCTAACTCCTCCCTCCTAACTCCTAACTAAACTTCCCTCTTCCCTTTCTGCCCGCAATTTGCTATAGTTAAATCAGCCCCAAAGCAAATTTATTCGGGAGGAAACTGCCTTGATTTACAAAAAGCAATACGGCCACCCATTTGATACCGAAAGCGTGGTGGGTTCTTTTGTACCCGCGATGGAAACGATTCCATATCTCACCAGGGAACCGGACGGCTTCTCTTATGCCATGGACCCGCAGGATATCCTGTATGGCCTGGGTGAAAACATCCGCGGCATCAACAAGCGCGGCTGGGTGTACGAGAGCAAATGCAGCGATGACCCCACCCATACCGAAAACAAATCCTCACTGTACGGCGCTTACAACTTCATGATCGTGTCCGGCAAAGCTACTTTTGGCTTTTTTATCGACTATCCCGGCAATGTCACCTTTGACTGCGGCTACACCGATCTGGACACCCTGCGGGTGACAGTGGCCGAAGAAAATTACGACCTTTACATCATTGAGGGTGAAAGCCCGACCGATATTGTGCACCAGTTCCGCCAGCTGGTAGGGCGCAGCTACATCCCGCCCAAATGGGCCTTTGGTGCCACCCAAAGCCGCTGGAGCTACATAAACGAGGACGAGGTGCGCGAGGTCGTGGCCAACTACCGCACCAACAACATGCCGCTGGACGCCGTGGTGCTGGATATTGACTACATGGAGCGCTACAAGGACTTTACGGTGGACGAGCAGCGCTTTCCCCATTTTGCAGATTTTGCCACCGAGATGAAAGCCCAGGGCATCCGCCTTGTGCCCATCATTGATGCGGGTGTTAAAATTGAGGACGGGTACGATGTATACGAAGAGGGCGTGAAGAACGGTTACTTCTGCACCAATCAGGATGGCACCCCCTTTGTGGCCGGTGTGTGGCCGGGCCGGGTGCATTTCCCTGATATGCTCAACCCCGAAGCCCGCGCCTGGTTTGGCAGCAAGTACAAGTTCCTGCTGAACCAGGGCATTGAGGGGTTCTGGAACGATATGAACGAGCCTGCCATCTTCTACTCTGAAGAAACGCTGAAAAAGACCTTTGCCAAAATTGACGAGTACCGCACCCAGAACCTGGATATTTCCAGCTTTTTTGCGTTCAAGAATCTTGTGGCCGGGCTTTCCAACAACGAAAACGACTACAAGCTGTTTTATCACAACACCAAACAGGGCCGCATGCGGCACGATAAAGTGCATAATATCTTCGGCTACAACATGACCCGTGCTGCGGGTGAAGCCTTTGAGCAGCTGGAGCCGGATAAGCGCATTTTAATGTACTCCCGCTCGGCCTGCATCGGTATGCACCGGTATGGCGGTATCTGGACCGGCGATAACCAGTCCTGGTGGAGCCACATTCTGCTCAGCCTGCACATGATGCCCTCCCTGAACATGTGCGGTTTCCTGTACGAAGGCCCCGACATTGGCGGCTTTGGCAGCAACACCACCGAGGACCTTGTGCTGCGCTGGTACGGCGTGGGCATCTTCTCTCCCCTGCTGCGCAACCACTCCGCCGCCGGTACCCGCAAACAGGAGCCCTACCGCTTTAAGAATAAGGCGGCCTTTGCCGGTATTCTGCAGCTGCGTTACCTGCTGCTGCCCTACATTTATAGTGAGTACATGAAAGCTGCCCTGCGCGACGGTATGTACTGTATGCCGCTGGCCTTTGCTTTCCCCAATGACGCCTTTGCACGCCAGGTAGAGGACGAGGTAATGATCGGTGAAAGCCTGCTGATTGCCCCCGTCTACGAGCAGAACGCCCGCGGCCGGTATGTCTACCTGCCGGAAGAGATGCTGCAGGTGCGGGTAAAGTGCAGTGAGAACGACCGCATGGAAACCACCGTTCTGCCCGCTGGTCATCATTACATCCCGGTGGAGCTGGACGAAGTGGTGTTCTTTGTGCGCAAGGGGCATATCCTGCCCATCGCCAAGGGCGGCGATCGTATTCAAAATGTGGCAAGCGTGAATTTTGCGGATCTTCGCCTGTTCGCCCATGCCCCCGATGGTGCCGCCTATGAGTATTACACTGATGACGGCGAAACGAAAGATTACAATAAGCCGGAGCATTTTGTACATATCACGCTGGACGCGGATGGAAACGCGGAAAGCGATTGCGCTGATGTCAAGGTTGAAAAAGCGTGAATTCAATTAGAAATTAGGGCAACACCGCACAATTCCCGCCTTACGGCTTAAGCAC
>OHNN01001428.1_pt1 | contig 10604 bp, 7 predicted proteins | sample 1569541 | NCBI WGS metagenome assembly OHNN01 (sample SAMEA3879563, study PRJEB24766) | human gut metagenome | biome: human-associated habitat; feature: feces | place: USA | collected 1985/1987 | reverse complement strand
ACTGCCCTTAAAATTACATTGCGCTGCGGGTGGCGGCGTGCTTCATCAGTTGTTATATCGCCCTTGCTTAAAAGTTCAGCCACATAAGAATGGTCCTGAGTTATCTGCTTAAGCAGGCCATTGCGCCATAAATACAGGCGGCTGTCGCCAATATTTAAAGCATAGGCCTTTTTGTCTTCCGCCAGATACACGGCAACCAGAGTTGTGCCCATGCCTTCGTAATCAGGCATTTTGCATACCAGGCTGCGCAGATGGCTGTTAGCTTTGGATGCAGCTTCTTTTAAAGCCGTACACAGAGCTTCTCCCGTAAGCCCGGCAAAATTCTTTTTTTCTTCTTTTAAAACTTTAATTGTTTCCACGCTGGCAATTTCACCGCCGGCATAACCGCCCATGCCATCAGCGATGGCAAACAGTTCCGGTCCGTCCGTTAATAAGGCATCCTCATTAGCAGTACGCACAAGGCCGGTATTTGTTTTACTGACCGCTATCATACAGCGCCCCCTGAATAAATCACTTGTTATCGTTAAACTTCGCCCGCAGCTGTCCGCAGGCTGCATTAATATCTTTGCCCATCTCCTTGCGGATGGTGGCATTAATTTTATTTTTCTGTAAAATTCTTAAAAATCCTTCAATACGTTTTGCCGGAGGGCGTTCAAAACCTTTTTCCGGTACCGGATTGGCCGGAATTAAATTTACCGATGCATGCTTAAATTTTAAATAATTACTTAAGAGCTGCGCATCTTCCGGGCTGTCATTTTTATCTTTTATTAAAATATATTCATAAGTTACCTGCCTGCCGCTTGCGCGCGCATATTTTTCGGCGGCGGCAATGACGGAAGGAAACGGAAAGCCTTTATTAACAGGCATCAGCTGAGTACGCACATCATCTTTTACGGCATGCAGCGAAACGGCAAGATTAATTGGTATATTTTCTTCTGCCAGCCTTTCAATGCCCGGTATAATTCCGCAGGTAGAAACCGTCATATTACGGTAACTCATAAACGCCGCATCCTCACGGTGCAGAAATTTTAAAGCACCCGTAACCTCATCATAATTAAGCATCGGCTCACCGCTGCCCATAACTACAATGCGGCTTACCTGCTGCGGTGCTATCATAGCGTTAAACAAATAAACCTGCATAATAATTTCCGCACTCGTTAAATTACGCACGCAGCCGTTTAAACCGCTGGCGCAGAAAGCACAGGCCATGGCACAGCCAACCTGGCTTGACACGCAAACGCTGTAACCGTAATCGTGGTGCATTAAAACAGTTTCCATGGAATTGCCGTCCTGCAATTCAAGCAGCAGCTTTTCCGTAAGCCCGTCCGACGACTTCCAGCGCGTTAAAATATTTATGTTGGCAGGCATAACCGTAAATTTTTCATTTAAAACGGCTATATCTGCCTTAGAGAGATTGTGCATCTCCTCAAATTTAAAAACACATTTTTTATAAAGCCACTGATAAACCTGCGAAGCACGGAATTTTTTCAAACCTGCTTCCACAAATTCCTGCTGCAATTCTTCCGGCGTTAAGCCAAAAATTTCTTTTTTCATAATCACAGCTCCTTGCGGCGCATTACGCAGATATAAAAGCCGTCAACATTATCACGCTGCGGCAGAAGCTGCAGCTCATTAATTGTTTCGCCTGTCAGCGGATGCCTGAACCCGGCATATTCAAATTCCGGATTGGCATTTAAAAATTCGCTGACAAGCAGGTTATTTTCTGCCTGCTCCAAAGTACAGGTACTGTAAACAAGCCTTCCGCCCGGTTTTACGTAACGTGCTGCATTTTCCAGAATGACTTTTTGCAGCGGCGGAAATACTTTTAAATCTTTTTTATTTTTACGCCAGCGTGCTTCTGCCCTGCGCCTTAATACGCCAAAACCGCTGCAAGGCGCATCCACCAAAACACAATCCGCAGCGTCTGCCCATTCCGGTTTAAATACAGAAGCATCCATCAGCACGGGTTCTATAATATCTATGCCAAGCCTTACGGCATTCTCTTTAATCAGTTCCATTTTATGCGGATGAATGTCGCAGGCATAAATTCTGCCCTTATTTTGCATAAGCTGGGCAAGGTGAGTTGTTTTCCCACCCGGCGCAGCGCACAAATCAAACACAGTCATCCCCGGTTTCGGGCATACTGCATGCGCAACAAGCATGGAACTTTCATCCTGCATATAAAAAGCATCCGGTGCTTTTTCTATTAAAGCATTAAGCCCTGCGGTTTTTGTGCAAATTATGCCTTCTTCGCACCATTTGGAAGGAACAGCTTCAAACCCTGCTGCCTGCAAAACTTCCAAAAGATTGCTGCGTGTTGTTTTAAGCGTATTGGTTCGCAGGCTTAAAACAGGCGGCAAATTATTATAATCAAGCAATTTTTCTGTTTCTTCTTCGCCAAACTGCTTTAACCAGTGCTTAACAAGCCACAGCGGATGCAGTTTTGTTAAGGCAAGGTTTAAAGCTGCATCGGCAGATTTATCAGGAAACAGCAATGTTCCAGCTTCCCTGCCGCGCACGGCAGAGCGCAGAATGCCATTTACAAATTTTGCCGCACCGGCATGGCTTGCGGCTTTAGCAAGTTCCGTACTTTCATTGCATGCAGCCGAAGCCGGTACTTTATCAAGATAAAAAATCTGATAAAGCCCCATGCGCAAAATATTTAAAATCACCTTGTCAATTTTTGCCAGAGGCCTTGCCGATAACTGCGACAAAAGCCAGTCCAAAGTACCTTTTGCTTTTATGGTACCATAGACCAGCTCCGTAATGAACCTGCGGTCCCTATCATCCTTTTTTTTAGTGCGCAGGGTTTTGTTAAGGGCAATATTGGCATAAGCGCCGCCATCAATAACGGCACAAATTACTTCAAGCGCAATCTGCCTTGCAGTATCTTTTTTTATTTTTTTATTTGCCTGTCTTTTTTCTGTCATCTGCATCCTCTGTATCTAAAAAGTCTAAAATAGCTGCTTCTACTTTCTTAATATCAACCCGTGTATTAAAACATGGGCCAAACGGCCTTTCGTTTAAAACGCCTATAACCGGCAGCGGAAAAACATCCTGTATGCCGCTGGTTAAATCGCGCTCGCAGGCAACGGCAATTATTGCTTTCGGGCGTATTTCTTTTACCATCTGTCTTGCCAAAGTACCGCCTGTCGCCACGCCCATATGAATTCCGTATTTATGTGCCAGCCCAAGCATTCCGCCGACACAGCAGCGTCCGCACTGACGGCAGTTTTCGATATTGCGCGTAATTTTATGGGCGCAGGTATCAAGCTGAATGCAGTGAGGCGTTAAAATCATAATTCTTGATGCCGGCACTTTTATTTTATGCTGGCGTACCAAATGATTGCTTACTTCAATAAAAGACTGTTCTATTCTCTGGCGCGGTATGTTAAAAATGCGTCCCAGCCCGACAGCAAAGGGAAACAGCATATTAACGGCTTTCCACGCCCAAAAATAAAATGTTTTGATGATTGGAAAGCCTAAAATTGCAAGCACAATGGCGCTGACAGCTGCCAAAAGTGCTATTGCAACCACAATGCCAACGCTGCCAAAAAGCACCGGCAGTGTGGAACTGATTTGTGCAAGCCCCGGCAAGGCCACGCGCCAGCATAAGTAAATAAAAACCGCTCCCAAAAAAGCACTGGCCAATGTCAGCGAAACAAATATGCGTTTTTTCGGTTTCAAAACACTTTCCATTGCTTTACTTACCTCAACCTAAAATATCACCTTTATTAATACCGCGGCCATTGCAGAATACCGCAGCAGGCATACGTTTTTTCGATTCCGGCTGTACTTCGGTAACAAGAAGAACGCCGCTGCCGCAGGCAACTTTAAAGCCGTTCTTTAAAACTTCGGTAACTTCCCCTGCTTTGCTGCCGCTGCCGCAGGCAACTTCCGCACGCCATATTTTAAGTTTTTTGCCGCCGGGCAAATTTGTAAACGCACCCGGTGCAGGGTTAAAGGCACGTATTTTATTATGAATCTCCGCCGCAGGCAGGTTCCAGTCAATGGCTTCCATATCGCGCGTAAGCAAATGTGCGTAAGTTGCTTCAGCATCATTTTGCTTAACTGGCGTAATTTCGCCGCGTTTTATTTTTTCAACGGTTTCAAGCAGCAGTTTGCCGCCAATTTCCTTTAAACTGTCATGCAGTTCGCCCATGGTCATTTCCGGCTTAATCTCAACTTCCGCTTTTGCAAGCATATCGCCGGTATCCATACCGATATCCATCTGCATAATTGTTACGCCGCTTTTGGTTTCGCCGTTTAAAATTACATAATGTATCGGTGCAGCCCCGCGGTATTTAGGCAAAAGCGAAGCATGCACGTTTATGCAGCCGTACTTCGGCATTTCAAGAATTTCTTTCGGCAAAAACTGGCCAAAGGCAGCTACTACAATTAAGTCAGGCGCAAGGCCGCGTAAAAGTTCAATAACTTCCGGCGTTTTTACGCGCTGAGGCTGGTAAACTTCATAACCACGTTCAAGCGCATATTCTTTTACCGGCGTCATAAGCATCTTCTGCCCGCGTCCTTTAGGCCTGTCAGGCTGTGTAAATACACCAACTATTTCATCTGTGCCCTGCTCTGCCAGTGCCTTTAAACTGGCAACGGCAAAATCAGGGGTTCCCATAAATACAATACGCATCGTTACTGCTCCCCGTCAAAATTCTTCGGCATCAGCACTTTGGCCTTGTCAATAAACAGCACTCCGTCCAAATGGTCAAGTTCGTGCTGAATGCAAACTGCCAGAAGCCCGTCTGCCTTAATAAGCATTTTACGCCCTTTGCGGTCATAATATTCACAATGCACAATTTCCGCGCGTTCTACTTCGCCTTCGTAATCAGGTACGGAAAGGCAGCCTTCCGGACCAACGGCAGAACCTTCACGGTAAGTAATAACAGGGTTGATAAGCTCAATCAGCCCTTCGCCGACGTCAATAACAACAATGCGTTTTAAAACGCCAATCTGCGGCGCCGCAAGCCCGACACCGTTAGCGGCATACATGGTTTCTGCCATATCGTCCAAAAGACGCAGAGTTTTTTTATCCATGCGTTCAACTTCCTCTGCTTTCTGGCGCAGCACAGGGTCTCCGGCAACAAGTATTTTTAATTTACTCACAGTATCCTCCTAAAATTCGCTCTCATAATAATTATTATATCACAAAAAATATTATACGGGCAATTTTACAGCACATTAAACGGGTCAACGTCAAAATAAACATTTTTCATGTCACGGTACGGCGACTGCCATAATGCTGTTTTAAATATATTTATCTGTGTGCTTTTTACCAACACGTTAACTCGGTATAAATCGCGCACCTTGCCAATAATACCGGCAAACGGGCCGAATACTTCCGCATCGGTATTTTTTGCCTGCCGCTCCAGAAAATCAGCTATTTCCTTAGCCGTTCCGTTGGCGCGTTCTTCGTTTTTATCCCATACGGTTATTTTTAAAAACGCCGCATAAGGAGGATAGTTAAGTTCCTTACGCCGCAACAGTTCTTCTTTTGCAAAGGTATCGTAATCCTGCGCCGCCGCAAGATGGACGGTCCGGTTATCCGCATCGTACACCTGCAAAATTACATGCCCCGGTTTATCGCCGCGCCCCGCACGCCCTGCGGCCTGTGTAAGCAGCGAAAACGCTCTTTCGTAAGCACGGAAATCCGGCATGTTCAGCATGGAATCTGCCGAAAGCACACCGACAAGCGTAACATTTGGTATGTCGTGCCCTTTGGCAACCATCTGCGTACCAATCAGCACATTATACCTGCCGCTTGAAAAAGCGTTTAAAATTTCTTCATGTGCAAATTTGCGCAGCGTGGAATCCTGATCCATACGCAAAACTTTTACTTCCGGCAAAGCCGCAATCTGCGCTTCTGCTTTTTGCGTGCCGGTGCCGAAAAACTTTATGCGCCTGCTGTGGCATTTGGGGCATTCTTCCGGCACAGGCATGGTGTTGCCGCAGTAATGGCAGCGCATGGCTTTTCCTTCTTCATGGTAAACCAAAGCCACGGCGCAGTGCGGGCACATAATGGTTTCACCGCAGTCACGGCACATAACAAAAGTTGAATAACCGCGGCGGTTTAAAAGCACAATTGCCTGCTCTCCTGCCGCAGCAGTACGCACAAGCTCCTGCTGCAAATCGCGTGACAGCACCGAAAAATTTCTTTCCTGCAATTCTTTGCGCATATCAACAATTTGTACCTTTGGCAGCGGCTGGCCATTTGGGCGGCCAGTTAAACGCAGATGCTTAAACCGCTTCATTATGGCGTCATAATAACTCTCTATCGACGGCGTTGCGCTGCCTAAAACTACCGGTATATTAAAATATTTTGCCCTGTGCAGTGCTACCTCACGGGCATGATAGCATGGCCTTTCTTCCTGTTTGTAGCTCTGGTCGTGTTCTTCGTCAATAATAACAAGGCCTAAATTTGTAAAAGGCGCAAAAACAGCCGAACGCACGCCAATTAAAATTTGCGCTTCGTTATTGCGTATTTTATAAAAAACGTCTGCCCTTTCACTTGCCGATAGTTTACTGTGCACAACGGCAATGCAGCCTTTAAACCAGCTTTGAAAACGCTTTACTATCTGCGCCGTAAGGGCAATTTCCGGCACAAGTACCAGTACCTGGCGTCCTTCCGCAAGCGCTTTTGCCGTTAAATTAAGGTAAACTTCCGTTTTGCCGCTGCCGGTTACGCCCTGCAATAAAAAAGTTTCCTGCCGTTTTTCTGTAATTGCTTTGCTTACGGCTTCAACAGCCTGTGCCTGTTCTTCCGTTAAATCAAAACTTTGTTTTAAAGTGTTATTACCGGCATAACTGTTGCGTAAAACACGCTGCTCACTGCGGCTGTACCAGCTCTTTTGCAGCAGGGTACGCAAAACAGCAGCACTTACACCTGCTGCTTCCAACTCCTTTGCGCTCAGTTCACGCTCTGCCTGCGCCAAAATTTGCAGCGCCGCCATCTGCGCCTTAGCGCGGTTGCTGCCTTCGGCCAGCGCCGCCCTGCCGCTTTCCGTTATGGCATAACAATACTGCATTTTTTCTTTCAGGCGGTTTTCCAGTTCGTAATATAAAAGCCTGCCGTTTTCATCATAAACAGCATGGCGCTTTATACTGCTTTTGCCGGGAATAAAAAGGCGCATTGCTTCTGCCAGCGGGCACATATAATATTCTGCAAGCCAGCGGGCTGCTTCCATCATTTCACCGTCAAACCACGGCTCAGTGCCTATAACTGCCTGAACCTCTTTGTATTTTTCAGGCTCCGGCAAATCACTGCCCGCTTCGCCAACAACAAAGCCTTCCGTTGTCTGCCGCGCAAAAGGCACAATTACGCGCCAACCTGCGCCTATATAGCCAAACTGCGGCGGCAAAGCGTAGGTAAACTGCTTAAACAAATTTTTAACAGGTAAATTTATTGCTACGTTAACGTATCTCATACAAAACTCCAACTAAAACTTTACCTATTTATTTTACCATATCCTGACAAATACTTTAATAAAAAAACTGCACCTCCTAAAGTCTAACTTTTGGGGTGCAGTTCAACGCAGTTTAAAATTTTAAATTTTACAGTCCGGCCTGTTTTCTTAAAGTTTCTGCCTTATCGGTATGTTCCCACGGCAGGTCTACATCGGTACGGCCAAAATGCCCGTAAGCAGCAGTCTGCTTGTAAATCGGGCGCAGCAAATCCAGCGTTTTAATAATGCCGGACGGGCTGAGAGAAAAGTTCTTTTTAATAAGTTCGGCAATCTTGTCGTCGTCGATTTTGCCGGTGCCGAAAGTATCTACCAATACGGAAACAGGCTGTGCAACGCCAATGGCATAAGCAAGCTGAATTTCGCATTTATCGGCAAGGCCTGCGGCAACAACGTTTTTAGCTACATAACGTGCTGCGTAAGCTGCGCTGCGGTCTACTTTCGTGGGGTCTTTGCCGGAGAAAGCACCGCCACCGTGACGTGCCATGCCGCCGTAAGTATCAACTATAATTTTTCTTCCTGTAAGACCGCTGTCGCCCTGAGGACCGCCAATTACAAAACGACCTGTAGGATTAATATAATATTTAGTATTTTCATCAATCAGCTCTTCCGGAACAACAGGTTTGATTACATATTCAATAATATCTTTCTTTATCTGATCAAGTGTGATTTCCGGAGCATGCTGTGATGAAACTACAATAGTTTCAATTCTTACCGGCTTATCATCATCATATTCAACAGTAACCTGCGTTTTTCCGTCAGGACGAAGGTAACGCAAGGTACCGTCCTTTCTTACTTCGGTAAGCTTCAGCGCAAGCTTATGAGCCATAGAAATCGGCATAGGCATAAGCTCCGGAGTTTCATTGCAGGCATATCCGAACATAAGTCCCTGATCGCCGGCGCCTGTTGAATTATCGTCCGACATATCGCCTTCCTTTGATTCAAGCGCCTCGTTCACACCCATTGCAATATCGCCCGACTGCTCGTCGATTGTTGTAATCACTGAACATGTATAGCCGTCAAATCCATACTTAGCCCGATCATATCCGATATCAACAATAACCTCTCTTACAATTTTCGGAATATCAGCATAAGCTTTAGTGCTTATTTCGCCCATGCACATTACCATACCTGTTGTGCAGACAGTTTCACAAGCTACTCTCGAATTAGGATCCTGCTCCAGAAGTGCGTCAAGAATTGCATCAGATACCTGATCGCAGATTTTATCAGGATGTCCTTCAGTAACTGATTCAGATGTAAAAAATTTTTTTGCCATTTCTTTACGCTGCCATTTGGCAGCCTCCTTTCAAAATTTCAAGAAAAATTCACCCTGTATAAAAGAAAAAGTGTCCGAATCATATCCGGACACTGTGATTTTTATTAAAATCCTCATCTCTCGGATAAACCGCAGGAATTAGCACCTTTCTTGATTATATCACAATTAGGTTGCCGGGCTTCACAGGACCTGTTCCTCCACCGCTCTTGATAAGGCGAATTTATTTCTTGTCTATATTATACACTTATGCTCTTATTTTGTCAATACCTATAAATATAAATTTAAAACCTGGTTATTTTGCGGTCTGTATTTTAATTATTTTCCAATTTGACTTTCATTAATTAATCCCAAAGCGCAATTTATTATCACAAATGAATCCTTGGTTGTAATTTCACCGTCACGGTCACAATCCGCATTTTCCATAGCAGTTGCATTTTTCATCGGATATTCAACTTGACTCAACAGGTATTTATTAATAACAACTATATCAGCCGAATCTACATAACCGTCCTGATTAACATCACCGTACTTTACCTTATCCCAGTCAATGTCGCCGTAATCCGGCGTCGTTGCAGCAGTAGTAGTACCAGCCGTTATCTTAGTTGAAACAGTTGAAGACACCGTGGTTTTTCTGGTAGTAACCGCAGTTGAAGCAGTAGTAACCGCTTGACTTTCAGAAGTATAAATACATGTTATTGAATCAACATTTATATTTGACTGTTCTCCCCACCAGTATCCTATCTGGAAAATACCTCCATCATATTGAATATCATTTTTAATTGATGAAACATCGAATTCTATTGTACCCGACGAACCGCTGATATTCTGAATTCCGTTTAAATCAAGCCAATTATTAGTATTGTTAGTCACTGAAATTCCGCCGCCGATAGACGGAGAACCAATATTACCGTTAGCAGAAAGCTTTATAATAAATTTTTCTGCTTTTGCTCCGCTTGGTACTAAATCAGAAATATTTACTTTATACATCTTATTATTGTCACTGGAATAATTAAGCGAGGTATTTACATTAACAACCTTTGTTCCGCTATCAGCCCCGCCTGTTGCAGAAGTACTGGTAACAACAGACTTTGATGTAGTTGTAATTTCTTGTGTCACTTTTGATGAAGTTGAAGATGACGAAGAACTGGTTGAAGCTGATGTTATAATTGGTTTTGTAACAACTGGAGTTGTTGTAACTGCCGGTGTAGTAACTACAGGGGTTGATCCGGAAACACCTGGAATACTTGAATCCACAGACTGTCCTGAACCATATTTCAGATAAAGTCCTGCCAAAGCACCCACAAACCCGGCATTGTAGTCAACAGATACTTCTGTATAGTGGTATTCATCAGTAACATCGTAATAATTTCCGTCTCTGTCAGGGCCGCCTACAAGAGCGCCTACAAGCACATATGCATGTTCTTTTCCCTTATTTTCTGACGGAAAATTAGTAAAGCCTGTTGCTGCTCTATGGTGCGGATGCTTTACTGAATTACTGCTATAACCTACCATATAACAATTTCCAAGTTTATTGTTTCCGAAAAGATACTCCATCTGACCTTTCGCCCATGTCGTATAAGAATTTGAATTATTATATTTATCATATACCAGACATATAAGCTGTTCAGCTGTATTATATCTTGCCGATCCCCAATTATCGTGACAAGCATAGCCCTCGGAATTAGCTTTTCCCTTAAGTACGTCAATATTTTCAGCCACCCTGTTCCACTCGTTTGCATATATCGCATTCACAGCAGGCCACACACTGTCCCAACATAGCGGCTGCTGAGTTGTATACGCCCAGTTAGACTGACTGATCCAATTTGCACAATCGGTTTTATATGAAGAAGTTCCTG
>OHNN01001418.1_pt1 | contig 10671 bp, 10 predicted proteins | sample 1569541 | NCBI WGS metagenome assembly OHNN01 (sample SAMEA3879563, study PRJEB24766) | human gut metagenome | biome: human-associated habitat; feature: feces | place: USA | collected 1985/1987 | reverse complement strand
CGGGGAAGGTCTTGACCACGCCTTTCATTACCAGACGGTATTCTGACATTCCGCAAAAGCCTCCTTTATGGTTGTTTACAGGCGGGCAGTTTTTTCTAAAATAAGGCGCGTGCGCGGAGAAGATTTCTCGCACGCACGCGCTTTTTAGCTTTCGTTCAAGCCGTTAAGGCCTGCTGCGCACCTTGCATTGGTTCCGGGAAACTTTAGTCTTCCTTCAGGTACTGAGAAGCGTTGTCCTTGGTGACCTTGACGTAGTCGACCCAGTAGTACTTCTCAACATCCTTGCCCTCGACGAACAGCTTGGTAGCCTCGGCAGCCTTGGTAGCCTGACCAACGTCGTCGTTCAGAACGGTACCGGTCATGTTGCCATCGACAACGTTCTGCACAGCCTCTACCAGAGCATCGACGCCGACCAGGTAGACGTCCTTGCCAACGGTGCGGCCGGCCTGCTGGATGGACTGCAGAGCGCCCAGTGCCATTGCGTCGTTGTTGCAGAACACAACTTCGATCTTGTCGCCGTACTGAGACAGAGCGTTTGCAACGTCCTGCTGAGCGGTGGTCTGATCCCAGTTGTCCAGGTACTCGTACAGGCACTCGACTTCCTTGTTGGCGTCGGTCAGAGCCTTGATGGAGTACTCGGTGCGGTACTGAGCATCGATGTTCTCGGGGTCGCCCTTGCACATGATGTAGGTGATCTTGCCGTCGCCGTTGATATCGCCCTGAGTCTCGGTCTCGAGGATCAACTCGCCCTGATAAGTACCGGACTGACGAGCGTCAGCACCGACGTAGCAGCACTTGCCCTTGTAGGAATCCAGAACGCTCTCCTCGGGCTCACGGTTGATGAACACGATGGGGGTGCCGGAGGGAGAAACGGTGTCAACGATGGTCTGAGCGGAAGTGGTCTGGACGGGGTTGATGATCAGCACGTCCACGCCCTGCTGCAGGAAGGTGTTGATCTGCTCGGTCTGGGTGTTCTGGTCGTTCTTGCCGTCCATGATGGTGACGGAGTAGCCCATATCCTTCAGGTAGCCTTCCAGATCAGCGCGGTACAGGGTCATGAAGTTATCAGCAAACTGATAGATGCAAACGCCGATGTTGGCAGAGCCGTTGGTAGCAGCGGCAGAAGCAGCGGTGGAAGAAGCAACGCTGGAAGCAGCGGTGCTGGTGGAGGAAGAGCCGCCGCAAGCGGTCATAGCAGCGGTAGCGCCCACAACAGCGGAAGCCTTCAGGAAGTCACGACGAGAAATCATTTTCATAATAGTAATCTCCTTCATTTGTGTGTCACAGCATATTCACAGACGCATTTGTCGCATGCGTCCGTAATCCCTGACCGTATTATACCCTTGTATGGGGGTGTTCCGCAAGAGAATAAGTTCACAATATTGGTGCAAATGTTTTGTTACGTTTCTACAAAAGCGGACCAAAGGTTACAAAATCTTTTCGCGAATTATCACAACTTTTCATGCCGATGCAACCAACATACAAATATGATGAAGGTATGTAAAAAAACATGCTTGAACATGACTGAATGTTGCATGACTGCTAAAAAACCGCGAAAAGGGGCGATACATTTTTTGAAAGATATTTTCAGGGATACTACACAGCGGAAAGAAAACGCCTTTTATACACTCTTACCGGAAGGGAAAAACAACACGGGTCGAGAAAAATGTTTACTCCCCGGGTGGGGCGGCACTGTACCTTTATAGTAACAGGGCGGTCAGGGCGCAGCGAACGTTTTTGGTAGCAGTGCCCGAAATACGAGCGGCCGTTTTCTGCGCGCCGCGCCAGTCGGGATAACAAAACTGACGAAACTGCGTTGTGTTTTGAAAGCGTAAAATATACAATGAGGAAAACAACCGAACAAAAATACCCACTGGCCCTGCAAAAGTGCACACTGTCGGGCACGGCGGGCGGGTGATATCCTGTGTACAGAGCCCGGGACACCGGACGAAAGGAGGAAAAACATCATGGGGCAGACAAAGCCCGCCGCCGGGCTGAAGAGCCTGAACCGCGCCGCCGATACCCTGAGCACCCTGCTGGCGCAGGAGGTGAAGGAGCTGAACGAGCGGCAGAAGGCCGCCCGGCGGGAAAACACCCCCGACCCCGGGATGATGAAGGGGCTGAAGGAGGCTACCGCCGTGCTCAAGGATCTGGCGGGTGTGGTAAAGACCCTGAACGATCAGGGCACAGAGCTGGAAGGGACAGAGTGCGGCGTGGTGCTGCTGCCGCCGGTGGAACAGGAGGAGAAGGAATGAACAGGACCGAGCGGGCAGTCATTGTGTGGAAGCCGCAGCCCCGGCAGCTGGAATTTATGCGCAGACCGGAGCCGGAGGCACTGTACGGCGGCGCGGCGGGCGGCGGCAAGAGCGATGCACTGCTCATCGAAGCGCTGCGGCAGGTGCACATCCCGCATTACCGGGCGCTGATCCTGCGCAAGACCTACCCACAGCTTTCCGACCTTGTGGATAAGAGCCAGATGTACTACCGCCGGGCTTTCCCGGAGGCGCAGTACAACGCTACCTCCCATGTATGGGTCTTTCCCAGCGGGGCGAAGATCTGGTTCGGCTCCATGCAGTACACCAAGGACCGCACCAACTATCAGGGCAAAGCCTACGATTTTATCGGCTTTGACGAGCTGACCCACTTTGAGTGGGACGAGTACAGCTACATGATGAGCCGCAACCGTCCCACCGGGCCGGGCACCCGGGTATATATGCGTGCCACCACCAACCCCGGCGGCATCGGCCACGGCTGGGTGAAGGCACGGTTCATCACGCCTGCCCCGCCCGGCACCCCCATTGTGGAAACCGTCACGGTGCGCCTGCCGGACGGCACCGACCAGCAGATGGAGCGGGCGCGGGTATTCATCCCGTCCAGCGTGTTCGATAACCCTGCCCTGCTGGCCAACGACCCCGGGTATCTGGCAAGCCTTGCCAGCCTGCCGGAGGCGGAAAAGCAGGCGCTGCTCTACGGCAGCTGGGACAGCTTTTCCGGGCAGGTGTTCACCGAATGGCGCAACGACCCGGCGCATTATCAGGATCAGCGCTGGACCCACGTCATTGCGCCCTTTGCCATCCCCAAGCACTGGCCCATCTGGCGCGGGTACGACTTTGGCTTTTCCAAGCCCTTTTCGGTGGGGTGGTATGCGGTGGACGAGGAGGGGCGGCTGTACCGCATCAAGGAGCTGTACGGCTGCACCGGACGTCCCAACGAGGGTCTGCGCATCGACCCGGTGGAGCAGGCCAAGCGCATCCGGGAGGCCGAGCAGAACGACCCGCTGCTGCGGGGCAGGGTGATCCACGGAGTGGCAGACCCCGCCATCTTTGACGAAAGCCGGGGCGAGAGCATTGCGGCCATGATGGAGCGCAGCCCGCATTTTTTGCACTGGCAGCCCGGGGACCACACCCGGCTGGCAGGTAAGATGCAGTTTCACTACCGGCTGCGGTTCGCACCGGACGGACGGCCGATGCTGCAGGTGTTCAGCAGCTGCAAGCACTTCATCCGTACCCTGCCAAACCTTGTGTACGACGAGAGCAATGTGGAGGATATCGACACCCGGCAGGAGGATCACATCTACGACGAGTGCCGCTATGTGCTGATGGAGCATCCCATCAGCCCGCCCGAGGCTTCTGCCGCGCCGCCAAGGCCGGACGACCCGCTGGAGCTGCACCGGCAGGCGCGGTTCTACCGCATCTGAAAAACAGGACAGAAAGGAAAGAACTATGGAAGATACAAGAGCAGAGAGCCTGCCCATCGGCGCGGCAGAGGCGGCGGCTGCATTGCAGACGCTGCAGCGCTACAAGGCAGGCAAGGCGGCGCTGGACAAGCGCCTGATCGATAACGAATTGTGGTTCCGCATGGGACACTGGAAAAACTACCGCGACCCGCTGATGCCCGGCAAGGCGCAGCCTTCCAGCGGGTGGCTGTTCAACAGCATCGCCAACAAGCACGCCGATGCCATGGACAACTACCCCGAGCCCATGGTGCTGCCCCGGGCGGCAGACGACCAAGCCACAGCGCAGGCACTTTCCAGCGTGCTGCCGGTGGTGCTGGAGCAGGCGGATTACGAGCAGGTGTACAGCGATGTCTGGTGGCGCAAGCTCAAACAGGGCACTGGCGTTACCGGCATCTTCTGGGACCCGGCGGCGCGCGGCGGGCTGGGCGACATTGCGGTGCGCAGCGTCAACCTGCTGATGCTCTACTGGGAGCCCGGCGTGCAGGATATTCAGGACTCGCCGGATCTGTTCCACCTCAGTTTAGAGGACACTGCCCGGCTGACCGCGCAGTATCCGCAGCTGGCAGGGCACGCCGCTGGGGTGGTGGACGTGCCCCGGTACATCCACGAGGATGGCCAGACCACCGCCAACAAGAGCGTGGTGGTGGACTGGTACTATAAGCGCCCGGACGAGAACGGCAAATTGCGTCTGCACTACTGCAAGCTTTGCAACGGCGTGGTGCTGTATGCCAGCCAGAACGACCCGGCGCTGGCGGCGCGCGGCTTGTACGACCACGGCAAGTACCCCTTTGTGTTCGACCCGTTGTTCGTGGAGGAGGATTCCCCCGCCGGGTTCGGCTACATCGACGTGATGAAGGACTGCCAGAATGCCATTGATAAGATGAACCACGCCATGGACGAGAACGTGCTGCTGGCCTCCCGCCAGCGGTATGTGCTCAGCGATACCGCCGGGGTGAACGAGGAAGAACTGGCCGACCTGAGCCGGGACATCGTGCACGTTGTGGGCCGCCTGAACGAGGACAGTTTTCGTCCGCTGCAAACGGCGGGCCTGCAGGGCAACAGCCTGAGCTACCGCAACAGCCGCATTGAGGAGCTGAAGGAGATCAGCGGTAACCGCGACCTGACGCAGGGCGGCACCACCGGCGGTGTGACCGCCGCCAGCGCCATCGCTGCCTTGCAGGAGGCAGGCAGCAAGCTGAGCCGGGATATGCTCAAGAGCGCCTACCGCGCCTTTGCAAGGCAGTGCTACCTTATCATTGAACTGATGCGGCAGTTCTACGACGAGCAGCGGGTGTTCCGCATCACCGGGCAGCGCGGCGAGAGCGAATTCGTGCCCTTCTCGGCGCAGGGGCTGCGCGCAAAGCCCGTGCCCGCCGTGGGCGGGGTGGAGCTGGGCAGCCGGGAGCCTGTCTTTGATATCGTGGTCAGCGCCGCCAAAAAGAGCACCTTCAGCCGCCTGTCCCAGAACGAGACCGCCAAGGAGTGCTACAAGCTGGGCTTCTTTGACCCCGCCAACGCGGATGCTGCCCTTGCGGCGCTGGAAATGATGGACTTTGAAGGGGTGGAAAAGGTGCGCGCCCGGGTGCGGCAGAACGGCACGCTGGCGCAGCAGCTGTTGCAGCTGCAAGGGCAGATGGCAAGACTGACCGCCGCTCTTGCGCAGCAGCCCGGCGGCACCCAAACGGCGCAGGACACCGCCAGTCTGACGGCACAGCTGCCGGTGGCGGCGGCTGCCCGCGCCATGAACTGGAACGGAAAGGAGGTGAAGTGAGATGATCAAGGTATGTTACAGTGAACTGGACGGCCCCAAGGGGCTGAGCCTGCGGCTGGAAGCCGCCGGTCACGCGGGCTACGCGCCCGCCGGGCAGGACATCGTATGCGCTGGCGCAAGCACCCTGATGCAGGCGCTGGTGTACCTGCTGGCAGGGGAGGAGAGCGCCTGCAGCGATGCTTGGGACGAGCCGGAGGGCCCGCGCCTTGCCGTGGCGGCACAGGCCCCGGTAGCACCGTGGGTGCAGGGTGCATTTGAACTGGCCAAGGCGGGCTTTACCCTGCTGGCAGAGCGCTACCCGGACAATCTGCGCTTTGCGGATGTGAGCCGCAGCGGACAGCAGAGCATGATGGACTTGCAGCTGTTTGCGGAGGGGGAAGCCGCCCCCGCGCTGAGCCCGGAGCAGACCCGGCAGGCGGTGGCTGCGGGTACCCTGAAGCCGGAAGCCCCAGCCGCGCAGCCGGAAGCGCCTCAGCAGACCCCGGCAGAGCCGGAGCCGCAGCCGGAAACACCCGCACAGACTGAGCGCCCGGCGCTGCCGCCCCTGCCGCTGCCGGTGCAGAACACGGTGCACAGTCTGCACGCCCGCTGGGCGGCAGAGGAAGCGGCCATGCGCCGCAGCCAGCCGGGCTTTGACCTGAAGGCAGAGCTGAAGAACCCGGAGATGCGCCGCCTGATGCAGCTGCCCGGCATGCGGGTGCAGGACGCCTACCGCCTTGCCCACTACGAGGATGCCCTGCGCACCACGGCACAGATCGTGGAGCAGGGGGTAGTGGAGCGGGTGCAGCAGCGCGCTGCGCGTCCGCTGGAAAACGGCCTGCGCCCCGGCGCTGCCGCCTCGGTACGGCCGGACGTAGCCGCCATGACCCGCGCCCAGCGGGAAGCCCTGGAGCGCCGTGTGCTGCACGGTGCACAGATCGAACTTTAACCTGACAGGAGAAAGGAAAAAAGCATGATGAATTTTAACATCCAGCTGTTTGCGGACGCGCAGACCAACACCACCGGCACCATGTCGGTGGAGATGAAGACCTTTTACGAGAAGCGCCTGATCGATCAGGCAGAGCCGCGCCTTGTGCACGACCAGTTTGCGGATTACTACCCCGTGCCCCAGAACGGCGGCAAGACCATCGAGTTCCGCAAGTACGACAGCCTGCCCAAGGCCAGCACCCCGCTGACCGAGGGCGTTACCCCAAATGGTCAGGCCCTGAACGTGACCAGCATCACCAGCGACCTGCACCAGTACGGCGGCTGGACCCCGCTGACTGATGTGCTGCAGATGACCGCCATCGACAACAATGTGGTGCAGGCCACCCGCGTGCTGGCAAGTCAGGCCGGCCGCACCATGGACAGCATCACCCGCGATGTGCTGGCGGGCGGCACCAACGTCATCTACGCCCCGAAGCTGGGCGCAGACGGCACCGAGACCGCCGTTACCAGCCGCAAGGCGCTGGACAAGAGCTGCACCCTGACCCCGAAGCTGTTCTTTCAGGCAGCGGCGCAGCTGGGCGCAATGAACGCTGACCCCATCGGCGACAGCTACGTTGCCATCATCCACCCCTATGCGGCCTATGACCTCAAGACCTGCAAGGAGTTCATGGAGGTGCACAAGTACGCCGACCCCGACACCATGTTCCGCGGCGAGATCGGCAAGCTGGGCAACATCCGCTTTATCGAGACCAGCGAGGCCAAAATCTGGAAGGACGACACCTGTCCGGCGGGTCTTGCGGTGTTCGGTACGCTGGTGCTGGGCGCCCACGCCTACGGCGTGACCGAGCTGGAGGGCGGCGGTCTGGAACACATCGTCAAGCAGCTGGGCTACGGCGACGACCCGCTGAACCAGCGCGCCTCTGTAGGCTGGAAGGGGATGCGCGCCGCCGAGCGTCTGGTGGAGCAGTACATGGTGCGCATCGAGAGCGTGTCCAGCTACTCTGCCACCGCTGCCGCCAACTAAGGAGGTGCCCATGGCTGAAAAGAACGTGCGCATCCGGCTGTTCAAGGACAACAGCCGCTACAAGGGCGATCTGTTCGTCAGTGTCAACGGCGTGAACTACAAGATCCGCCGGGGCGTGGAGGTGGAGGTGCCGCCCGCTGTGGCCGAGGTACTGGAGCACAGCCAGCGTCAGGACGAGCTGACCGCTGCCCGCATTGCCGCTGCGGAGAATGCGGCGCAGTAAAATCTGCAATATCAACGCTGCCCGGCTGGGAGAAATGCCCCCGGCCGGGCTTTTTATAAAAAGGATGTGATGAGATGACCATAGGAGAGGCTTTGGAGCGTGCCGAGCAGCTGCGCCCAAACTGCCGCATTGAGACCGAGACCCGGCTGCAATGGCTGCGGGAGGCGGACGCCCTGCTGCGCACAAAGCTGTTTGACCGCGCCGCCGCCGGGGCGTTTGACGCCGTGGGCGCAGACCGTCCGTGGGAGCAGCCGGTACAGGATGACCAGACGCTGCTGGCACCGCCGCCCTTTGATGCCCTGTACCCGCACCTGCTGTGTGCGCAGATGGATGCTGCCTTGGGCGAGACCGACCGCTACGCCGGGGAGCAGGCACAGTACAACGCCCTGTATGCAGAGCTGGCGGTCTGGCTGCGGCAGAACTACCCGCCCCGCAGCCGGGCGCAGTGGCGCTGGTAAGGAGGTGAGGTGATGGTACTGGCAGACAGAATGCGGCTTGCCAACACCCGGCAGCTGCTGCGGGCCTTTGGCGGCCTGAACGAGACCTACGGCTGCTCGGAAGCAGAGTACAGCGCCGGAGTGAACTTTTCTACCCGGGACTTCCCCGCCCTGAGCACCCGCACCCCGCGCCGCAGACTGCGGGCACTGACCGGGCTGAACGGGATGTACCACCTGAACGGTCTGCTGACCGTCTGCGGACGGGATGTCGTTTATACCCCGGACGATGCCGCCGCCCCGGCGGTGACGAAGCTGGACGCTGTGACCGACGGCCGCAAGGCGCTGGTGGGCATCGGTACAAAGATTCTGATCTTCCCGGACAAGCTGGCCTTTGATACGGCAGACGGCAGCGTTGCCGCACTGGGGGCACTGTGGACGGCAGCGGGCAAAAGCGTGACCTTTGCCCCCTGTGATGCCGCAGGCAAGACCTATCAGGTGGAGGCCTTTGGCCGGGAGGAGCCCGCCGAACCCGCAGACGGACAGCTGTTTTTAAAGGTAGAGGATGCCGACCATCCGTGGCGGTACGACAGCACGCTGGAGATGTACAGCAAAAACTCCGGCAGCTGGGCAGCCATCCCGCTGGAATACTGCCGCATCACGGCGGCAGGGCTGGGCAAGCTGTTCCGGCAGTGGGACACCGTGACCGTGCAGGGCGCAGCCGCCGAAGCGGCAGGGCAGAGCCCGGAGCTGAACGGAGACCAAATCGTGTATGACGTGGGCGAGGACTGGCTGCGGGTGCGCTGCACCCCACAGGGTGAGTATTTCTACGGCACACTGGTGCAGAACGCCGCCGCCGCCCAGTGGCAGAGCATGGACGGCAAACAGCACCGCAGTGTGGAAGCTGCGCAGACGGTATCCATGGAGCGCCGGGTGCCGGAGCTGGATTTTGTGACCGAGTGTGACAACCGGGTGTGGGGCTGCAACAGCAGGGAGAATGTTATCTACGGCTGCAAGCTGGGCGACCCCACCAACTGGTTCAGCTACCGGGGCATCGCCGCAGACAGCTACGCCGTCACCGTGGGCAGCGACGGTGCCTTTACCGGGGCGGCTTCCTGCATGGGCTATGCACTGTTTTTTAAGGAGAACACCCTGCACAAGCTGTACGGCTCCAAGCCTTCGGATTTTCAGCTTTCCAGCCTGCGCTGCCGGGGCGTAGCCAAAAACGCCGCCCGCAGCCTGTGCGTGCTGAACGAGACGCTGTATTATCTCTCGCCGGACGGCGTTATGGCGTGGGACGGCAGTCTGCCCACCAAGGTGTCCGGCGCGCTGGACGCCGCAAAGCTTTCCAACGTGCAAAGCGCCGTGGGCGGCGCGCTGGATGGCCGGTACTACCTGCACATCTCCCGGGAGGATACCCGGCTGCTGGTCTATGATACCGAGAAGGGGCTGTGGAGCGAGGAGGACGTCTGCTCCTGTGATATGACCAGCACCGGCGGGCAGCTTTATCTGTGGGACGGACAGGCACTGTGGGCGGCAGACCCCACCCGCGAGCCGGACTGGCAAACCACCGACGGCGTGGAAACGGACATCCCCTTTGAGCTGGTCACCGGCGATGTGGGGCTGGACGGCACCGAGCAGCGGTACCTCTCCCGGCTGACCTTGCGGCTGGACGCTGAATGCACCAGCACAGTAGAAGTGGCGGTGAGCTATGACGGCGGCGCGTGGGAGACAGTGGCCTCCCTTGCCGCCCAAGGCAGCCGCCGCAGCTATGACCTGCCCTTTGTACCCCGGCGGTGCGGGTCGCTGCGGCTGCGGCTGCGCGGCAAAGGGCAGATCACCCTGCGCGGACTTGTGCGCACCATCGCCCCGGCAAAGGGAAAAATATGGGAGGAGGATGCCTCATGGCAAGCATGAACGGCCTGAGCAAGCTGGGCCTGCCCAAGTTCAGCGATAACATGGACCCGGAGGATGCCCGGGCACTGCGCAGCTATCTGTACCAGATGCAGGAGCAGCTGCAGTATGTACTGACCAATCTGGATACGGAAAATATGTCCGATACCCTGCGCAGCAAGCTGCAGGGACTATAAGAACGAAAGGAGAATTATATGGCATCCAAAAAGAAGGAGGAACTGCTGCAGCCGGAGGTGCAAACGCAGGCACAGCCCGCTGCGCAGTCCACTTACAGCGCCGAGGGGCTGAACAGCCGCGCCGATGTGGAAAAGGCCATGGCAAACGTCAGCTACCGCCCCGGTCAGCAGGTGACCGATGCGGCCGACGCCTTGAAGCAGTGGCAGCAGAACCGCCCTGCAGACTACCAGAGCAGCTATCAGGATAAGATCAACAGCCTGCTGGGGCAGCTGCTGGAGCGGGAGAATTTTCAGTACAGCTACACCCGCGACCCGCTTTACCGCCAGTACGAGCAGCTGTATACCCAGAACGCCCACAACGCCAGCGCGGACGCGGCGGCGCAGGCCGCTGCTCTGACCGGCGGCTATGGTTCCAGCTATGCCACCAGTGCGGCGCAGCAGGCCTATCAGCAGCAGATCGGCGGGC
>OHNN01001416.1_pt1 | contig 10694 bp, 8 predicted proteins | sample 1569541 | NCBI WGS metagenome assembly OHNN01 (sample SAMEA3879563, study PRJEB24766) | human gut metagenome | biome: human-associated habitat; feature: feces | place: USA | collected 1985/1987 | reverse complement strand
ACAGTATAATTAAACAAAATACAATATTTAAACTAAATATATTTAAATAGCCTCATGAAAAAACAAAAAATTAAAAATGAGAGGTGAAAAACCTCAAAAATTATCTTTTCTTATATCCGATAGCCAATAATGCAAATATGACTACAATAACTAAAACAATCCAAATAAAATAATTATCATCAGCAATATCTTTAGAAACATTGGATTTTTCAATTTCATGAACTTCAGGTGAAGAAGAATCACCACTTGAACTGGATGAACTATCCCCGGCAATTGATTTTGTAGCCTTGAGTTCATGATAATTCCCATTATTACTTTGATCAACAGATAAACTCAATTTATTCAAACTATTTTCAACACCATAATTAGTTTTTGAATCTGTAGAATTAGTTTTAATATCTCCAGTACTTGTTGTATCAACATCAGAATTAAAATTTCCATCAAAATCTGTTTTATTAGCAATCTCTGAAGTATTATTACTCACAGTTTTATTATTATCACATTCAGTTGAATTAACAAAGGGATATCTCCCATTGTTAAATGCATCTTTAATATTTTTAACAATATCTTCAACCATATTCCAAATAGAACTGCTACTTTCAGCATATTCTCTATTTGAAGATTCAATTAAAGTAGATGCATTATTTTTAAATTGAGAATAATCATAAATATTTCCAGTATATTCTTTAATTGAACAACAATCCACCATTACCTTCAAATATATTATTAAATATTTTAACTTTAGAATTATCCAAATTAAAAATACTGCCATTATTTAATGTATTGTTACCAAAATAATTATTCTTAATTTTTATATTAGCCATTTCCGAAGAGATTATTCCAGAAGCAGAAGATATTTCATTATTTATAAAGAAATTTCCTTCAACATCCACTTCATCATCATACCTTAATTTAAGATAAATAATTCCTCCCTGAGACCCGTAATGCTGCTCATTAATATTAGATTTGATTCCGTCAAAAACATTTCCCATTATTAATGTTTTATTAGTGTTTGAATCAATGGCTGTTCCAAAATTAATGGAATTTCCACCTTTAAAATAATTATTGGCAATATTAAGATATTTTCCAACATATGTGTGAATACCAATACTATTATTAATAAATTGATTAGAATCCACATTAACTAGAGTGGCATTATGCAAATATATGCCCATAAAACAGTTATTAAATACATTATTTTTAATTGTAACATTAAACTTATCGATTTTATAATTTTGTGAAAAACTTTCTAATCCTTCATAAGCTATTCCGTTGCCATTTTCAAAGTAATTATATTCAATTGTTTCATTTCCACCCCTAGTAATGAAAATACTTGCACCATCCAATAACTTATCCCCGCCAGTATTATTAATAAATGTATTATTACAAAACACAGTATTATGGCCTTGAACATAAATAGCATTACCTAAACTATATTCTGATGCACTATTATTTTGGAAATAATTATTTGCAATATAACTGCCGTTTCCTACAATGTACAATGCAGGATTATTAGCACTATTATTTAAAAAAGTATTATTAATAGCGATTACTTTTAAAGCATAAACAGTACCAACACCACTATTTGGAATTTTTTGTTTTGAATAAGAAGAGAGCATAGAATATATCTCATTAGAATCAAATATGTTATTTATAAGTTTAAATTTACAAGATTCAGTATAAATAGCCGCACCATACTTCCAATTTAAACGAACATTCATTTTTTGATTATCAGTATATCCGTAAATGAAATTTTTATCAAAAATAGAACTTTTAACTGTTAAATTTCCACCACAATCATAAACAGCACCACCATATTGAATCCCATTTTTATACCAATAACTATTATATAACCCATTATTTGTAAAAGAACAACCATCAACAGTTAAACCAAATCCCATATTACAAATAGCTCCTCCTTTTAATTCACCATTTTTAATAGCTCCTTTATTATTAAAAAAACTAGAATTTTGAATAATTAAGTTATTTTGAAGATTATATATAGCTCCACCACTAACTGAAACAGTGTTGGATTCAAAAGTACAATTATTTAAAATCATTGTTCCATTATTATAAATAGCTCCTCCAAGAGTCGCTTTATTATTCACAAAAGTACAATTATTTAATACCAAAACACCGTTATTGTAAATAGCTCCACCGTTTACTCCTCGGGCATTAGTCAGATTCAGATTAGATAAAGTTAACCGGGCATTTGAAGAAACATTGAAAATAGTATTATCACCCGCAGCTGAGATAGTAGAATAATCTTTAGCAGAAATGGAAACATCATGATCAATCAAAATAGTTTCACCAACGACATAATCAGACCCATCCAATAAAACATCATCATTTAAAGTTATATTATTCAAAGAATCGGCAGCAGAAACTGAATTGACACATAAAACCAGTAACAATCCTAAAAACAAAATCTTTAATTTAAAATTCAATTCTTTTCACCTCCATTTAAATTCAATATAGTCAATGAAAATTAAAGAAAAATTGACTATTAATTAAAGTATTACAATATACAATATTTAAAACTTTTTAATAAAATATAAACAACTAAAAAGATATTAACTTAAAAAACCAAAACTAAAGTTAACAGAGGGATAAAAAATGGACACCATAATAGAAAACTGTAAGCTAATCAATAAAACCGGAAATTTCAATGTTGGAATTAAAAATGGAAAAATAGCCAAAATATCAAAAATACCATTTGAAGGCAGTAAAAAAATTGACATTAAAGGAAATTTACTTCTCCCAGGTTTTATTGACCCCCATGTTCATTTTAGAGACCCCGGACTAACACAAAAAGAAGATTTCAAAACCGGCAGTGAAAGTGCGGCTAATGGAGGATTTACAACAGTTATAGACATGCCAAATACCATCCCTAAAACAAACACCTACGATGCACTAAAAGAAAAAATAGCTATAGCTGATGAAAAAAGCATTGTAAATTACGAGCTTCAGGCAGGATGGAACACTTTAGAAGAAATGGAAAAAATAATCAGCTTAAACCCAATAGCTTTTAAAGTGTTTATGGATCTGGAAGATGATGAAACTTTAGAGCAAATATTTAAAGATTTGGGAACTTTAAAAGAAAGCACCCCATATAACGGTCTTGTAGCAGTACATTGTGAAAATAAAGCCATCATAAATGAAGAAACCAATAAATTAAAACAAAAAGAAGAAAATATCCCTCTTGACTACAGCTATGCCAGACCTGCAAAAGCAGAAGATGAATCTGTAAAACAGGCTATTGAATTAGCCCGTAAAAATAATTTAAACTTGCATATTTGTCATTTAAGCTCTAAAAAATCTCTAAATTTAGCCAGAAAAAATAATGTAAGCTATGAATTTACACCACATCATTTACTGTTAGACAACAGTGCATACAATACTTACGGCACCATGATAAAAACGAATCCTCCATTAAGAGAAGCTAAATATAAAATAAACATAAGCGATATTGATGAAAACACAATTATCGGAACTGATCATGCACCACATACATTAGAAGATAAAAATCAGGGAGTATGGAGTTCTTCACCGGGAATTCCTGGATTGGAAACTGTAGTTCCACTCTTATTGACACAGGTAAACCGAGGAAATCTTGACTTGAAACTGATTCCAAAAATATTATCCAAAAATGCTGCTAAACTTTACAATTTAAAAAATAAAGGATCAATAGCTATCGGAAAAGATGCTGATTTTACAGTTATTGATTTGAAAAAAGAAGGTAAAATCAATATTGAAAATTTCAAAACAAAAGCACAGTATTCACCATTTGACGGTCAGGAATATATTGGAGAAGCAGTAATGACTATAATAAATGGTAAAATAGTAGCAAATAAATTATAACTAATTTTTAAAAAAAAAGAAAAATGATGAAAAGGTGTAATACACCTATACATCATATAAAGCGTGTTTAGGACATGCATCAATACATTGACCACATAAGGTACAGAATCCCATAATTGGGAATTTTTCATTACCTGTTGCATGGAGCATATTATATGGACATGCTTCGATACAGTCACCACATTCGTTACATTTGTATGGGTTAAATTCTATTCTGTCTCTGGTTACAGTTTCGCCATCAATAACTTTTTCTATTGAACCAACAGATAAAGCATCATTTGAACAAACTGCAGCACATGCTCCACATCTAATACAGCTTGCAAAAGATGGTTCAGCATCTGTTTCTTCTAATGCAGGACATAACATACCAGTTTTGGTTACTACACGAATTGCTTCAGTAGGACATTTATTAGCACATGCACCAACAAAGTCACATTTTTCAGCATCATAGCCTAATCCTTCAGTATCTGCAGGAACTCCTTCAGCCCATTCAACATCCATACTTAATGCATCAGTAGGACAGAGTTTTACACATAATTGACATGCAGCACATGCATCTGGAATTAAAACTGACAAGTTTGCAGAATTAGCTTTGATAAAGTCTCCAGGACATGCTTCAACACAAGTATTACATCCGATACATTTAGATAATTCTAAATCGAAAGCATTAATGGTTTTAGCACGTTTTGCAGGTTTTTTCTCAGCAATGAATACTGCATTCCAAGGACAAGTTTGTGAACATAAACCACATTTAATACAAACATCATCAGCTATTGAAATGGTTCCTCCAATTTCATCAAGAGTAATTGCGCTAACAGGACATGGATCTACACATGTTCCACAACCTACACAATCATTAATGTAAATAGGTCCTTTACCGTCAAGGTCAATGACTTCACCTTTAGGTTCTACAATACCGGGAATACCAATTACATCAACAGGACAGATGTCTACACATTTTTGACACATTACACAGAAACCTTCAACTTCCATTAAATCGTTTCCAGTGAGTTTAATAGTGTCTTGTGGACAAGCTTCTTCACATTTACCACAGGAATTACATAAAGTAGAATTGAATACTAACCTTATTTGCTCTTCAGCACCTTCTGCAATAGAATATGTTTCTACTTTTAATGCGCCTTCAGGACAAACATCAGCACATTTTGGTTCTCCTCCACAAGTATCACAGTGAATAATGGAAGTAGGTGTTACATCAATAGCTGAGGTTGGGCAGGTACCTTCACAAGCACCGCACCTAATACAGCCATCTTCATTAAATACTATCATTATTAAAACCCCTCAATTAGAATTTTTTAATGATGTTTCCTTCACTGTCTACAATATCTACTTCAGCTAATCTCATTTGGCTATCCATAGTGTGAGTTGCACAGGATAAACATGGGTCATATGCTCTGATAACCATTTCCATTAAGTTGAATATTTTATCGTCTACTTCTACACCAGGTTTGATGTAATCTTTAGCTACTTGTTGAATACCCATTTCCATAGCTGGGTTGTTTTGGATAGTAGCTACAACAATGTTAGCTTCAGTTACTAAACCATTGTCATCACATGCGTAGTTGTGTATTAAAGTACCACGAGCAGCTTCTACAATACCTGCACCTTCACCAGCAGTTCTTTCTAATTCTTCTGGGAATTTTGGACCAGATAAATCTTGGTCTAATGCATCAGCAGCACATTCAGCAGATGCTAATAATTCAATAAGTCTTGCCCAGTGGAATAATAATGGTGCTTGTGCATATCCAAATTTGTCATGGAATTCTTCAAATGCAGCTTGTGCAAGAGGTGCTGCATCAGGCATTTTATCAGCAACGTTAATCCTGGATAATGGTGCTACTCTGTAAATACCTTCTGGGTATCCTAATTCTTTAATGTAAGGGAATTTTAACCAAGAGTAAGGTTTTACATGTTCAGCAACAACATCTTTGTATTCTAAGTTTTTGTATTCAGTGTAGATACTACCATCAACATCTTTTATTCTTACGTCACCGTTGTAAACATCCCATACACCATCATTTACAAGACCACAGTGTCTGGTGTCACCAAAGTAACCTAAAGAATTGATTAAGTCTATTTTTTCTTCGAAAATAGGTTTAGCTAAGTCGAGAGTAGCTTGTGCTAATTCTACGTTTCTTTGAGCTCTTTGTAATAAATCTTTTTGAGTTTCATCATCTAATTCAGTTGAAATACCTCCAGGAGTAGAGGAAGTTGGGTGAATTGGACGACCACCGATTTTTCTTACAATTTCTAAACCATTTCTTCTGAGTTCAATTGCTTGAAGTGCAATTTCAGGTTGATCTTTAATAATTTGGAAAACATTTCTGGTTTTTCTGGTTCCGTCAGGGATGATTAAATCAGGAGCAGCTAAGAAGTAGAAATGAAGTGCGTGGGAGTGCATGAATGAACCCCAATTCATAATTTCTCTCATTTTATATGCTGTTGGTAAGATTTTTTCATCTTCGAAACCGAAAATTTGGTCAACTGCTTTTGCAGCTGCTAAGTGGTGTTGAACATCACAAATACCACAAATTCTTGGTACAATCCTAGCTACTTCTTCAACTGGACGACCTTGTAAGAATTTTTCGAAACCTCTGAATTCCATAACATGTAATCTTGTATCGACTACATTTCCATCATCATCGAGCTGTACAGTAATTTTAGCGTGACCTTCAATACGTGTTACAGGCTCCATAGTAAGTTTTACCATATTATTCTCCTCCTTTCTGCATTTTCATAGGGACTAAAGCAGCAGGTAATGTGTAAGTATAGAAAGTACCTACAATATCATCTAATTGATCTGCTACAGCTTCAGGATCAACAGTTTTATCTTCATCTACACCATAATCAGATGCAATAGCACTAATCATTTTTGCTCCTTGATCTAATACTTTAGAAGTAGGACCGTAACATCCTCTACATGGAATTGCAATAGAAGGACATTCTGCTCCACATAAGGAAACAGTTGCAGGACCCATACAGATTAAACCTTGGGAAATTAAACATAAATCTTTTTCAGGAGCTCCAACTTCAAATTGTCTTTTAATGAAGTCCATAGCTAAACCAGCAGGTGGTTTTTCTCTAGGACATACTTCACAAAGGTTAGTTGAAGGTAATTCGATAGTTTCTCCACGTAATAATGTTAAAACAGCTTCAGCTACAACATCAGAACGAGGTGGGCAACCTGGAATAATTAAATCAACGTCCATTGCTGAACTTAATGGTCTTACCCTGCTTTCAAGAGCTGGTACATCTTCATTAGGAATAATTCCTTCTGGGTTAACAGTAGAGCATGAATTAATGTAAGCTTCTTGTTCTAATTCATCTACAGTCCATAAGTTACCGAGTCCTGGAATTCCTCCGTAACATGAACAAGTTCCGTAAGCAATAACTAATTTAGCTTTTTCATTTAACATTTCAGCTAATTCCCTGTTTTCTTCGTTCCTAATTCCACCTTCTACGATGAGAACATCTAATTCTGGTACTTCATCGTATTTGGTATCCATAAGTACAGGGGAGAATTCAAAATCAGCCAATTCCAAAACATCTAATAAAGATTCATGGAAATCAGCAATTGATAAGTGGCAACCGGAACATCCGCCTAACCACATAGTTCCTATTTTTACTTTATCAGCCATAATAACTCCTCCAATCTAGTTTTCAGCATCTAATTGTTCTTTCAATGGTGCAGGACCTAATTCTTTGATTCTGTTAACCATCATTTTAACAGCTTCAGAGAATTTTTCACCTTCGGATGCAGAAATCCAATCGTGGTGAACTCTTTCTTTTCCAATTCCCATATCTTCAACAAGTTTGTAGATTAATCTCATTCTACGATCTAACTTATAATTTCCAGCATCATAGTGGCAGTCACCCATGTGACATCCAGCTACAAATACACCATCAGCCCCTTCTTTAAATGCTTTTAACACAAATTGTGGGTCAATTCTTCCAGAACACATTACACGAATAACTCTAATATTCGGTGGGTATTGCATCCTTGCAGTACCTGCTGTGTCTGCTCCTCCATAGGAACACCAGTTGCAACAAAACATTACAATTTTTACATCATCAGCCATAGAGTTTATCCTCCTCTATAATATTTTTACTAATTTGAAATTATTTTCAAACCAGTGAATTCAAATTTAAAAAATTTTTTAAATTCTTCTTTAAGACAAAAAATTTAGTCATACCTTAATTTTTTACCTTAATTCACAATTTTATGTACTTAATGAGCTAGCTCAGCATAACATTAACGTACTGATTAATATATTACTATAATAATTAATATAAAGGTTACTTAGAACTTAAAGCCAAAAAGTTTATATACTATAAAACAAGATTTTTAGAAATTAATAAAAAAAGTTAAAATTTAAAAAAAAGAAAAGAAAAAGGGATTACATCCCATCTACACTCATATCAATCATTTTTTGAGTTTCAGCAGCTAATTCATCAGGAAGTCCAGTAATATCCATACTTAAGAAACCTCTTACAATCATGGATGCTGCTTCTTCTTCAGTTATTCCTCTTGAAGTTAAATAATTGATTTCGTCTTCATCGATTTTTCCAACTGCTGCTTCGTGAGACATTTCAAGATTTGCAGAACTTGCCTCAAGTTCAGGAACAGCATAAATCATACTATCATCAGACAATACTAATCCGTGACATTCCAGATGACCTTTAACTTCAGGAACAGTTCCGGCCAAATGTCCTCTAGCAAATATTTGAGATTCATCCTGAGATACTGCACGGGAAATAATTTCTCCTCTTGAACCAGGAGCATTAAGGTAAGCTCTTGATCCTACATCAATAATAGAATCTTTTTTACCTCCTTGAATACTTTGGAAAATAGCTCTTGAATTTGCACCGTCACAATAAGCAGTAGGATAGGACTGTAGAGTATTAACAGGGCTGGTTAAAATATAATTATTTAAATAGGTACCGTTTTCTTCAACTTTAATTCCGGTTCTTGGACGTACTTCAACCTGCTCTGCCCAATTATGAACCATGGTGAAAGTTATTTTAGCACCTGGTTTTACATACAATTCAGATACTCCGACATGCATTGCAGATGAAACATCTTCACCAGTTGCACAGCCTGTAATCAGATGTAATTCAGAGTTTTCTTCAGCAATGATAACATTATGTGCAGTTTGCATAATATCCTCATCACTGATAAACATGCATGCCTGTACAGGGAAAACTTCCTTAGTTCCAGGTAAGGACCTTACAAAATATCCGCTTTTAATTCCATCTTTTTCTTCACGTAAAGCTGTTTTAGCAGTATATTTATCTGCATCAGGTTTTACAACATTCCACATATAATCTTTAACCCAGTGATATTTATCCAGAGCAACACCAATATTCATAACTTCAACTGAATTGGACATTGAATTATTTGTAAATATATTGGACTGATCAACTTGTAAAAATGAACCTGACCTTCCTTTTTCTTCAGTATCCACACCAACTTTCAAAAGAGTGTTTTTAGTTTTTTTAGATACATCATCTAAATCATCTAAAAGATCAATTCCATCTATAATTTCATCTGAAAAATTTTCAATTGTAACATCTACACCAATTGGAGCTTTTTTATCTTTAGCTCTTTCGGCATCATTTAATACATTGCGCACATTCAACACATCCGTTAAATCCTTCTTTCCTAATATCCTCAATAATCTCAGCAGGATTACCTGAACAAGCTATTTTACCATCCATTAAAACATGAGCTTTATCCGCACTTACAAAGTTCAAAATATAACCTAAATGAGTAATCAAAAGACCGCTTCTTTTTCTGGAATCATGCTTTATATCCTTATCAAGTAAAGTACCAATTTCACCAGCTATCAATTCCACATTTTCAATATCCACACCGGAATCAGGTTCATCAAACATGGTGAAATCAGGCATTTGAGCGAGTAATTGTAAAATTTCAGAACGTTTAACTTCTCCTCCGGAAAATCCGAAATTAACATCCCTATCTAAAAATTCATCATTGAATTTAAGTTTTTGAGCCAATTCCAACATTCTGGCATTTAACGGTTCATTAATTTCTTGATGGGATTCTAATTTAAGTAAATCACGAACTGATACTCCACGAATAGACGGTGGAGATTGGAAGCTTACTCCAATTCCTAATTGGACACGTTCAGCTGTAGTTAAATTAGTAATATCTTCACCTTTAAATTTAATTGATCCATTAACTACATTATATTGTGGAAAACCAAGAATTGTTAAAAACAATGTACTTTTACCGGCACCATTCGGACCTAAAAGAACATGAGTCTCCCCCTCATCAATTGAAAGATTAATATCTTTCAGAACTCTTTTACCGGCCACTTCCACAGCCAAATTTTCAATTTCAAGTAACATTTTATCACCTTATTTAAAAAGACATAAATTATATAACATTATTACATTTAAATTAAGATATATAAATATGTTATAATTATAAATCCCGCATCTAAATGTTTAAAAGAAGTTAATATTCAATCAATGAATAAATCAAATAAAAAAAAATAGTCAAGTAACTGAAAAAATTATTCAGTTACAATAATGAATTCACCGACTTTTTCTACTTTAGCAAAAGGAACTAATAATATATCTCCATTTCTTTTAGCACCTTTAACATGAATATTACGACCGCTTTCCACCCTAATAGCAATATCAACAATTTTTCCAGTTTTTTCGTTGATAATTAATTCATCCAAGACACCAAGAATACGAGCATTGTTGGTAGCTACCTGATAATTCTTAATTTCGCTCCATAACTTTTCTTCTCTTTTAGGAATTTGTTTGTTTTCCATCACATCACC
>OHNN01001412.1_pt1 | contig 10735 bp, 8 predicted proteins | sample 1569541 | NCBI WGS metagenome assembly OHNN01 (sample SAMEA3879563, study PRJEB24766) | human gut metagenome | biome: human-associated habitat; feature: feces | place: USA | collected 1985/1987 | reverse complement strand
CGGCGCGTATCCGGTTCCGGATACATCTCCTCCACTGCCGGCGCAAAAACAAACGCAGCCCCACATTCTTCCAGCAAACGACAATCAGCTTCCGGCGTACGGGGATATTTGATTAAATCATTCTGGTCATTAAACTGAGTAGGATTTACAAAAACACTGACTACACATACATCATTGTTTTTCACGCAATGTTGTACCAAGCTAAGATGTCCATTATGCAGTGCTCCCATGGTAGGAACAAAGCCAATTTTCTTATTATCCTGCTTTGCCTCAGCAAGATAAGCCTTCAAATCTTTAATACTATTTACTATTTTCATCAGATAGATGCTTAATTGACGGTGCAAAGCAACTAAATAATTACCGTAAATAAAAGATTTTTCGTATCTTTGTAGCGTCTTTATAAAACTAGTTTACAGAATGGATGCAAAAAAAATCTTGTTTATAGCCCAAGAAATCACTCCCTACCTTCCCGAATCCGAGATCGCGACAATATGTAGAAATTTGCCGCAAGGAATTCAGGAGCGTGGTCGCGAAATCAGGACATTCATGCCAAAATTCGGAAATATCAACGAGCGCCGCAATCAGTTGCACGAGGTTATCCGTCTGTCTGGTATGAATCTTATTATTGACGACACGGACCATCCTCTGATCATTAAGGTAGCATCCATTCAATCGGCCCGGATGCAGGTTTACTTTATTGACAACGAGGATTTCTTCCAACGGAAATCCACGGTCAGCGATGAGAATGGAAATGAGTATGAAGATAATGACGATCGTTCGATCTTCTATGTACGCGGAGTATTGGAAACCGTAAAAAAATTGCGTTGGATTCCTGATGTAATCCATTGCCATGGCTGGATGTCAGCGTTAACGGCTCTTTACATCAAGAGAATGTATGCCGATGACCCGTGCCTGCGTAACGCGAAAATCGTTTATTCGATCTACAACGATGACTTCAAGAACCCGCTAAACAAAGATTTCGCGACAAAACTGAAGGCGGACGGAGCCAAAGAAGCTGACTTGAAGTTAATCAAGGCAGATACAAGTTTTGTGGCCTTAACCAAATTAGCGATTGATTTCGCTGATGGTGTAATCCAAGGTAGCGAGACGATCAATCAAGAAGTCCTTGATTATATCTCTGCCAAGAAAGATACTCCTTTCCTTCCCTATCAGTCACCGGAAACTTATATGGACGAGTTCAATAAGTTCTACGACGTGGTATTGGATTCTAACACGAAATAATAAATGTAGTAATGAAAATCAAGCTTTTAATACTTGGACTTGGCCTTGGTGCTAGCATTTTGGCCGGGTGTAATGATGATTTTAGTTCGATAGGAACAAGTATTCAGCCAGGCGACGATACAATTGCAGTATATATGGACACGTTCCAGATACAAGCCACTACGGTGCAATTAGATTCTATTTACGCAAGGTCTACTAGCGCCCAGTTGGGTGAACTCTACGATCCGCTGTATGGTAACCTTGTATCGGATTATATGTGCCAATTCTATTGTCCGAGTGATTTTCAATTTGCGCATACACCTTATGAGGGAAAAATTGATTCGGTGGAATTCAATATATATTATAATGGTTCCAATAAAAACGGTGTATGGGTAGGAGACTCCTTGGCGCCTATGCGTGCGGAGATCTTTAAAATTACAAGTCCATTACAAAAGAATTTTTATACAAATATTGACCCTAAGCAATATTGCAATATGCAAGAGTCAATGGGTGCTCAAGCTTATACAGCTTATAACACAAGTATATCCGACTCCCTTAGAAACTCTGATGGTTACAGCCCTCATGTAAGCATTAAAATGCCTACTGAGTTCGGACAAAAATTTTATGATGAAACGATTAATAATCCGGGTACATTCAAGAATCAAGAAACTTTCAATGAGTTTTTCCCGGGGCTTTATGTAACAACTACCTTCGGTAGTGGTAATATATTGTCCGTGGCTAGCTCTGTCCTTAAGATATATTATAATTATGCGGTTAAAAGCACAGCAGGAAAAGACTCTTTAATAACCACGTGGGAAGCTTTCTCCGTCACTAAAGAGGTTATTCAGCTAAGTCGTTTCAAAAATACGGATATGAGTCAATTGCTACAACCGAACGACAGCTATGCATTCTTTAAGACTCCTGCCGGCGTTTGTACACGCATTGTTCTTCCGACAAAGGAAATCACTCCGATCATGAAAGAGCGTATCGTGAATAATTTACCACTCGAGTTAAAAGCGATGCCGCAAGAAGATTGGCAATATGCATTGGCTCCTCCTCCTTATCTATTAATATTGCCAGAGGATTCGGTAAAAAGTTTCTTTGAGGGCAACCAGATAAACAATAATGTAACCTCGTTTTTATCGGAAGCTTACAATGAGACGACTCGCACTTACTCTTTCCCGAATCTCGCCAATTTATTGAAATATCAGATAGAGAAAGATCCGGATAAAGATATGGCGTTACTTATCATACCGGTTGATTGGACTTATACCCAAAGTAACAATTATGGTAGCGTACAAACAATCACAACCGCAATCACGAACTATTTGGCCCCTTCAGGAGTAAAAATACGGAAAGATGAAGAAGTAATGAAAATCGGTATCACTTCATGTAAATATGCCAGATAATAAAAAGTATTCATACAAAAAAAGCGAGAAGAAGAACATCTCGCTTTTTTTATGCACTGTTCCAAAGCAAAAAATAACGGGCCCCCTAAAGGACCCGTCACTCTCCAAAAATAGTCTAGTCAAATCAATTAACGACTTATTTCTTCGCCGCCTTCTTTTTTAATTTATCTAATTCTTTCTGTAGACTCTCGATCTCCTCTCCTTGATTCTTAATCGTAGAAAGCAATGAATTCAATTCCTCATTCTCTATGTTTTCCGGGAATTCCGCATTCACACGAACAATGAAATCGGAAAGAACATTCATATAGTTATTAAATGCGTCATACGGATTATCGTAAGGGCTAAAGCCTCCCTGTCCCATATGCTTTGTACTCATATAATAGAAATGGTCACTGCTCTGCAGATAGTACCAGTCCTGACGGATACGACGAGTCTGAGACAAACGAACACGCTCACCGATCTCGTTAATCTTACGGAATGCTTCCTGCTGCAATACATTTCCTAACCAAGAACTACAATCTCTCTCCTCATCTACCCAAGAGATCGGATAAGGAACGGAGATAGAATCTACCGGCTTGATCAATGTAAATACTTCCGATGGAGTAGAGAAACTAATACCCTTATCTGCGGCAAAGCGAGGCAAAGCCTTGAAGAACTCAAAAATACCGGTTGAAGCTGGATGCAAAGATCCCAGCACCTCATAATTCATAAACAAATTAATGATTTGCTCTGAATCCGGAGTAGCAGCGATCCATGACATATACTTATCGGCTGTCAAAGGATACTCATTCCAACTATAATCACTGAAACGGTTCGATAAATCCTCGCTGAAACGGTCATTCTTCAATAATAAACTCAACTTCGGAGCTACGCAAGAAGAATACATATAGTTCGGACTCTTCCAACCTAAGATATGCTTAGCACCCTCCGTCAACATCCCCTTATAGCCCATCTCAGAAACCATAGCGGAAATATCATCCGAGTAAATCAACTCCGTATTACGGAACACTTTCGGTTTAACCCCGAATAAAGTCTTGATCTTATCTTCTTGCTTCTTTACTTGATGCTTGAACTCCTCCGGATCTCCCAAGGAAGAAAGAGAATGAGCATAAGTCTCAGACAAGAATTCCACATTCCCCGTAGCCGCCAATTCCTTAAAGCTATCGATCACTTCCGGAGTATAAATCTCCATCTGCTCCAACGCTACGCCGGAAATAGAGAACGCTACCTTAAACTTACCACCACTGGTCTTAATCATCTCCAAAATAGTCCGGTTTGCCGGCAAGTAACATTGTTCAGCTATACGATGGATAATCTCCTCATTCTGGAAATCATCGTAATAGTAATGGTCGTTACCTATATCGAAGAAGCGATATCTTTTTAAACGGAACGGCTGATGTATTTGAAAATAAAAGCAGATCGTTTTCATAATATTGTTTGTTTTATTTTTGTCTTGTCGTTAATTTATTTGTTACCTATCACATTGTCGTAAATACGACGAACCTTTTGTCCGGCATACTCCCATTTGATATTATCCACCTCTTTCTTTCCTTCCACTTTCAAGAACTCATGCATGGCAGGATAAGTAATAATAGAATACATGGCATCCGCTAACGCCTCAATATCCCAATAATCCACCTTAATCGCATAATCCAAGATCTCGGCGCAACCGGATTGTTTAGAAATGATAGAGGGTACACCACATTGCATGGCTTCCAACGGAGAGATACCAAAAGGCTCGGAAACCGAAGGCATCACATATACATCAAAATAAGGTAAATAATTGCACGGATTCTTTTGGTAAGGGAAAAATAGCACTCTATCATGAACGCACAAGTTTTGGGCTTTCTGTTTCAAATTCGCAATATCTGGCCCTTCGCCGATTATAACAAAGGCGTAATTTTTCATGTAAGAAAGGGCTTGAATAATCTGTCCCAAACCTTTCCTACGAGTGATATAAGCATAAGTCCCCAATAATTTGTATTTTGATTTTATTTGCTTTAGGTTATCCACAATCTGAATGTCTGCGCTATCATCTATATGTGTGAAACAGCCATTGTAAATAGTGGTTATTGGAGATTTTATTTTATTGCAATACAAATTCTTCAATTGATTTGATATACTTATCACACCATTAAATTTAGATTGTATATGGCTCCAATATTGTGTAAATAGATAAGACATTACGCAATTATACTGATAGCAGAAACTACGGTAAGTATCTTGATGAAGCGTGGAAACCGTTTTAGCATTACAGATGCGTTTCCTCCATCTGTAGACATAAATGTCGGGGCGCAGACAATGACTGTGAATTACATCATATCGATCAAAATCAATGGGAGTTCTCATCCGAATATGCCGTGTTGGGCATTTAAACGTCATCTTGGATGATGTTTCATCCAAATAAAAGATCTCAGGCTCATGCCCCCATTTTACCAAATAATCCGTTATATTCTTTACGACTACTATAGGGCCTTGATTACGCAAGGATGGAAGAATATAAGCTATCCTCATGGAACTCTATTAAAAATTTAATTTTCCAACAAAAAGAATGAATATTTGTCTTCATAAAACCAAATAAAGATGTAACGCACAGAGTAAATCAAAAAGTAGCAGGACAATAAAATCAAGAAATATCGTTTTTCGGTTGTCGGCTTAGCCGTTTGGAAATAGAAAGCCAGTAAAAAGAAATAAGAAAATATAAAATATTGGCATGCCCTCGTTAAAAAACCGAAATTCATTGTCAGGGCCAATAAGAGCATGAATACATAAAACATATTATGGTAGAATCTTCCCCAATGCGTACTGCATAGCTCTTTTCTATACCTTGTTGCGATATATCCGAATGGGATTGCCTCGATGAAAGTCAATACATTTAATTTCCGGAAATCATCATCCGCCACATACTAATTTTTCTCCTAATCCGTCGATATCAGGGTTCAATATATATGGCCTCTTCTTATATGTATGAAGGAGAAAGCTTATTCACCCGGCATAGGCATAAGGCCCCCGTAGCTATGTACGCAACCTTGCTCGACAAAATAGACCGTGCCGTCAACGGTGAAAAATATCACCCCTCCGTACACAATCCGGCCTGCTACTGATTACGGATTTGAAACTTATTGATTTATACCCTTCTAACGGTCTAGCTGATTGCCATATAAAAAGATCGGCGTGCTCTTTTATGCCTGATAGCAAACCGAATACAAGTACGTACTGTTTTGCGAATACTTGATTGGATTTATTACAAGTACTCCACGAGAGGGCTTACCCAATGTAACATTTTTTCAGTAACACAGTATTAGAAAACATGTCCAGATTACTTTCGTTCTATCAATGAAGAGAATTGTTGAAAATATTGCGATACTGCTCCATTCCAAGCATAATTACTCTTCACGTAATTTTGCGCATTTATTGCCAATTTTTCCCTTTTTGGGATACTATGCAATAACTCGACAATCTCATCACACCATTGATTTATGCCATCGACTATCAACAGATGCCGACCGTTTTCTACATGAATGCCATCGACTCCTACAGAAGAAGACACTATTGGTATACCTGCCGCCATCGCCTCTAGAATTTTATTTTTTATTCCGCTTCCCGTAAGTAACGGAGCGATAAACACCGTGCAACGGCGATAATACTCTCTCAAGTCTTCTACATAACCGGTCACAATAACGTCGTCGTCTTTAAAATCAAAACAGGCATAAGGTCCTACAATATATAATTTTAAATGGGGTGTTCTTTTTTTTATTAACGGATATATCTTATTCACAAAATACTCTATTCCCGTTACATTAGAAATGTTTTTATAATTTCCGACAAAAAGTAAGGCATTCTCTTCCCGTTCTACTGCATTTCCAGAATTAAAGTATGCATAGTCCACTCCATTAGGTATGACAATTATTTTCTTTCTGTCTAAGAGGTTCTTTGAATAGTCGGCATCGACAGACGAAACAAAATTTATCACATCAGAATATGCAAAGCATCGCCGTTCCACACTCCTGTACATCACATATTTAATAAACCTTGCAATAGTTCTATGCTGTTTATAAAAACGGAAATTAAGCATGGAAAACGAATCTACCGCATTCACAAACATTGGAGTCGTGCAGTTGAACATAGACAAATAAAGAGCAGAGGGAGGCGTACAGATATATATCAAATCATAATTCCTTTCCTGCTCACGAAGTAATTTATCATAAGGCAGTGTTCCTTTTCCGAATAGTCGTGCAACCAATCTGAAAATTCTTCCTGAAGAAGAATCCGATATTTTATCCGGCAACACCATTATTCGTGCTATCCGATTACTTATTCCCCGAGTGCCCAAAATGGTTTCCTTACTCTCCTCTGATAAAGAAATTATATCAAACCAGTAATCCTCGGATGCCATTTTCAACAGCCTGTAATTGATCACGCTCAATCCATCCCTGTCTATCGGATAGGGCAACCCTTTAAGAATAAATAATATTCTCCTCATTTCTCCTTTTTTTGATAAAACAACTGTTCACTACTATGTTTAATAATAAAAAGAGGCATAATGCAACGGGGACGAAAGCACATTCATTGGCCACTCCACTCATCACTGGAGATATTTGAAATACCAAAGCAAGTTCGAAAGCCCAAGGTATCCGCATTCTACCTATCAAATAAAAAGTCAACCATAACAATAGAACAAATGATACAAAATTTATCAACAGCAGAGATGGGGACCTTAAAAATGACAATGTCATATTCCCCATCACACCACACATATAAGAAACATTCGGATCTCCATCGCCCAAAGAATTAAACAAAACTTTTTCTGGCGACAAAGGCGGAGCAAAAGACATCCCTAACACCCCCGACAAAGATTGTTTCTGGTAATAGAAATAATCAAGTTCTTGAGCCTGCGAAGCAAAATAAAACAAGTTTTCCACAATAAATCCCGAGTTGGATAAACTTGACAAACGGCCAAAGAGTTTTCCGAATACCAATTGTTCAGAAGATAATTCGATTCCTTCCGTACCGCGCAGTGAATCACGGAGTGAATAGATGGATCTTATCACATAAGGACTTAATAACGAAATAAAAGCTATCAGAAAAATACGCCTCTTGAACCACGGAAGGAGGCGGTCTCCATAAAAAATCAAAGCAATATAGAAAATGAATACCGGTGAAGATATCGATTTCTTCACTAAGCCAAAGACAACCATTAGCAGTGCTATCTTAAGGAATTCCGAAAACCGTTTATTCCCGCATAACGCAATATAAAACGCGCCGATCAAGTTGGGAGGGAATCTGTTGAAAATCTGAATGAACACCTTAATAAAAGACGGTGCCTGATAAGCATCTTCCCCTAATTGATTGACTCCGAACAACAAGGATACGGAGATGTGCCAGAAAAAGATGAAATAAACAAATAACCTGAGAAAAGACAAATTAATCTGTATACCATGAGAAGGATGCATTGCCTGCCTTTTCTTATGCCACTTATAAATTTCCCATAACACTATTTGAGGAATAAACGAACATACATAAGTGACAAACAACAAATTGTAGTTATTGACCGTTATTCCTAAATAATCTCCAGTGAAGCACCCAGAATATAAACAATACAGCAAATTGACCGTATTATAGAATAACGGAAAGAAAATCAACAATTTACCTTTGGAAGTATCGACAGCGGAGTTCACGGCAGAATGCGTTTATGTGTAATGCAGCGGGATTTAGTATTCGGAATACCCCGAAAATAACCTATGATCCAGTTTGCTTTACACTTCTTTCGGCAACAAACCTTTTCTTAATATGAGGACAATCCTTATAAACAAGCCATATATTAAACGATTATTCCTCCATAGATGAATAAATCTGACAGGTATAAAGCTGTATTTTACAGCATCTAAGAAGTTATAGTATTCACTAAAATTGGCTTTAAGGAACAGGTCTGTTTTTTTTAATTCCCGCCTCTGCCATTCGTTCCCTTTCAGCAATACTATGCTATATACATAATTCAATTTTTGAGGTATTACTATGTCAAAATACGTTTGTGAGTTGGGTTTGATATCCTGTGATGACAACTTTGTAAGAATCCCATTCATTATGTGAATCAGTTGATGGCTTCTCTTGGCCAATGTATCTTTTTCTACTGTTTGTCCACTTCTGCCACACAAGTATTTATATAGCCTCAAGTTGAAGAATTTTACGTCATTTACAACTGTCATAGGCAGGATAGCCCATTCCGTATCCGTATAGGATATACCTTCCGACTGCCTATATTCCATACTGTCGAGGATGTTCTTTCTGTAAGTGATGGCATGCATTTCCAAAGCCTTTTCCTTGTACGCAGATATATCGAAAATGCTTTCTCCCAACAGATATTTCACTTCCTGCTGTGTTCTTCCTTCCGAATCTACCACGCTGAAATTCGTAATGACCAAATCAGCGTTTGTATCTCTCAACTGGTTAATAAATTCGGCCAATGCCGCACTGTCAAAACTATCGTCCGCATCCAATATCTTTATGAATTTTCCTGTCGCTTCTTTCAACCCCCTGTTGATACAAGACCCATAATTTCCGTTTTCCTTATCTATTACAAATATGGTCGAAGGATGCTTCCGACTGTATTCGTGTGCAATGGCAGAGGATTGATCTTTTGATCCATCATTGATAACCAACACTTCAAGTTGTTGCATCAGATCATCTGCAATGATTAGTGAATCTAAACATTGCCTGAGATAATCCTCCATATTATACGTCGGAATAATAATACTTAAAACCTTATTCATATTACCTATATCTAATGAACAATTCTTTATTATTGTAGGGATTTGCACACTTCGGAAAGAGCTTTCCCTATAATAGGAGCCATATCATAATACTTATATTCTGCCAATCGCCCTCCGAATATGACATCATGCTCCTGTTCAGCCAAGAATCGGTATTGCTCCGCAAGGTTCTCATTTCGCAGGTCATTTACGGGATAATAAGGTTCCAGACCTTCCTTGTATTCGACAGGGTATTCTTCGGAAATCACAGTTTTGGGGACTCTTTCAATGTCCTGACCGAACATTTCAAAATGTTTATGCTCTATGATACGGGTATAAGGTTCCTCGCGTGAAGTATAATTGACGACTGCATTCCCCTGATAATTGGGAATATCTTTAATATATGTCTGAAAACTCACTGTACGCCAATCTAATCTCCCCAACTTATATGAAAAATATTCATCAATAGCTCCAGTATAAACCAACCACTTAGCATATTTTCTCCATTCTTTGTACTCGGAATTAAAGAAGTCTGTATCTGTTTTGCACTCAATGCCTTTTAGAAGTCCTTCTGCTAATTTGTTGTATCCGCCAATGGGGACACCTTGATAACAGTCATTAAAATAATTGTTGTCAAATGTCAGACGTACCGGCAAGCGTTTAATAATAAAAGCTGGCAGTTTTTTACATTCTCTTCCCCATTGCTTTTCAGTATATCCCTTTACAAGTTTTTCATAAATATCTCTTCCAACCAGACTTATTGCCTGTTCTTCCAGATTTTTAGGTTCACTTTTAATTTCTTTACGCTGTTCATCAATTTTTGCAGCAGCTTCCTCTGGAGTTACCACACCCCACATTTTATTAAATGTATACATATTAAAAGGAAGTGAATACAATTCACCCTTATAATTAGCCACCGGTGAATTCGTAAAACGGTTAAACTCTGCGAACTGTGTAATATAATTCCATACTTTTTTGTTATTTGTATGGAATATATGTGCACCATATTTATGTACATGGATTTTTTCTATCTCTTCCGTATATACATTTCCGGCAATATTCGGGCGTTTATCGATCACCAGAACGGATTTTCCCGCTTTCCTGGCCTCATGTGCAAACACTGCTCCGTATAATCCGGAACCAACTACCAAATAGTCATATTTTTTCATGTTCAGTTCTTCCTCTTCTTCATTTATATTCTTTCAGGTAATAGGATTATTCTATCATATATCTTGGTTAACTGAAAGATGCTGCCCTGTTTTCTGCCTTATTTTTTGTATCATTTCGCTCTTTCACTTTATCACGTTACCAAACGATTGCATTTCTTTACCGAACATATTATACTATTTAAAAATG
>OHNN01001405.1_pt1 | contig 10798 bp, 7 predicted proteins | sample 1569541 | NCBI WGS metagenome assembly OHNN01 (sample SAMEA3879563, study PRJEB24766) | human gut metagenome | biome: human-associated habitat; feature: feces | place: USA | collected 1985/1987 | reverse complement strand
GTGGAATACGGCGGATATTTCTTAAAAGAAACCGTTGCTCCGGCAGGCTATGTTATCGATGAAAATTACTATTACTTTGAGATTCGTGAAAACGGAGAAATTGTAAATGTAAGTAATGATAAATCATCGGATAAATTCTTTAACGATGTTATCAGAGGAAATGTAAACGGTCTTAAAATCAATGCAGATGATAAGACTGAATTACAGGGTGCATTGATCGGTCTGTTCACTGAAAATGAAAATGAATTTACCGAAAAAAATGCAATTGAAACTGTAACGTCAGGTAAAGACGGAAGCTTCAAATTTACCGATATTATTTACGGTAAATATAAGGTTGCTGAAATCGAAGCTCCGGAGGGATTCGTACTGTCTGAAAATGTTTACGACGTCAACATCAACGTTAACGGAGTGACCATTGAAATTACGATCCGCAACAAGCCCATTAAGGGTAATGTTCTGATCGCAAAATATGACAGCGGAAATCCTCCTCAGATTCTGAACGGAGCGGTATTTGCAGTTTACAGGGACGTCAACGGCGATAAGAAATTTACTGGCGGTACTGATGAACTGTTAGGTAATATGACCGAATCCTCTGCGGGAATTCATGAGTATAAAGATTTACTGTACGGCGATTATCTCACCAGAGAAATCAAAGCTCCGGAAGGATACACTGTCGACAGAAATTATTACGCCTTTTCTATTAAGAAAGACGGTGAAACAGTCAAAGTCGGCAACAATGCGGACGGTAACTTTTACAATAAGGATATAAAGGGAAATATAGAAGGCGTTAAGGTCGGAGAATCCGACGAACCTTTAAGCGGCGCAGTTATCGGATTGTTCTCCGACGGCGAATCCGAATTCACAGCTGAAAACGCTCTTGCAGCGGTTACCACTGAAAAAGACGGCAAATTTATTTTCAAGGACATAGTATACGGAAAATATATTGTTGCCGAGATTCAATCCCCTACAGGATATATTCTTACAGAAGAAACATTCCCTGTTTCTATCAGTAAAAATAACGAGGTAATTACTGTAAAAATCAGTAATGAAAAAATCAAAGGCAATATTGAAGGTATTAAGGTCGGAGAATCCGATGAACCTTTAAGCGGCGCAGTTATCGGTCTTTTCGCCGACGGCGAATCTGATTTAACCAACAGAAACGCTCTGGGTACTGTAACTACTGACGAAAACGGTAAATTTGTTTTTGAAAATGTAGAATACGGCAAATATATAATTGCTGAAATACAGCCTCCTGAAGGATATATTCTGACTAACCAGATCTATCCTGTGGAAATCAGTCAGAATACTCAAATCAGTATTACTATTGTAAACGTTAAAATCAAAGGCATCGTTGAGATAGAAAAATACGATTCTCTTACTGATGAAAAGCTGTCCGGCGCTGAATTTACTGTGTTTACAGATACAAACGGCAACGGTAAATTTGACGAGGGCGAACAGTACGGAGTTCTGGAGGAAGTTGAAACAGGCTTGTACAGATTTGAAAATATTCCGTACGGCAGTTATTTCTTAAAGGAAACCAAATCTCCTGACGGATACTATATTGATGATAATTATTATAACTTCAAAATTGAAAACAACGGAGAAGTTGTAAAAATCACAAACAATGATTTGTCAGATAAATTTGTAAATCAAAAAATAACTACCACTACGACTACTACGGTCACTACTACAACTACCTTTACATCCGGAACCGTTCCGTATGTGACATATAATAATCCTTCACCGCTGACAGGAAGCAAAAAGATTCCAGCCGCTGTATTCATTACAGGTCTGACTGCTTTCGGAGGCATGCTGCTTTTCAAACACAGAAAGCAGAATAAAAAATAAGTTGATTCTATAATTAACTTTCTTTCATCATAATTATTCCTCATATATAACTATTTTTCCTTTAAAGAGCGCTTCCCGTCTTTCGGGAAGCAGACTCTTTATTTATTAAAGATCAGAGGTGATCGAATGCAAAATGAAGATATATCAAAACAAATATATATGTTTGCATGTAATAACGTAAAGCAAGGACTGCAAATGCTTACTACATATTATATAAATAAAAAGGCTTTTGGGCAAAAAACGCTGCCTCAAAAACCTGAACTTCCTCAGGGAGAGCAAAGCCTGCAATCTCTGTATCAGCATGGTCAGCCTATGCTTAGTATTGTTGTTAAGGGAGACGAAAAGCTTCACGAATTCCGAAAAACAGCTTCAAAATATAACTTGGATTTTGCAATTCAGCATGATCCGGAAACAAAGAAACATACTGTATATTTCAAATCCCGTGACAACAGCGTTATAGATAAAATCCTAACAAAATACGGCGAACAAAGCTTAGAGGATTTGCAATTCCAAAAGCAGCCGCTTAGCAGCGTAGATATCAGCGGCGATTCATCTCTGAGAAATTTTAGGGATATTGCAGCACGGTATAACGTTGATTTTGCTGTAAAACAAAATCCTAAAAGCAAACAGTATGTTATTTTTTTTAAAGCAAGAGACAACGAAGTTATGGAACGAGTGTTTAGGGAATATAAAGAACATGATTTAAAGGCTAAAGATTCGGTTTTAGAGAAATTAGCGGGTAATCAGGAAAAAGTTAAGGAAATGGCAAAGGAAGCTGAGAAAACTATGGAAAACGGTGTTAAAAAGGGAATGGAAAAAGTAAATGAAAACATTGAAAGAACACTTTAACAGTTTCCTGCAAAAGAAATATATAATTCCTCTGGTAATATCAGTTATTTCCTTTGTTGTAATGAACAAAACGTGTTGGTGTTATCATAATCTTTCGGGGGACGCTTTTACAAAAATTTACATAATTGCTGAAAATCCTCTGCAAATTTTCGGACTTCCGCTGATAAGCCTTGACAGCAACGATCTTCTTTTCCCCTTCCTTATAGCCTGCATGATATATATTCTCATTGTAACCCGAACTCAAAGGCAAATGAGAACCGGAGAAGAATACGGTTCTTCAAAATGGGCAGACAAAAATGAAATAAGGAAATTCATGGATCCAAATCCATGGAAAAATGTTATTTTGACTGCTACAGAAGGTCTTACCTTGAAGGATTGGCGGATTATTCCTTTTAACGGCAGAAATAAAAATATTCTCATTGTAGGCGGTCCGGGAACAGGAAAAACAAGATTTTTTGTAATTCCAAACCTTATGCAGCTGAACAGTTCATATGTTATAACCGATCCGAAAGGAACGATTTTACCCGATGTAGGCACATTACTTTATAAAAAGGGAAAGTACGTTATAAAAATACTGAATCTCAAAGATTTCAGCAAATCTTTGCATTATAATCCCCTTGCGTACGTAAAAACTGAACTGGATATTTTGAAATTTTCCAATATGCTCATCGAAGCAACAAGGGCTCCGGACGAAAAACAGGATTTCTGGGTAAAGGCAGAACGACTGCTTTATCAGGCGGTTTTAGGACTTATAATCTTTGAAGCTCCTCTGGAAGAGCGTACCATGAATACCCTTGTAGAGATCATTGACGCTTCCAAAACACGTGAGGACGAAGGATATATGAATGCAGTTGATATGCTGTTTGAGGATCTGGCAGAAAGGAATCCAAATCATTTTGCAGTAAGACAGTACAGGAAGTATAAGCTTGCAGCCGGAAAATCTGCTAAATCAGTATTGCTGTCATGCGGCGTACGTCTCTCTCCGTTTGATATTCAGGATATAAGAGACCTTATGACATATGATGAAATGGAACTGGACAAAATAGGCGACCGCAAAACTGCGCTTTTCGCTATTACTTCCGATACTGACACTTCTCTTAACTTTATTGCATCGTTTATGTATATGCAGATGTTCAATTTACTATGCGATAAGGCTGATAACAGAAGAAAAGGAAAGCTTAAAGTTCCCGTAAGATGTATATTCGATGAGTTCAAGAATCTCGGTAAGATACCAATGTTTGAAAATCTGATCACTACTATACGTTCAAGAAATATTTCAGCCTGCCCTATCGTACAGACAAAATCTCAGCTGAAAGCAATATACAAAGACGACGCTGAAACTATTGCAGGAGGCTGTGACAGTATGCTGTTTCTCGGAGGTCAGGAAAAATCGACTCTTAAAGATGTGGCAGAGCTTCTCGGTTCTCAGACAATCGATATTTTAAATTCATCACGTTCCTATGGTAGAAATCGAAGCGATACGTCGAATTATCAGAAAACAGGACGAAAGCTTCTGGACGAATCTGAAATATTCAGAATGCCCGGTGAAAAGTGTATCTTAACAATACGAGGAGCAAATCCGTGGTATTCCGATAAATACGATATTACCACGCACCCGAACTACAAATATCTTGCGGATTACAATGACCGCAATTATTTTGACATTAAGAAATATATTGCACATTACAGATCAAACGCCGATTTTAAAATCGGAAAAAAAGATAAAATTACAGAAATTAAAACAGTTGAAAATTCGCCATTGGCGAATTAAGGATTTAGGAGGTCAAAAATGGACGTTTTTATACAAACAGTTGAAATATTAGGAAATATGTTTTTTGTGGGCGGATTGATAGTACTTATTATAGGCGCTTCGCAGTTATTTATGTCCTTGAGTTCGCAGAGTTCAGATACAAAAAGTCACTCAGGTCTGCTTCTTGCATCAGGTATAGGATTAATGACAATAGGAAAAGTTCTGATACCCATGATATCTACTCAGGTAAGCTTTTAGTTGAATAGAGGTGATTTTATTTGGGAGATATATTAGATTCAATTGAAAATAAAATTATCGGCTGGCTTCGCAGTGCGGTAGAAGAATGTCTGACAGGATTATTTGATGATATGACCGACGCTTCCCTTTATGCAAGCGATCAGCTGGAACAGACACCGGAGACATGGAACAGCGGTATTTTTGCATTGGTAAAGCAAATTTCAATAGAAGCTATCGTCCCGATCGCAGTTATCATACTGTCTATAGTAATATGCCATGAATTTATTACACAGCTTCTGGACAAGTCAATACGTGAAATGGACATCGAAGTTGTAGCTAAGATGGCATTTAAATTATGCTTCGGCATTTTTATTATGAATCATGTTTTTGACATCACAATGGGTATTTTTCAATTGGGACAGCAAGCCGTCAGGATCACGGAATATGTAATATTAGGTGAAACGGGGCATATGGGACATGATCTATACGGTATATTTGAAGATCAGATAAAAGATCTTGGGGTAGGACAAATGCTTATAGTTTTACTGGAAGCGATAGTAATAGATATTATTACTAAGCTTGCAAGTATAATTGTAATAATTATCGTAACCTCAAGAATGATCGAAATCTACATATACTGCTCTATTTCTCCTCTGCCCTTTGCTACTCTCACTAACAGAGAATGGGGAAATATCGGACAAAACTTCTTAAAAAATCTGTTTGCTCTTGCATTTCAAGCATTCGCTATGATGTTATGTTTGGGAATTCACAATGGTCTTATAAACAATATTATCATTTCTAATTCGGATTCCCTCAACTGGACTTTGCTTCACTGCACCGGTATCAGCATCGTTGTTGTTCTTCTGCTTTGGAAATGCGGCAGTATTTCTAAATCTATTTTTAATGCTATTTAAATGAATATAAAATTCGCCAATGGCGAATTAAAGGAGGTAAACATGGAAAATAATTTTGTTCAGGGTGTTCACGGTAAATACAATTTTTATGTAATTGCCTTTGATTCGCAAAATCATTTTACTAATTACGGCAATGAGCATATTGATTTGACCTTGAAACAAGCTCAGGAGATTTACTCTAAAACAGTACTTGAAAATCCAAAGCATGTAAACACAATGCTTGGAGTAGCGTATAGTGCAGAAAAACCGGAACGTGACAGATACGGAACAGACGCAGTTGACCTGCTTCAATGCATTGACGGAAAAATAAAATTATGCGAGGATTACAAACAATCTCCTCTGCTAAGCAACGAAGGACTTATTGCGGTTAATACTGTAAATATCCTGAAAAAAAGCATCGGAGATTTGCAGAAACATCTTGATAAGAACAGCAGTCAAAAATCAGTTTCTCATCAGAAACCGCACAGCATTAGCAGTCAATCCAATTCACTTCTCGGTAAGCTTCGTGATAATCAGGCAAGGTTAAACGAAAGCGAACATTCCGATGGAACGTCTGCTCATTTGGAAAATATATAAATTAAATTCGCCATTGGCGAATTTTCAAAGGAAGTGATCAAAATTGTACATACAGTTTACAAAGGACATAAACAAAATCCGTAATACTGTTTTCTTTGGATTAACGATCAGAGAAATAATTGTATTTATTATATCCGGATTAACAGCATTCCTGTCGTTCCATTTCACAAAACGATTCATTCCCACCGGAATGGCGCTTTATATAATAGTACCTATAATGGCAATTGCATGTTTTTTTGTCTTTTATAACAAAAATACACTCAAATTTGAACGGCTTATTTTTAATAAATTAAAAAGGATTTTTTGCAGTTCTAAAATCCGTACTTTTCAAACAGAAAATATTTACGAAATAATTGAAAAAAAGGAGAATTCAGAAAATGCTGGGAACAAAGGAATTAAAAGTTCCGATAAAAAACATAAAGCAGTTAAAAAGCATGCTGCCCAAAACCGTTCAGCAGACTATACCGTTTCTGGACATGCGCAAAGACGGAATATGCATGGTAAAAAACGATTATTACACAAAAACTCTGCAATTTAACGATATAAACTATGAACTCGCAGGAGATGAGGAACAGGAAGCTATATTCAATCGTTACTGTCGTTTTTTAAACCAGTTTGAAAGCAACATTGATATTCAATTTACTTTTCAGAATAAGGTTATTGATTTAAAAGAATTCAGAAAACAAATCAAGCTTCCCGATAAAAAAGGCGAATCTGACAAAATTAAAGAATACCGGCAGGAATATCAGGAAATGCTTTACAGTCAATTTGAAAAGAGAAGCAGCGGAACCGTTAAGGTAAAATATCTGACTTTCGGAGTTCATGAAAAAAACTTCAGGAAAGCTAAGGCTTCTCTTGAACGTGAAGAGCTGAAAATTATCCGGATCTTTAAGCGTATGAATGTTAATGTTCATTCTTTAAACGGATTTGAAAGGCTTAGGCTTCTGAAAGAAAGTCTGCATCCGCTTCACCCGATTCCTTTTAATTTTGACTGGAAATCAAGATATACCTCCGGTATTTCCGTAAAAGACAGTATCGCTCCGACTTCTATGGACTTCAGCAAACTTAACTGCTTCAGAATAGGAAACAGTTACGGCGCTGCTTATCATGTATATATTGATTCAGCCGAAATTTCCGACAGAATAATCGAGGAAATTATGGCTGTCGAGGGAAACGTCGCAGTAAATATACATACTCATTCCCTGGATCAGAACAAAGCGTTACGGTTTGTATCGCACAAGCTTACTAACGCTCAGGCTGTAAAAATCGGAAAGCAGCACAAAGCAGCCGATCAGGGACATGACGGTGATATTCTTTCCTTGGATCTTGTCGATGACATAAACGCAGCTAACAGTATTTATGACAGCTTAACTAAACGTAATAACAGGTTCTTCATTACAACTCTTCTGGTTACGGTTTATGCTGCAAAGCCCTCGGAACTTTGTGAAATTGAGAAGGATATACAGTCCATCGTTCAGAAGTATCACTGTGAACTTAAATCCCTTGACGATCTGCAGGAAGAAGGAGCAATGTCTTCTCTGCCTATAGGTATAAACAAAGTTAAAATAAACAGGTCGTTTACAACAGTTGAACTTGGAGCGTTTATACCGTTTACCACTCAGGAAACCTTTACTCCCAACGCAACATACTACGGCTTTAACCCTCTTTCCAACAGTATGCTCACGCTAGACAGAAATAATCTGATAAACTACGGCGCTTTGATTCTCGGCATGTCCGGAACAGGTAAGTCATTCACTGCCAAACGTGAAATCCTTGATAAATATTTCCGTACTAACGATAACATTATAATCTGCGATCCGCAGGCTGAATATATTACACTGACTAAAGAACTTGGCGGTACTGTAATCGAAATTTCCGCAACATCTAAACATCATTTAAATCCTTTTGATATAAATTTAAGAAGCTATGAAAAAGGCGATGATCCTGTTGCAATCAAATCTCAATTTATTCTTTCCATGTGTGAAGCGGCTATAGGAAACCTCGAAGCTGCCGAAAAGTCAATAATTGACAGATGCATAAGGAAAATCTATCAGAAATATCTGGACGATCCCAATCCTGACAATATACCTGTTTTTAAAGATCTGTACAATGCGTTGAGAAGCGTTGAAAACAATTTGCATGCACAGGACGTTGCAGACGCTTTGGAAATTTTTGTAACAGGTTCTCTCAGCGTTTTTAATCACAGAACCAATGTAGATGTTAACAATCGTATTTTATGTTTCGACATTAGGAAACTTTCCGAACATCTTCATAAAATGGGTATTTTGGTTATTGTAGATTACGTTTGGAACAAAATTTCCAACAGCAGAGACAAAAATCTCAGTACATGGTTTTATGTTGATGAGTTTCATCTGCTTCTGAACGATCCTCTGACTGCCGCATATTCTACGAAAATGTGGAAAGAGCTAAGAAAATGGGGCGGTAAGCCTACCGGTATTACTCAGAATGTTACAGATGTTCTTCTCTCTCATCAGGTAGAAAACATTCTTAAAAATTCTGCTTTTATAGTGCTGTTAGGACAAGCCGCCGGAGACCGTGAAATTCTTGCGGAACGTCTGGGCATCTCTCCTCAGCAGATGGAATACATTACCGATACCGGTGTAGGCGAAGGACTTATTTACTATATCGACAAACATCAGCACGGAACGATTATTCCGTTTAAAGATGAATATCCTAAAGACAGCAAGCTATACAAGCTTATGTCAACAAGTAATGACTATGATTAATTCAGGGGTTTTTAAATTCGCCATTGGCGAATTTTCAAAGGAAGTGATATCTTGGCAATAAATAAGAAAGCACTGAAAAAAAGATATGCTAAAAATGTCTATAACAAGCGTAAAAAAGTCAAGTCAGTAAAATCAAATTATAATTCAGTCCCAACGGCTGTTTCAAAATATACTGCATATTCAAATAGCGGCAGCAAAAAAAGCGCTAATGAAGATGTTGCACAATATGCTATGTTTTCATCTGCCAAAGCAGTAAACTTTGCAGCCCACAACGTTAGTCAGCTGCCGAAGTCTGAAACGGCTTGCTTTTTTAATTCCTATAAAACAAGTCATACCTCCGGTCTTTCTCAAGCAGAAAATATTTCAAATAAAAGTAATTTTCTGAATGTTTCATCTTCAGGTAAAAATGAAAAAGACAAAAATTATAAAAAACGAACATATGAGAGAAACCGTCGGAGATTATATAAATCCAAACGAAAACGTCTCAGTACCGTCAAGGCATATAAAAGCGCCGCTTCAAAAGCCAAAGCATTAAAAAAAGTCATTGCAGGTATTGTAAAAGTTCTTTCAAGCGGAAAAGTTTTATTGGTAATGGGATTATCTGCACTCACAGTCGTATTAATAGCAGTCCCGATTATATTATTTTTAATGATATTTACATCAAGCAGCGGAGATTTTGTGCAGGATTATTTAATAGATGTTATCGCCGCCTATCCTGCTGATGAAAACGACATTACACGTGTAAATCTGCACTGGCAGTCACTGATCGTATCTCTGAAAGAACAGCATAAAAAGGTACCTGAAACAGTCACAGGACATTATGATAAAAAGCATTCCGAAATTGCAGATATTATGGAGGATAACAACAGAGTACTTTCATTCATATCCGCTTATTATATGGGAAAAAGATGGACTTTCAACGAAGAAGTTCAGAATCTCGTCACGCAGATTTTTACAGAAATGTACGTTATAGAATACAATTTTGATTCTGAAACAAAAAAGCAGACTAAAACCGTTCAAATTCCGGAAAATGAATTGCCCTCCCCCCTCCCGGACAATTACACTGTTTTGAGTACATACAACGGTATATGCAACGTATATATAACAGAAAATGTAACTACCGTTACGTTAAATTACAATATTACTGAAAAAGTATCATGGGACGAGATTCTGAACAAATATCTTGACCAGAATCAGCGTGAAAAATATAAAAATTATTACGAACGCAAGGGCGGCGCTATTAAGGCCTTTTCTTCTCCCTTTGCCTTTGACTGGTCAAATACTATTACATCTCCATTCGGCTACAGAACATGGGACGACGGCAGTACGGAATTTCACAAGGGTCTTGATTTCGGTGTTCCCAACGGTACGGAAATACTGGCTGTAGCTGACGGAGTTGTTGAAGTCGGTACAGGCTGCAATCACAACTACCCCAAAGACGGCAGCTGCGGCTGCAACGGAGGCTTCGGAAATTATGTGGAAATACAATGCGAAAACGGTACTCTGATTCTTTACGGTCATATGTCTCAGGTTGCCGTACAGAACGGTCAGACTGTAAAAAACGGTCAGGTTATAGGATACTCAGGCTGTACCGGTTGGTCTACAGGATTTCACTGTCATTTGCAAATGGTCAAGGACGGAGAGTACATAGATCCTTTGGTATTTATCCGTCCGTATACAGGCGCTCCGGCTGAAAAGGAGGAAAATAATTAATGAATTCTACTGAAAAAAGAATAGATAAATTAAAACAGGAAAAGAAAAAGGTAGACGAAAATATTTCAAAGCTAAAAAAGAAATCTGCCGATATTTCAGGACAAATTGAATCTCTGGAAAATGAAAAAATCGTTACTGCGTTCAGGTCTTCAGGATTTAGCATT
>OHNN01001381.1_pt1 | contig 10948 bp, 10 predicted proteins | sample 1569541 | NCBI WGS metagenome assembly OHNN01 (sample SAMEA3879563, study PRJEB24766) | human gut metagenome | biome: human-associated habitat; feature: feces | place: USA | collected 1985/1987 | reverse complement strand
CGCAGCGGCGTGGATGTGGTATGGCGCAGCAACAATTGGGGAGAGCCTCCCGTACATATCGACAAATACTACAAGCCGAAAGAGCTCAAGGAGCGGAATCCCGAAGCCGACGACAGGTACGACGGCATTCTGCTCGCAGGCCTCCGCGAAGAGATACTCTCCAGCAGCAAGGACAAGATGCTCGTCGTACTCCATACCAGCACGAGCCACGGCCCCACGTACTATAAGAAATACCCGCCGGAGTTCGAGGTGTTCAGTCCCGTATGCACTACCGTGGAGATGTCCAAAGCGGATCCGAAAGAGCTGATGAATGCCTACGACAACACCATCGTCTACACGGATTATCTCATTCATTCCGTAATAGAAATTCTTCGCGGGATTCCCCAAAGGCGCAGTTGCGTGATCTTCGTATCCGATCACGGAGAGTCCCTCGGCGAGGGGAATCTGTATATGCACGGCGTGCCCATACTTGTCGCGCCGAAGGAACAGATCGAGATCCCGTTCATTGTGTGGACATCGGATGAAGCGATGAAAATAGATACGGAAAAAAAGGTCGGACAATACCATGTCTTTCACAGCGTCCTGTCATTCCTCGGGATCGAAAGCCCTATCTATGACGAATCATTGGATATATTCCAGCCATCTCACAAAAGATAACCCACCCAAGAGCATATTTTCACATGCGGGAACAATCAAAAAATCGCTTAACTTGTCATAACCAACAAATTAAGCGATTTTTACAGTACCCGGAGCCGCATTTGAATATATTAAATCCCATTAAACTTAAATAGAGGCAAGAATGAATAAATTTATATTTATTTTATTTATTATCAATAGTATATAAATATTTAATCATTTTACCAGATAAATTCAGATTGAACATATTTTAGCAGATGTGGGGAAAATGTGGGGAATTTTTCGTATTTTTGCTTTGTCAATCCGGAATCTGGGTACTATGAAAATAACTCTCATCATCAAAAAGAGCGTAAAACGCTATGATACAGAATCAAAGGCGACCATTTACGCACGCCTGCGGGACGGCAGGCAGGTAGATATGGTCGCACCGACCCGGCTCACCATCAACCCCAATCTTTGGGATAACAAGGCCGAACAGGTCAAAAGCAAAATCGTTTGCAACGACGAAATGCGTTCCTATTACAACGATGAAGCCCGCAAACTCAAGTCCTACCTCGAAAAAGCCTATCAGTCCCGACAGACGACAGAACCGCAGAAAGAGTGGCTGAAAGAGACATTGGAACAATATTACAATCCGCAAAAGTACAATGTCGAAACGGCCACGGAAGAAACGGCCAAACCGACATTGATCGCATTGTTCGACGAATTTCTCGAAAAGCACCGTCTTTCCGATGTCCGCAAAAAGAATTACCGGGTCATTAAACGTGGATTACAGCGGTATGAACTTTATATCCGGACAACCAAGAGGGGGCAAAAAGCATTCGTATTGGACATTGACCAAGTAACGGCCGACACCTTGCGGGATATTTGGGATTTTCTGGAAAATGAATACCGCTACTGCGCTCTTTATCCGAAAATCTACGAAGCTATACCCGAAGCACGCACGCCGCAACCCAGAGGGAAGAATACTTTATTGGATTGTTTCTCGCGCATCCGGACTTTCTTCTACTGGTGCAACAACAACAAAAAGACCCGTAACCGACCGTTCGACGATTTCCCGTTGGAGGAATGCACATACGGAACGCCTTATTATATCACGGTCGAGGAGTTGCACAAGATTTACGGCACGAATCTGATGCGGCATCCGCAACTGGCCGTTCAGCGCGACATCTTCGTTTTTCAATGTCTGATCGGCTGCCGGGTGGGTGATCTGCTGAAAATGACGAAATCGAATCTGATCGACGGAGCCATCGAGTATATACCACGCAAGACCAAAGAAGGGCGGCCGCTGACCGTGCGGGTTCCGCTGAATCAGACAGCCAAAGAGATCGTATCCCGTTATAAAAGTCTGGACGGCGACAAACTGCTACCGTTCATCTCCGAGCAGAAATACAATCTGGCGATCAAGCGGATTTTCAAAGCTGCCGGATTGAAACGGTTGGTTACGGTCATAAACCCCACTACTCGCGAAGAAGAAAAGAGGGTGCTTTACGAGATCGCCTCGTCGCATCTGGCCCGCCGAACATTCGTCGGAAACCTGTACAAGCAAGTCAAAGATCCCAATCTGGTCGGAGCTTTAAGCGGACATAAGGAAGGCAGCAAGGCTTTCGCACGTTATCGCACCATCGACGATGAAATGAAAAAAGAATTAGTAAATTTGTTATCGTAAAGGAGATGATTGCGTCCGCAGCGCGGTCGGAATGCAACGAACATTAGCCCGCAATCATAAATCACATTAAACAGTGATTTTATTTGACTTATTCATAAATTGCGCTATATTTGCATTAAAATCACATCAAATTGGGATTTATGGACAAAGTCGGTAATGCAATAAAAGAGCGCCGCAAGATATTGAAAATAACGCAACGGACACTTGCGGAATTGGCCGGTGTGGGTATCAATACGCTCACAAAAATTGAGCGCGGAGAAGGGAATCCCACGATCGAAGTTCTTGAAAAAATACTCGATACACTGGGGCTGGAACTACAAATCGGAATCAAACAGCGGAATGAATGAGACAAGGGGCAGTATACATGAATGGCAAGTTAGCCGGCATATTGACAGAAATATCGCCGACTGAATATGTTTTCAAATACGATGATACATACTATGCTGATGATATGCAGCCAGCCGTCAGTCTGACATTACCCAAAACACAACAGGAGTATAGATCAGCCTATCTGTTCCCCTTTTTCAGCAACATGCTTTCCGAGGGCCGCAACCGCATCGTTCAATCCCGCATGCTGCATATCGATGAAAACGACCATTTCGGCATTCTGCTGGCAACAGCGCAAACGGATGTTGCCGGAGCAGTAACCGTAAAACCCCTATAACAATGAACCCGATTACGATTTGCCCGTCCACATTGGCCGAAGGATATGACAGCTACTCTCCGATTGCGATAAAACATCTGTTCGACGGCCGGCAAGTGTCTCCATTTTTGGATTATACACCCATTGATGACGACAACAATTCCGCAGCCCAAGAAGAGTTTCTGCACAATCAGGAGCGAATCTCGCTGTCGGGAGTACAACCCAAATATTCGATGATCGTTCGCAACGGTAAACTGGCTTTAACTCAAAAAGGCGAACAAGGCCACTATATCCTCAAACCGAAGTTAAGCGATTTCCGCAACCGGATATATAGTTCCGCGAATGAGAATCTGACCATGCAAATCGCGTCACAGGTATTCGGAATCGAAACCGCCGCAAACGGACTTTGCTTTTTCAAAGGAGGAGAACCGGCTTATATCACCAAACGGTTCGATGTCAAACCCGACGGCACAAAGCGCAGAAAAGAAGATTTCGCATCGCTCGCCGGACTGACTACGCAAAACGGCGGTAAGAATTACAAATATGAGTACTTGACATACGAAGAATGCGGAGAGTTAATTCGACGATACCTGCCCTCATGGAAAGTAGAGACCCTGAAATTTTTCGATCTCATCATATTCAATTTTCTGATTTGCAACGGCGACGCCCATCTGAAAAATTTTTCGGTACTCGAAACCGAATCAGGCGATTTCCGTCTGTCCCCGGCATACGACCTGATAAATACCAAACTGCATGTAGACGACCGGATATTCGCTCTCGACAAAGGGTTGCTGAAAGACAATGCCGCCGAATCTATGCCTTATGGAATGACCAACAGCACAACTTTCCGGGAATTCGGCAAAAGATTAGGGCTCCCCGACAAAACTATCCGACGGGAACTCGACAAATTCTGCACCTCTTATCCGCTTTTAGATACGCTGATCGCCAACTCCTATTTATCCGATGAATTGAAAGAGAATTACCGGAATATGTATCTCGGACGGCGGGATTCTTACCTGAAAATCGGATTGTAACAGGAAACGACTTATGGGCCAGCAAGAATACGAGGCTTTCAAAGCGAAGTTACGGGAATGGATGAACACCCACCCCGACGAATACGCCGCATTCGAAGAGGCGATGAACGCCCGTGACTATGCAGGGTGCCAGTCGGTCATATTCCAAGCCATGTCCCTTATCCCCCGGTACCGGCGCCTCATGTCCGACAAAGCCAATGAAGGACTGTTCGAGCATGTCGATGAGATCGAACAGGCGGCCCGACAACACGACCTTGCCGGCAAGATCATCCGGGAGTGCGAACAGCCCGGCAAGGATTCCACCCTTCCGGCGATGCTTTGCTGGCTCTACTTCGGCAAGAGTTTCGAACGGATGGTGGAGCGTTGCGAAGAACTGCGGCGTTCGCCCGATCTGGGATTCTTGCAGAAAATGACCATGAGTGCCACGATCAAACTGCTAATCTCCCGCTCCATCAAATTAGAACTGCGCACCAAGCAGGATTGGGATGCCCACCGCGAAGCGATACGGCTGGCCGAAAGCGACCGGGTGCTGGAATGGGCCGCGGGCACTCTTCCGGCCGAAGATGCGGGTGAAAAGAGGAAACCCGGCCGGCCGAGTACGACCAAATCATTGGTGGACATGTTTTCACCGGCTGTCACGCATCCCGACGTGTTGCGGCAAAAGATCGGCGAATACATCACGAAGAGACACACCCAGACCGACATCGCACGTCTGAAGATCGCACTCGATGAATTGCGCTATCTGGTAGTTCCCATCAACATCAAACCGTTCCGCGATGCCCTGCAAGCAGAATACGGCTCAGACATCCGCATCGTCCACGAGCGGGGCATACAGGAAGCATACAGCCGCCTGACGGAACCGTTGCTTATCGGATCGACCGTCTGCAGTCGGGGCAGCGAAGCCCTCGTCATCCGGGAAATAAAAGATTTTCTATCGCAATAAGGCTCGTCAAATTCGTCTTAATACAACGCGAATTAAACGCTTAAATATCGTTCAATCATAACATTATATTTGCGCCGTCGCTCGGATTTCCGGGCGGCGGCGCTGCTTTTCCCTCCGCCGGAATGTTGCGCCTCATAACGGGCGGAAAGCAATGTATGAAAGATTTATTATCCATCCTCCGGGATGCTCCGGGCAGCATCCGGCTGGAGGTAAGCGGCGAGGATCTGTTGGCTTTCTCCAAAAGCCTTATCGACCGCGCCAAAGAAGAACTGGCCGCACAGGTCGCTGAAGCCCGCAAGGAACGTTACCTGACCAAAGAACAGGTCAAAGAGCTATGCGGCGTTTGCGACGCGACGCTCTGGCATTGGAACCGCAAAGGGTATCTGAAAGCCGTAAAGGTCGGAAACAAGGTTCGTTACCGCGCTTCGGACATTCAACGGATTCTCGGCGAGCGCGATGGCAAATAAGGTGTCAGACAGCGTTGCAGCCTCCTGCAAGCAGTCCCGGAACGAGCGTATCGAGGAGTTCCTGCGGGAGCATTACGCCTTCCGCTACAACACAGTCAAAAGCCGTGCGGAGTTCCGCAGCAGCGACGGCGAGTTCCTCCCCGTGACCAAATACCGGCTTAACTCCTTCCGGCGGGAGCTCGACCGCACCATCGGCATCTCCACCTCGGCGGAGAACCTGCGCAGCATGCTCGAAAGCGACTTTTCCGAGCGTGTGAATCCCGTGCAGGCGTATTTTCATAAACTGCCGCCGGCAACGGGAACGCAGGCCATCGACGAACTGACCGCGACCGTCACTGTGCGCAACGCCCGGCATTGGTCGGAGTACCTGACCAAATGGCTCGTCGGCGTGGTCGCCAATGCGATGAACGACCTCGGATGTCAGAACCATGTCTGCCTGGTATTGACCGGCGAGCAGGGAAAGTTCAAGACCACATGGCTCGACAACCTCTGTCCCCGCTCACTCGCCAGTTATCTTTTCACGGGAAAGATCGACCCGCAGAACAAGGACATGCTGACGCTGGTCGCCGAATACCTCTTCATCAACATCGACGACCAGCTGAAGACGCTCAACAAACGGGATGAAAACGAGTTGAAGAACCTCATCACAGCTCCTTCGGTCAAATACCGGCGGCCCTACGACGTCTACATCGAAGAGTATCCCCACTTGGCGAGCTTCATGGCCTCGGTGAACGGGAACGACTTTCTGACCGATCCGACCGGCTCGCGGTGCTTCCTGCCCTTCGAGGTGTTATCCATCGACATCGACCGGGCGATATGGGTCAATATGGATCGGGTATATGCCGAAGCCCGAACACTCCTGAACGACGGATTCCGCTATTGGTTCGACGAAGCCGAAATCGAAGAACTGCACCGGGGAAACGCCGCATTTCATGTCCAGACCATCGAATACGAAATGCTGCTGAAAGGGTTCGAGAAGCCTCCGGAACATGCCGTCGCAGATTGCTTTATGACCACCGTGGAGATTCTGAACTACCTGCGCAGCTATTCGTCGCTGAACCTCTCCGAGAAACGTATGGGCGAAGCCTTGCGCAAGGCCGGGTTCGAACGACGCTCGAAACGTGTCAACGGAAATCCCGTCTACGGCTGGGTCATCGAGAAGATCACACCCAATCCTTTCGTCTCTTACGGATTGTAGTTACTACGCTACTACACACAGCTGCAAAACATTGAAAAATAATAGATTGGCGTGTAGTAGCATGCAAAAAAATATTCTTACTACATCTTACTACGCTACTACATGAACCTACTACGGTAGTAAGATCATATGGGCTTAGTTACTACGTATAATGCAATGAATATCAGATTATTGCAAATATGTAGTAAGTAGTAAGGTAAAATCGGCAAACTCCGAAAAAACAAAAATTATGAACGATCTGAAAAATATCAGCATCCGGCAGTTCCTCGCACGGCGGGGCATTCAGCCCAAATACGAACGCAACGGCTACGGCATGTATCTTTCCCCTTTGCGTGAAGAGCGCACACCGAGCTTCAAAGTGGACTACGTGCGAAATCTTTGGTACGACTTCGGACTGGGCGAAGGCGGCACATTGCTCACCCTCGTGATGCGGTTGGAGCGGTGCGACAGCCGCGAGGCGATCCGACGGCTGCAAAACGGTGAAAAAGGAGACACAGGGATTGCTTCTCTTTCACCGGGTATTGGTGAGCCTCTTGGCGTTGGCGGGGTATCGCCGGTCGTGTGTTCGGCCACTGTCCCCACGCTCTGCATCCTCTCCGACGCTTCGCTCCGGCATCCGGCATTGGTCGGTTATCTCGCCTCGCGCGGCATCGTCCCGTCTGTCGCCGCGGCATTCTGCCGCGAGGTCCGCTACGAGGTAAACGGCTGCGCCTTTTTCGCCGTCGGGTTCCGCAACGATGCCGGAGGGTGGGAGCTCCGCTCCGAGCGGTTCAAAGGCGGCTCCTCGCCCAAACATATCACCACCATCGACAACCGTTCCGATACGGTAATCGCTTTCGAGGGATTTATGGATTTCCTCGCATATCTCTCGCTGAAACATCCCGAACGACTGCGCATCGACGCCGCGGTTCTGAACTCGGTCGTCAACCTGCCCAAAGCCATCCCGTTTCTCTCCCGGCATCCGGTGATTCACGCCTTCTTTGACAACGACGAAGCCGGGCGTAAAACGACCTCCGATCTGATCCGTCTTTGCCCCCGCAGCGAGGTAATCGACCAAAGCAGTTTTTACAGCGGGCACAAGGACGTAAACGACTATCTGATCGCCCGCATAAAAGACCGACCTAAGACCACGAAAACTATATCCGATAAGCAAGATCACTCTTGTCGGAATAATCTGCAAGCTCTGAAAGCGGAAAGGGCGGAAATTGAACCACCGTGTCGGAAAGGGGTAAAGATTTAAGAAAGGCAAGGTTGTGTTTTCGTAGACGAAAACTGCGCCTTCCCCGCTGGTCGGCGTAAAATCCCGCTGGTCTGAAAAAAAATGCTTACAAACCACTTATCATGGAAACACCGAAAAAAACATACGGCAAACAAGGCGGACGCCCGAAAGTCAGTATCGGCCGCATCCGCAAATACGTCGTCAGCACGCGGCTCAGCCCCGAACGGAAACTCCGATTCTCGGCCCTCTGCCGCGAAGCAGGACAACCGCCTGCCGAAGTCCTGCGCCAGCTGATCGACCGAGGAACGGTAAGGGCGCGAATCACACGCGAACTGCTGGATTTCATGGCCCAGCTCAAAGGCATCGCCCGGAATCTGAACCAGCTGACCCGGCTGGCCAATGCCAAAGGTCTGGCGGCTGTCAGGGTACGGCATGCGGCGATCATCACGGCCATCGAAAAACTCCTGAAACAAATATGCGATGGTCGGTAAGGTAATATCGGGATCGTCTTTTTCGGGGACGGTAGGCTACGTGATGAAAGAAGAATCCCGGATATTGGAAGCCGAAGGCATCATGCCTCCGGAAGTGAAGGACATGGTGCAGGACTTCAAAGACCAGACCATGCTCAACCCACGGCTGAAAAACAATGTCGGCCATATCTCCTTGTCTTTCTCACCCAAAGACGCCCCGCGGATGACCGACGCCCTGATGACGCAGATCGCAAAGGAGTATATGCAAAAGATGGGCATCACCGATACGCAGTATCTATTGGTGCGCCATCTCGACCAGCCCCATCCGCACTGCCATCTGGTCTACAACCGGGTCGGGAACAACGGGCAGACCATATCGGACAGGAACATCAAGATCCGCAACGCCAAGGTCTGCCGGGAGCTGACCGAGAAGTACGGATTGTATCTCGCACCGGGAAAGGACGACGTACGGCGGGAGCGGCTGCGCGAACCCGACAAGACCAGATACGAAATCTACGATGCGATCAAAGGCTGTCTGCCCAAATGCAAGAACTGGAACGAGTTGGAAGGTAAATTAAAGGAACAGGGCATCAACGTCCGCTATAAGTATTGCGGAAATACCAACCGCAAGCAGGGTGTCCTCTTCTCGAAAAACGGCTTCGAGTTCTCCGGATCGAAGATCGACAGGGCATTCAGCTTTACGAAACTCGACAACCGGTTCACCCACCTGCAACAGCAGGCGCTGCATCGGGCCGAGCTCCTCGGAAACCTCTCGGCGGCGGCAGGCAATTACCGTTCGGCATTTGCCGGGTTGTTCGGCGGCATGGGCGGCGGTACGCGCGAAGAGCCTGCGGCGCCTAGCCCCGGCGGAAAGATCGACGCGATTCCGCTTCCGCCGGCCAGTTCGCCGGTCGGAGTATCGGCCGCACAGTTGCAGCGCAAGCCGGGAGAAAGTCCCGAAGAGCATATAGCACGAATCACGGCGCTGCTCAACGCCGCAGCCGAAGCAATGGCCATCGCCGCGATGGAACGTCGCCGCAGGCTCGAAGAACAGAAAAGAAGAGCCAAAATGAAAATATAACCTTAAAACCGGAAAGCCATGAACGACAAAAATAAGATCGACCTCTCAATCGAGATGTACGAAGACCTCAAGGAAACACTTGTCAAAGCCATTAAAAACGCCAAAGCAGGCGGCGTAGGGAACGCAGGTTGGGAGAATACGCAGCTGGAACGGATCGAACGGCTGATAGAGGCCGCGGAACGCTCGCAAGGGCAGATCGCACAGCTGCTCGAACGCCTGCAACGGCATACGGCCTTGCCCGGAGTAAAAACCGAGCAGGAGCGGGAATTTGCCGACAGATACAACACACTGCTGGCGCAGTTGGCAGGGAGACTGGAGGTGATCGACAAGGAGAATCGAACAATAATTACTGAAGTTCTAAGTTTCAAAAAGTCTTTATCCGAATTCAAGAACGAAGTTGATACGACGAAATTCGAAAAGCTCGCCAACAATACATTATGGGAAATGAAAACCCAGATACGCTATCTCAAACAACCACCTATCGTTCTGAGAACAATCGTATTTCTAACCGTATTATCAATTTTGACAATATTGGCAACCGGGTATTTATATAGAGATCGGAACGAATGGCGGGGCGAAGCTACATATTGGTATAAACAGAGCGACCAATATAAAACGACACAGACTAATAAAAAATAAAAACATTTTTTATTACTGGTAAATTTTGTATCTTTGCCACGCAAAGGTTCGGAAAGAAGGCCATATGGCCTCCGATCGATTAAAAGGGAATGCCGTGAAAGTCGGCAACAGTTCCCGCTGCTGTAAGTTCCTGTCCGGAAACGGACACATGAGGGATCGACAATCTCAGCCACTGGTGAAAACCGGGAAGGCGTCGTAACCGGAATAAGTCAGAAGACCTGCCTTGCATGACAGATTGGTTTCGCAGCCTGCGGAGAATGGGCGTGAATCGATAATGCATGTAAAGCACTTTTTCATTTTGTTTCGTTGCATTGCGGCTGTGGAATCAATGGTTACCGAACAAACTATTGATACCAAGCGCATAATGAAGCAATTCTACCTTTCGATCCTATGTCTCGCATTTATTGCGGGGGGGGGGAATTTCCACAGCAGTTCAGGCATCCGATAAAGCCGATTCCACCACGAACCGGCGTTACGTCGGAAAACTGAACAGTATCCAGAAAATCAACGAGGTCATCATCGTCGGCACCCCCGTCATTCCCAAATACCGCGAAGTCATCCCCGCACAGGTCCTCAAGGAGGTCGACCTGCAACGGCTGAACAGTCTTTCGGTGGCCGACGCCATCCGCTATTTCGCGGGCGTGCAGCTCAAGGACTACGGAGGTGTAGGCGGACTGAAGACCGTCAACATCCGCTCAATGGGCACCAACCACATGGCGGTCTTCTACGACGGAATCCAGTTGGGCAACGCCCAGAACGGGCAGGTCGATCTGGGGCGCTTCTCGCTGGACGACGTGGAGGAAATATCGCTCTATAACGGACAGAAGAGTGACATTTTCCAGTCGGCCAAGGATTTCGGGGCCTCGGGAACCATCTACATCACTACGCGGCGCCCCCGCTTCGAGGAGGGCAAGCGGGCCAATTTCAAGGCCACGATGAAGACCGGCTC
>OHNN01001374.1_pt1 | contig 10981 bp, 9 predicted proteins | sample 1569541 | NCBI WGS metagenome assembly OHNN01 (sample SAMEA3879563, study PRJEB24766) | human gut metagenome | biome: human-associated habitat; feature: feces | place: USA | collected 1985/1987 | reverse complement strand
TTTGTCTTCGTGACCATCTAACAAGGCACTTGCCTGATTGAATGGAGTTCCTCCCCATAGGTCAACTAAGAACAATACTTCTTCTTGATTTTCAAAAGAAGCGATCGCATCTTCCATCTTCTTTCGAATGTCTTCAGGTCCTTCACTAGGCATCAAAGTACAAGGCTTTACATTGGCTTGTTCACCAAAAATCATAGCTCCTGACTGGAAGATACCATTCGCAAATTCACCATGACTTGCAAGAATAATTCCTACCATATATTTTCATCCTTTCTTAGAAATTCAATACGCAAAAAAAGACAGACATATACATTTAAACTGAAGATATACAATAAACCAATAAAAATTATATCTTCAATCAAAATAGTAAATGCCTGCCTAACCAGTTACACGCTATTGAATATTCACTTTTTACATCTGAAAATGTACCACTTTCTGAAAGCGTTGTCAACATTTTTCACGAAATAATCGTACTCGATAAAATTCTTTCCAAGTGTAAAGCCAAATACCCCAACTCCGAATCTGGCAAATCTTTATGTAAAACACGGCTCAATTGTTCACATAAAACACGAGCCTGCTCATAAGCAAATGGAAACTTTTCTTTTGTGAACTCTGTAATATCCATCTGCAATTCCTCATCATTATTTAGTCTCAACAACAAAAACTTAATATGATTCATTAAACGAATATATGACAATGAATTCACATCAATACGAACATTTAAATCAGCCTGTAATTTCTTGAAGAATTCACGAATCATACGCATAACTTCCATCGACTCTCCTACTTTATTTACCGATATAGCCGAGTGAATATGCAAAGTGATAAAAGCAATTTCATCTGTATTAATTTCTTCATGCGTATATTTTTCAATGACATCCTTTGCCTTTAACGCCACTGAATATTCATCCGGAAACATAAGTTGAATATCCATATTAAATGGATTGGATGGGAAATCCTTCTCTTTAATTCTTTTTATCGCAAAATAAATATGATCCGCTAAAGACAATAAAATATCATGTTCTACTTTACCAAATTTCTCTTTTGTTAAAGTAATAATTTCAGATGAAATTTCAATATACATTGGATCAATGTAATCAAAAATATTATTCGATTTCTGTTTCGCCTGATATGACTTTTGCATCTTATACTGCTTTGCATTACGCGGAACATCCACTTGTTCCCCTTGTTTTTTACCAAAACCAATTCCTTTAGACATCACAATTATTTCTTCATTTTCTTTTAAAACCAAGATTGTATTATGATTCAAAACCTTTAAAATTTCATACATATCCATTATCCCTTTACCCTTAACATCATATCATGACATTGCATTTTTCCATATTTTTTTTCTATTTCTGCACCATCTTTTATTTTCGTAAATACAATTATAATATTCTCATCTAACGCATTGTCTTTGATATACTTTAAATCTGCATTCCACAAAACATCTCCGGCTTTTACTTCTTGGTTTGGTCTAACCAACAATTCAAACCCCTTGCCATTTAATTTCGCCGAATCCGTGCCAAAATGAATTAAGATCTGTGTATTATCATCAATTGTAATACCAATCGCATGCTTTGTTGGATAAATCATTGAAATAACTCCATCACACGGCGCCACAACAACCCCATCATACGGACGAATCATAATGCCATCACCCATCAATTTATGTGCAAACATAGAATCCGTTGCATCTTCTATCGGCATTACTTCCCCATTTACTAAACATTCAAGTTCCAACTGTGTTTTTGTTTCTAAAACAACTTCTTTATCCTTAAAATCATAACTTTCCGGCACATTCAACATATACTCATCCAGTTTTGTCTTTATATTCGAAGCCTGAGGACCATAAATAATTTGAATTGCATTTGGCTGACACATAATAGCTGCAGCCCCCGATTTTTTTAACAACCCTTCATTGATTAAAGTATCATCTTTGATTGTCGCTCTTAATCTTGTGATGCAACAATCTAAATCCGTAAAGTTACTTCGTCCACCTAAGCCTTGAACAATCATCTGACTTCTAGGATCGATCAACGATTTATCAAAACTAAAATCATACTTTTTCTTATCAAACACCTTAATGCTTTCGTCTCTTCCAGGCGTTTTTAAATCGTACTTTACAATCAAAAACTTAAACACCCCATAATACACAAAGAAATATACCAAGCCAATCAAAACTACAATCATCCAATTTGTCTTCGCATTTCCCTGCAAAATCCCAAACAATGTAAAATCAAGCAACCCAGCTGAAAAAGTAAATCCAATCGCAACCTGTAAAGCTTGTGCAACCACAAAACATGTGGCGGCTAATAACACATGAACAACATATAATAATGGCGCCACAAACAAGAAAGAGAATTCAATCGGCTCTGTAATTCCTGTTAATGCACTTGTTAAAGCGGCCGAAAGCAATAAACTCGCCGTCTTTTTTTTAGCTTCTGGATTTGCGCACTTATACATGGCTAAAGCTACGCCAGGCAAGCCAAAAATCATAAAAATAAATTCCCCAGAGAAAAATTTAGTTGCATTCACACTAAAATGAGTCACACTTGGATCGGATAATTGCGCAAAGAAAATATTCTGTGCGCCCGATATAATTGAACCATTTACCATCTGTACACCGCCTAGAGCACTCTGATAAAATGGCATGTACCAAACATGATGCAAGCCAAAAGGAACTAAACTACGCTTAATAACTCCATAAATAAATGTCCCAAAATAGCCGGAGTCAGATATAAATCGTCCTAAATTATAAACGCCCTGCTGTAATGGTGGCCAAACAAAATACAAAAGCACTCCAACTAATACATATGTAATAGCACAAATAATTGGAATAAAGCGTTCTCCTTCATAAAAAGAAATCACATTTGGCAGTTGAATCTGGTAAAAACGATTATGCAAATAACTAACACCAAGTCCAACTATAATTCCGCCAAACACACCCATTTCAAGCGACAAAATTCCACATACCGAAGTAATAGATCCATCTAGAATATAATTTGAAGCCACACCATTCACTATACTTCCATCTAAACAAAGTAACGCATTAATTGTGGCATGCATCACAAAAAAGGCAATAATAGCTGCAAGAGCAGCGACTTCTTTTCTTCGCTTAGACATTCCTAAAGCTATAGAAACCGCAAAAATTAATGGTAGATTATCAAATAAAATTTTGCCCACTTTTTTCAATAAAATTAAAACACAATATAAAAAGGTTCCTTGACCTAATACTGATTCTAAATGCAATGCCATTATGGTTGTTTCATTGGTCAAAGAACTTCCTACACCCAAAAAAATACCTGCAACAGGAAGCACTGCGATAGGTAACATAAAGGATTTTCCCATCCTTTGTAAAAAACTAAACACATGATGTTGTTTCATTGATTAATACCTCTACTGTATTTACGATGATAAATGACATCTGTCAAAAAGTCCATAAAAAAGGCAATGAAGCTTTCATAAGAAAAAAAGTAAAAATCTGATTTCTACTTGATTAAATATGTTCTTTGATAAAAGAAGAAATTGTTTCTTCTACTTTATCACGTGCTTCTATAGATGCAAAGTCATGCCCTCCATTTGAAACTTTATGGAACTTGGCATTTTGATACCCCCTGAGCATAACGTAAACAAGTTTCTTCATCCACTTGATCATCATCTGCACGTATCAACATAACTGGACCATTATATCCTTTAGCTTCCGTAAAAGGATCTGGATGTTTTGTCATTTCATTATTAAAAGATGCCTTAAATCATACACTCTCTATATCAATGTAATCTTGGCCCATTTATTTCATAGCCTCTGCCATTTGATCACGACTAAACCTCAGGCAAACACCTGGACATAATAATATCAAACCATGAGACTGAATTTTAGGCGCACATGAAATTACTTTACCAAGATTTTTAAGAAAGTAATGAACAAAACACCTAGTGAATATTTCAAAACCATTAAAAATGAAGCTAGAAGTTCATAATATGCTGATTCAAACCATTAGAATATCTAGTGAATTCAAAGAAAAAAATTGCGATAAAAAAGCGGTCATTTAATTGACCACTTTATTCACATATAGACTATTTATAGGTTTAAAGGAGAACAAATTGGGTAGTCGATATGTTAGATTTCGCCACGACGCTTCTTAAGTTCTAATACATTCGCTTCGACACGATTTTTACTTAATGGATATAAGAACATCAATACCAATGCGATTCCAACAAATCCAATCGCAGGAATGATACAAGTCATATTAAAGATGCCATTAACTACTTCTGGATTAAATGCAGTGGCTGCAGAATATCCAATCACTGATAACAATGCACCAATCATACCACTTGATAAAGCTTGTCCAATTTTACGTGCAAATGAGTATACTGAATAGATTGTTCCATCTTCACGAACACCGTTTTTAACTTCTGCATCATCAATTACGTCAGTAATCATTGCCCAGATAACCATATTGAAGAATCCAACACCAATATTGGCTACCACATAGAATACAACATATGTATATGGATTCTCTGGTTTTAATACCCAACAAATCAAATAAACAACAGCACCAAATAAACATGAACCAATAGCTAATTCTTTTTTACCATATTTTGCAGATAACTTTGTAGCTAATGGTGCACAAACAACTAACATAACAAGACTACCAGCTAATGCAGCTACCGACTGAGCAGCTACATTACCATAGAAATTCGGGAACAAATACGCATTCATACCTTGCATAGTAAGCATTACAAGTAGTAACAAGATTGCAGCTGCAATAATACCAATCAATGAACGGTTTGTAACTAAACTCTTCATCAAATCACCAAAGTTAAATTTTGTATTGTTTTGAGGAACTTCTACACGTTCAGTTGCTAACTTGAAGCACAACATATAACAAATCACAGCCATAACACTGAATACACCAGCAATAATTGTCATACGATTTCCAGATAATATAGTATTTCCATTGACTGTTTCATATGCGAACAATGGAGTACCTACACCAATTACTAAACCAGCTAATGTGGAACCGATTGACCTCCAAGTTGATAAACTTGCACGATCTTTTGCATCTGCTGAAATCGCAGAAGCCATTGAACCATAAGGAATATTGATTGAAGTATAGAAAATACTTCCCCATAAATAAAATATAAGTTACAATCATCCAAACAACTTTGAATAAATACGGCATATTCGCAAATCCAGATTGGAATACCAAGAAACTAGAGATCGCAACAGGACCACACATACGTCGAAGCCATGGTTTAAACTTTCCGTCTTTTGTAGGCTTAGAACGGTCTACAATCTGGCCCATTGCAACATCCGTGAAGGCATCCACAAATCTTGCAGCCATCATTAACACACCAACAACGGCTGCATGAATACCCATAACGTCTGTATAGAATTTCAACATAAAGCTTGAAGACAAGATGAATGTAAAATCATTTCCAAAGTCTCCAAACATGTAACCGATTTTATCTTTGAACCCAAAAGGACGAACATTATTTTTTTCACTCATACTGCTTATCCTCTACTTCTTAATCTTGATCAATTGCGCATTTAAGCTTTCAATAAATCCTTCTGGAACTAGACTACCAGCCATTTTTTGCATATTTTCCATATTCATACCCTTCATCATATCCCACATACCTTCACCAGGTGCGATATTGAAGTTTGTCGCAAGTTTAACTGCCTTTTGAACAATCGCAAAGGCATCTTTATTATGAGAAATTTCTTCCATCGTATCTTTAATACTGTACATTCCTTCAGGGAATTCCATTGGAGCTTTAAGATCCATATCTCCAACGGCTTCAAACCAGTTTTTAACACCTTCTGCACGCTCATTTACTTCAGGCAAGACATAAATTGAAGGTTCTTTTTCTACCTTTTCTAATGTAATGCTGTCTTTTACATCACCCGCAACAGCTAATACTGTATTGAAGCCATCTTTTAATGCTACATTGAACACAAATACTTTATCTGCACTTAATTCTTGTACCAATTCATCATTTAGATATAATGCTACACTTGGCTGGTTTGAATACACACGAATTTGAGTTGTTTCTCCAGCTCTTTGTGCATAGCGACTACCACATACATGTACCATTGGTTCTGCATTCCAATATGCTTTATAAATGAAGTAGCTGTCTTTCTTTGTCTTACGATCCATTGTGACTAGCCCCTTGTTGTTACGACCTTTAACGCCGCCCTCATCACGAGCTGCACATCCAAAATCAAACATATTCCATACATGGCTTGACCAGATCCAAGGACGATCATTCAATACTTTGGCCATGTGCTCATGGTACAATGCCTGATATTCTTCACTGTAGTCTTTACAGGCTGGATTAGGTCCATGATAAGTGATAATACCTTCACAACCATATTCAGATAGACCTAGACATAAATCTGGATGTTTTTCATGGAACATATCCATCCAAGGACCATTGTCCTCCATTTTTCCGCCATACCATCCGAAATAGTGGTTGTAGCTGATCACATCTGTAATTTCATGCATTGGACTATCCACTGGAGTCATACTTACATGTGCAATTGTAGTTAAACGAGATGGATCCAATTTTTTAGCCAACGCATTCAATTCTTTATGGTTTTCCACCAACTTTTCACTGATTCCACCAATCAAGATTTCATTTGAGATTCCCCAGAAACAAATAGACGGGTGATTGTAGTTTTGGATAATCAATTCTTTCAACTGACTGATACAATTTTGATGTGCGTCTGGATTCTTATTGAATACACTGATAAATGGAATTTCAGCCCAGACGATGAAGCCTAATTCATCACATGCCTCATAGAAATCTTGACTGTGTTGATAGTGAGCCAAACGAATTGTATTTGCTCCTAGATCTTTAATGATTCTTGCATCTTCATAGTGATCTTCACGAGTCAACGCATTTCCTTTATACAATTGATCTTGGTGACGACTTACACCACGTAATGGTGTTTCTACACCGTTGATAATAAATCCTTTACTTGGATCACATGAGAAGCTACGAACACCTGTCTTCACTGTCACTTCATCAAATGTTTCATTACGTCTTTGCAGTTTCGCTGTTACTGTATATAAGTATGGATTGTCGATATCCCAGTTTGTCGTATCTGAAACAAAGACAGATACTTTTGTAGAATCTGCAGGACGACAAGCTGAAGCCACTTCTTTTCCATCGGCATCTAAGATTGAATATAATACGGTAAAGTTTTCATCGGCATCCTTTACGAATGATTCGATTTCAAAGTTTGCACCGCCATCACATGGATAAGGCATCACTTTAATTCCAGGACCGCCATAGTACTCTAAATCAAAGTGAGCTTCTGTTGTACAAATGATGTTGACTCCACGATACAAACCTCCATAGAATGTAAAATCTGCACTTTGGGGATATACACTGTCTTTATACTCATTGCTGCAAGCAATCACTAATAAGTTTTCTTCATCTTCTTTGCACAAATCAGTAACATCGGCACGGAAGATTGAATATCCACCTTCATGATACGTAACCTTAGTACCATTCACATACACTGTAGCTTGTTGGCCAGCAGCCAATACTTCTACGAATACTTTAGAACCACCAAACGCTTGCGTTGGAGTTTTAAAAGTTTTCGCATACCAGTAGTTTCCACGATCATATGAACCATTTCCATCGTGTCCATCTACCGCATTCCAAGTATGAGGCAAATTCACTGTTTGCCAGTCTGTCGGCATAACATTAGGTAGCCCAACGTCTTTTTGAATAAACAGCCAATTTTCATTTAAATTAATAATTTTTCGCATCTTTTTTCTCCTTTTTAATATTTTATTTACCAAACACAAATCTTTATCTATATTGTAATCGCTAACATTGCATGATGGTAGTAATATATTATTGTTTTATAGTAATTTATTACTGTTTCCCCTTACATTTTCGAAAATTATTTCTCACCATCAGCTTATTTAACTCGATTTAAGAAAAAAAGGCAACAGATTAATACCTTTATATATAGCACATTATTGACTTAATCATAATATTATACGATAATACAGTTAAATATTACTATTAAAGGAGAAATATTATGGATTATGAGAGAGAATATGCATTTGTCATTAAATATTTGAATAAATTATCTATCAAAACAGCGCTTATCCATATATATGAAAACGATACCCCTACATTTGATCTAGGTCTTAGAAAAATTATATATGGTACTGATGACTACCCTAAATTTTTTGAATTTTTAACATCTGCAGGTAAATCTAATACAATCTATCAAATCAATGATAAGTATTTTTGTAAGTACTATGCGCTACGTCTTCCGAATAAACCTGGTACTTATTTGATGATTGGTCCTTATTTGGATCAAGAGATCACCCAAGAATCTTTATTAAACCTAGCCGATCATTATAATTTTTCACCGCAAATATTTTCTCAACTAAAATACTTCTATGAAAAAGTTCCTATTATTAAAGATATCGATCATTTATTATTACTCATCATCACCCTAGGCGAATATTTATGGGGTAATATGAACAACTTTTCACTTGAAAAAGTCGATCCTCATTCCATTGAATGGGCACAGCCTGTTTCTAGAGAAAAAAAAGAAACAAATGATGATGCATTTCTAACAATGAAAGCTATGGAAGAACGATACGCCAGAGAAAATGGACTTATACAGGCTGTCTCAAAAGGATTAATTCACGAAGCTGAACAATTTTCTTCCTCATCGATTTTTTTTGAAATGGAAAAAAGATTGAGCGATCCCATTCGCGATATTAAAAACTATACGATTATTTTAAATACGATATTAAGGAAAAGTGCCGAAAAAGGAAAAGTACATCCAATACATCTTGATGCACTATCGAGTCAATTTGCGAAAGAAATTGAGAATATCACCTCGGTAAAAAAAGGTATTGAACTTCAAAAAAATATGGTTGAAAAATATTGTCTATTAGTTAAAAAACACTCCATCAATCATTATTCTTTACCTATCCAAAAAGTCATCACATATATTGATACGGATTTAACTGCGGATTTAAGTTTAAGTGCTCTTTCAAACTTATTAAATTTAAGTCCAAACTATTTATCAGCCCTCTTTAAAAAAGAGGCAGGAACTACACTTACAAACTATGTAAACACAAAAAGAATTGAACATGCAGTCTATCTACTGAGTTCAACAGATATGCAGATTCAAAACATTGCTCAATATTGTGGTATTCCTGACGTAAATTACTTTACTAAGATTTTTAAGAAAGTAATGAACAAAACACCGAGTGAATTCAAAGAAGATATTCGATAAAAAAAGCGTACTTCACACTACCAAGAAGTACGTTTTCTCTTACATATTATTATTTTACATTAAAGCCAAAGTAGCGGACTGCATTATTATATGAAATCCCCTTAACAATCTTTTCTAAAGCTTTATAATCGGCTGGATATTCACCATTTTCTACCCAATTTCCCAATAATTCACAAAGAATACGACGGAAATACTCATGACGTGTATACGACAAGAAACTACGAGAATCTGTCAACATACCGACAAAGTTTGATAATAAGCCAAGATTTGCCAGACGTCATTTGATCTGTCATACCTGTTTTATGATCATTAAACCACCACGCTGAACCTTGTTGAATCTTTCCAATGTTACTTGAATCTTGAAAACAACCAATAATTGTACCAATGGCTGCATTATCCATTGGATTTAAAGAATATAGAATTGTTTTAGGCAACTCATCCGTGATCGCAAGTGCATTTAGATAATCTGCCATTTCACTTGAAGGTGCAAAGTTATTGATACAATCAATACCTGCATCTGGACCTAACTTATTAAATACAGCCTTGTTGTTGTCACGCTTAACCCCATAGTGTAGTTGCATCACCCAATTCTTCTTATTGTATTCTTTACCTAAAGCCACCATAAATGCAGTTTTAAACACTAACTCTTCCTCATGCGTAATAACCTCACCCTTGAAACGCTTCGCAAAGATTTCCTCAACCGTTTCAAACGATGCTGGTTTATACATTACATACTCTAATCCATGATCACTTACACAACACCCATTGGCTTCAAAGAAATCCATTCGATTCTTTAGGGCTTTAATCAATGTTTCAAAACTATGGATTTCAATTCCACTTACTGAACTTAAACGAGTTAAGTACTCCAAGTAGTCTGGCTTTTCTAAACTCATAGCTTTATCTGGACGCCATGCTGGAAGAACTTTAACATCAAAAGAATCATCTTCAGCTATCTTTTTATGCCATTCTAAAGAGTCTGCCGGATCATCTGTAGTACATAATAATTTAACATTCGAGTTTTGAATTAAACTACGAGCGCTCATACCCTTCAATTTTTCATTACATAAATTCCATACTTCTTCCGCTGTATCGCCATTTAAGTAACCTTCATAACCAAAATATTTTTTAAGCTCTAAATGAGACCAATGATATAAAGGGTTGCCAATCGCCATTTCCAATGTTTCGGCCCACTTTTGGAATTTTTCGCGATCCGATGTATTTCCTGTAATATATTTTTCCTCCACACCATTCGAGCGCATTTGACGCCATTTATAGTGATCCCCACCAAGCCATACTTGTGTTATATTTTCAAACTGACGATCCTCATAAATTTCTTTTGGATCCAAGTGACAATGATAGTCAATAATTGGCATATTTTCAGCGTATTCATGATACAACTTTTGTGCGGTTGGCGTAGATAATAAGAAATTTTTATCCATAAATTGTTTCATATATATTCCTGCTTTCTAGTTGTTTTAAAGTAATATGGACCGATATTCATAGGGAAAATAGAATACCGATCCTTTTTTATATATAGTAACAGACGACTAAAAGTTAGACATTTTAATGTAAGTATATTGTTGTTGTAAATTAGGAGAAATAAATACATGATAGTAATCTGTTGCTACCGAAATAAATTATTATCTTTGAACGCGGCCTGAACCATCTCCACCAGCTAATTTCAACACTTCGTCC
>OHNN01001367.1_pt1 | contig 11015 bp, 10 predicted proteins | sample 1569541 | NCBI WGS metagenome assembly OHNN01 (sample SAMEA3879563, study PRJEB24766) | human gut metagenome | biome: human-associated habitat; feature: feces | place: USA | collected 1985/1987 | reverse complement strand
TCCTCCACTGACATGAGGCAAGTCACAGTCGAACTATTTTCGACATGTCAGACTCTGTGAAAATACCGACTGTGAGTTGAAACAAAGGAGAAAAATACAGAAAATGGAAATTAATATACAGAGAATCAACGAACTTGCCCGCAAGGCGAAAGCAGAAGGGCTGACACCGGCGGAGAAAGAGGAGCAGCAGAAGCTTCGGAGAGAATATATTGCAGCCGTAAAAATGAACCTCCGTACCCAGCTCGACAATATTGATGTGCAGGAGAAAGACGGAACGATTGTAAATCTGGGGGAGCGTTATGGAAGCAAAAGGAAACATTAGAAAAGAAGTTTTTGCCCGAAGAAGAGCAGCCACACAGGAAGAAATCCAGGAAAAGAGCCGTATGATTTATGAGAAAATCACGGCTCTGCCGGAGTTTCTGGATGCGGACTGCTTTTTTGCGTATATGGACTTCAAAAAAGAAGTCATGACACGGGATCTGATCGAAAAAGCGCTGGAGATGGGGAAAACCGTCGCTGTGCCGCGCGTGGAAGGCGACGATATGGTTTATTATGAGATCAAAGATTTCTCCACGCTGAAATCCGGCTATTTTGGTATTATGGAGCCGGACGGCGGAAAGGTCTGCACGCGGGAAGAGGGCTTTTTGCTGGTACCCGGCGTGGCCTTTGATTCGGCGCGCCACAGAGTCGGATATGGAAAAGGATTTTATGACCGCTTTCTTGCCGCACACCCAGGGTTTACAACGGTTGCAGCGGCGTTTGAGTTTCAGCTGTTTGATGCGGTGCCGTTCGAGGAGACGGACATTCTGCCGCAGATGCTGGTGACAGAGCAGAAGATTTACCGTTAAGCCAATTACGATAAGACAACACGAGGAGGAGACGAGTATGATGAAGCTGGAAGAAATCGGAACGAGAGCCCGCCAGGCGGAGCCTGTGCTTCGAATCATGGAGACGGAGAAGAAAAACCGTGTGCTGAAAAAAGCAGCGGAAAACCTTGTGGCAGACGCCGAAACGATTATCGCAGCCAATGCGCTGGATATGGAGCATGGAAAAGAAAAAGGCATGTCCCAGGGCCTTCTGGACCGGCTCTTTCTGGATAAAAGCCGGATTGAAGCAATGGCAGAAGGCATGTGCCAGGTATCCGAGCTGGATGACCCGATCGGGGAAGTGCTGGGAATGAAAAAGCGCCCGAACGGTCTTCTGATCGGACAGAAACGCGTTCCGCTCGGTGTTGTCGGCATCATCTACGAGGCACGTCCAAATGTGACGGCGGATGCATTTGCACTCTGCTTCAAAACGGGAAATGTCGTGATTTTAAAAGGCGGAAGCGATGCAATCCACTCGAATACGGCGATTGTTGCCTCACTGCGGAAAACACTGAAGGAGGAGCAGGTGCCGGAGGATGCGCTGCTTCTGATCGAAGATACTTCACGTGAGACAACGGCACAGTTTATGAAGATGAACCGCTATGTCGATGTTCTGATTCCGCGCGGCGGTGCCGGACTGATCCGCGCTGTCGTGGAAAACAGCACGATTCCTGTCATTGAGACGGGAACCGGAAACTGTCATATCTACGTGGATGAGACAGCCGATCTTTCCATGGCAGTGGATATTATTCTGAACGCAAAAACACAGCGCGTCGGCGTATGTAATGCATGTGAATCAATTGTGGTACACGAAAATGTACGTGAAAAACTGCTCCCGGTTCTGGAGGAACGATTAAAAGAAAAACATGTGGAAATGCGCGCAGACGAAAAGGCAAGAGAATACATGCCGGAAGCAGAAGAAGCGACAGAAGAGGACTGGGGAAAAGAGTATCTCGACTATATCGTATCCATTAAAACGGTTTCCTCTATTGACGAAGCGATCGCGCACATCAACTGCTACAACACAAAACACTCCGAGGCGATCATCACCAACGACTACACCCACGCCCAGAAATTCCTGGACGAAATCGACGCAGCGGTGGTCTACGTCAACGCCTCCACCCGCTTCACCGACGGCTTCGAATTCGGCTACGGTGCCGAAATCGGAATCAGCACCCAAAAACTCCACGCCAGAGGCCCGATGGGACTGCTGGCGCTGACGTCGATTAAAAATATCGTATACGGAACGGGACAGATCCGAAAATAAAAGAAGAAAGATCCGATGGAAGGGGAGTGCATTTACAGCAAGAAAATGCGCTCCCTGTCTTTGCGCACGTCACAAAGCCATCTGACCATATAAGAAATACATAGAAATCGAGGAAACGTTATTATGAAAAACGAAACAGAAAAAACAGTCATGCGCGGAGAACTGGCACTTTTGATGGTTGTCGTCCTGAACAGTCTCGGCGTTCTTTTGATGCTGCATTCCGGGTCCGGGATTTCGGCGATTTCGAGTGTTCCGTATGCATTTCGGAAGGTGATGCCGTGGCTTACGCTTGGAACGTGGACGTATATTTTCCAGGGACTGCTCGTCTGTACGCTGATGCTTATGCGGAAAAAATTCGTCCCCACTTACCTGTTCAGTTTTGTGGTCGGCTTTGTGTTTGGAGAACTGATGGATCTTCACGAGCTCTGGATTACACGTCTTCCGGTAAATCTGCCGCTGCGCGTGCTCTATTTTGTGCTGAGCTATCTGATTCTCTGTTTCGGTATTGCGCTTTCAAACCGCTGCAAGCTCCCGATTGTCCCGACGGATCTGTTCCCGCGTGAAGTATCTGATATCACGAAAGTGCCGTATTCCAGAATTAAAATCGGCTTCGATGTGACCTGCCTTATGGTAACCGCATTGCTCACCTTCTTCGGACTTGGAAGAATCGAAGGTCTTGGAATCGGAACGGTAGCAGCTGCTTTTACGATGGGAAAAGGCATTGTGCTGATGGGAAAACTGCTGGATAAAAAGTTTGCGTTTGTCTCCGTTTTATCACCGGAAAGACCGTAAAATGCAGGGCTGATATTTGATCGTAAAAAATTAGAAAAAAATGTAAAATCCTCTTGAAATCAAGGGGATTTTACTATATAATGAGCAAGACAAAAACAACTGCAGAGTAAGTTCATATGCGTAAAGTGCTCCCAGGATAGAGAGTAGCCAGGGAGACGAAAAGAGAAAATCTTGCGGTATATGAATTGCATCTCGCTGCAACAGAAGATAGAGACAAGAGATTATCTCCTATTGTAGTCAGATATCTGTAAAGGAGGTAATTTTTTTATGCAGAAAAATGCAAATGAAACAGCAAAAGAAACAAAAAACATGTTTCTGCAGTCAGCAAAAGAGCTGAAAGCAGTCACAACCCTCGCAGCCTGTGCCATGTTCGCAGCGCTGGCGATGATTCTGAACCAGGTAGCATCGATTGATATCGGGCCTTATGTCCGCATTGGATTTTCCGGAATCCCGAACCGCCTTGTCGATTACCTGTTCGGACCAGTGACAGGATGTCTTTTCTCCGGCATTCTTGATGTCGTAAAATACTTCCTGAAACCGAGCGGCCCGTTCTTCTTCGGATTCACCTTTAATGCGATGCTGGCATCTTTTATGTATGGATGCTTCTACTATCGCAAAAAACTGACCATCAAACGTGTGCTTGCAGCCAAGTTCATCGTTATGCTGACTGTCAACGTACTGCTGAACACCCTGTGGCTCAGCATGCTGTATGGAAAAGGAATCATGGTGCTTCTTCCGGCACGTGCCTTAAAGAACCTGATTATGTGGCCGATCGATTCCATCATTTTCTACAGCCTGACGAAGTTGATCGAGCAGACCGGCGTCTTCCGCATGTTCCATGCAAGAACCGCTGCACAGGCACAGAAATAAAGAAAAATTCAGACACCATCAAAACGATACATTTACCAATCTGCAGAAAAGGTACTGTCCGCCAGAACAAAAAGGAAGCGGATGGGTTTTGTCGGAAAAGAAAAGCGAAAAAGAACTGCGGCAGGAACTTCCCCAAAAGGAAGCCTGCCGCAGTTCTTTTTGTATGAAAATCCCATCAGGCGGACAGCGATTTTACTGATATCCGTGATCTGACCAGTCATGGTTTTTGATCCGCTCGTAATCCTCCTCTGTAATCGGAAGAATCGTTCCATGCTTGTAGCCGTATGGGAACGAGAAGGAAGCATCAGAACGAACAAATTTTCCGGAAGCAAGGCTGTCTGCAACAAACGGCACATATCCCTGGCCGGCACCCGGAACGCCGTCGTTGACAGCTTCCCAGTGGAAACCATCGCGGCTTATGCCGAAATAAACCTGTTCGCCGTCCGGTGTTGTTTTTTCCCGAAAATGAACAAATAAATATGCCTGTGCCATAAAATAAAACTCCTTTATGCATATGTTTGGATAAAAAATTCAGATGTTCTGTTTTTCAGGCCATACCTTATACGGTTCCATTATTTTGTAAGACGGATCACATTCCAGCTGTGTTTTCCAAGAACGGTGTGCATTTTTCCATTCTCCAGTTTGGTGGCATCGGAATGGGTCGGAGTAACGTGGTTCGGATCTGCTTCGGTGTTGACCGCTTTCATATCGTCGTTTGTCAGCACGATGTGCTCAGCCAGACGGCATCCTTCGAACTGACGCAGATCGCAGGAAACCTCCATATCCTCATCCAGGCTCTTGTTGACTGCAAAAATGGTCAGTGCATCGTTTTCCTCATCCCAGATGCAGACAGAATCGAGATACGGAGCTTCGCCGTACGTTTTGCTCTCGTAAACCGGTGTCAGAACCTGTGTATTTAAGACGGTTCCGCGGCCGTATACGCTTGCATGCATGTATGGATAGAAGATCGTCTGACGCCATGCACCGGTATCGGATGTCATGATCGGAGCGATAACGTTGACAAGCTGTGCGAGGCAGGCAATCTTGACACGGTCTGCGTGGCGCAGGAGTGTGATCAGCATGCTTCCGACGAGAAGTGCATCCTCAAAGTTGTAAACATCCTCAAGCTGATGCGGTGCGCGTACCCATTTCTCCAGCTTCTGATCCTGCTCATTGCTGTGATACCATACGTTCCACTCATCGAAGGAAAGGTTAATCTGCTTTTTGCCGTGTTTTTTCGCTTTGACTGCATCACAGATCGCAACTACACCGGAGATGAAATCATCCATGCCCTTGGAGCTTGCCAGGAAATCGACAGTATCATTTGCATAATTTCCGTAGTACTGGTGTAAAGAAAGGTAATCCACCTCATCATAGCATTCGTCCAGAACCGTATATTCCCAGGAACCGAAGGTTGGCATCGTAAGATTGGAGCTTCCGCAGGCAACAGTTTCGATCGTCGGATCCATGAATTTCATTAGACGGGAAGTCTCTGCTGCAATACGTCCGTACTCAGAAGCGGTCTTATGTCCCATCTGCCACGGTCCGTCCATCTCGTTGCCGAGGCACCAGAGTTTGATGTTGTGTGGATCTTTGTAACCGTGGGATTTTCTCAGATCACTGTAGTAGGTGCCGCCCTTGAAGTTGCAGTACTCCAGCACATTTTTGGCATCCTCCGGTCCGCGGGTTCCGAGGTTAACGGCCATCATAATATCACTGCCGGCTTTTTTCGACCAGTCCGCAAACTCATTCAGACCGAATTCGTTTGTCTCAATCACGCCCCAGGCAAGATCCGGTTTTGCAGGCCGTTTGTCTTTCGGACCTACGCTGTCTTCCCAGTGATAACCCGAGACAAAGTTTCCGCCCGGGTAACGGACGATCGGTACCTGAAGCTCTTTGACAAGATCCAGGGTATCTTTTCGGAAGCCCTGCTCGTCGGAGAGAGCACTTCCTTCCTGATAGATGCCTTCGTAAACGGCGCGTCCCAGGTGCTCGATAAAGGAACCGAAGATTCGTTTGTCAACTTTTCCGGTGAGAAAATATTTGTCAATGATAATCTCTGCTTTTTTCATACTTAAAAATCCTCCTGTTAAAAGAAATGTTCGTTTTCAGACACGATCCAGAAAAACAAAGGATCACCGGCGTGTCTATGATTTTATTCCACCGTTTCGCTTTCGCTTTGGATAGTTTCAATTTTAACAGGAAGATAGAAAAAAACCAGAGATTTTTGTCCGGCAAATTTGACTTTTTTTCCGGTTTTGCGGTAAAATAGGGAGAAGAAAAGAAAAGGGGAAACGAGAAGAATGGAATTTTCAGTTCATATTTGTGAATATAATAGATCCAACGCCGATTATGAGACGATATATCGGCCGGAGGGCAGCGGGGACTATCTGTTTCTGTTGTTTAAAACGCCGATGAAGGTGTATGACAGAACTGCGTTTTTCATTGCACAGGAAAATGCCTGCCTTTTTTACACGCCGGATCACGAGCAGCATTATCAGGCTGTTCAGAAGTTTCGCAACAGCTATGTCCATTTCTGGTGCGGTAAGAATCTGGGTGAAACGTATGGAATTCCGCAGAATGCTGTTTTTTATCCACAGAACACGGAAGCAATTGATGAGCTGATTCGCCTTTTGCAGAGGGAATACATTGTGAAAGATCCATACGCAGTGGAATATGAGGAAGCACTGGTTCGTCAGATGATGATTACGGCATCGCGCGGTATGCGGCTGTACAAGAAAGCGGCAGAGGAGCCGGCCGGACTGTATCAGGAATTCCAGGAGCTGCGCCTTAAGATGTTGAGCCATTATGAGAAAGACTGGACGACAGAAAAGCTTTGCCAGATGGCCAATATGGAAAAAAGCCAGTTTTATTCTTATTATAAACAGTTTTTTAGCAGCACCCCGCACAGCGATCTGATTGAAGTACGGCTCGACAAGGCGAAAAATCTTTTGACAAATCAGGCACTTTCCATCGGACAGACCGCGGAAATCTGCGGTTTTTCCAATCTGTCTCATTTCAGCCGCTATTTCAAACGCCACTGCGGATGTTCTCCGCGGGAATGGCAGCAGCAAGGCGGAAAAAGCATAAAATATAAAGTGAAGTTGCAGGAAGATGAGAAATGCTATAGCTTTTCCCAATAGCTTATGCTAAAATATTCAGAAGATGTTGGAGTCAAAAGGTACTTTGGCCATGATATCTTCAGAAAAAGTAAGAAAAAGGGAGAGCAGTATGAAAAAGAGAGAGTCATTTAACAGTCGGTGGGGATTTATCCTGGCCTGCATCGGCTCTGCAGTTGGAATGGGCAACATCTGGATGTTCCCTACCCGGGTTTCCTTGTACGGAGGAGGTTCCTTTCTGATTCCGTATTTCCTGTTCGTTGCACTGATCGGCTTTACCGGTGTGAGCGGGGAGATGAGTTTTGGCCGTGCCACAAGATCCGGTCCGGTTGATGCGTTCGGTTTTGCATGTGAAACGAAAGGAAAACGAAAAGCCGGAGAGGCGCTTGGTCTGATTCCGGTGCTGGGTTCCCTGGCAATGGCGATCGGTTATACGGTTGTCATGGGGTGGATTTTCAGGTACATGATCGGAACCTTTACCGGAAAGACACTGTCAGCTGTGAGCGTAGAGGATTTTGCCGGAGCGTTTGAATCCATGGCATCTGCGTTTGGAAACAATTTCTGGCAGATCGTAGCTCTTGTGGTTGCGATGGTCATTCTGGCATTTGGTGTTGGTAAGGGAATTGAGAAGGTCAATAAGGTGCTGATGCCTGTTTTCTTTCTCCTGTTTGTTGCACTTGGTATCTATGTTGCCTTTCAGCCCGGTGCAGCGGATGGATACCGTTATATTTTCCGTGTGGAACCAAAAGCACTTGCAGATCCGAAGACCTGGATTTTTGCACTTGGTCAGGCATTCTTTTCCCTGTCTGTAGCCGGAAACGGAACACTGATCTATGGTTCCTATTTGTCAGATGGAGAAAATATTCCGGCCGCCGCCGGAAGAGTAGCATTTTTTGATACGCTCGCTGCTATGCTTGCTGCGCTGGTTATTATCCCGGCGATGGCAACTACGGGAGCACAGTTAAATACAGGAGGACCTGGACTTCTGTTCATTTTCCTTCCGAATTTGATAAAGTCTATGCCGGGTGGCGCGCTGATCGCAATCGTTTTCTTTGTCGCTGTCTTTTTTGCCGGCCTTACCTCTCTGATTAACCTGTACGAAGCACCGATTGCAACGGTACAGGAAAAATTTCATCTCGGAAGAGTAGCAGCCTGCGGTGTGATCGGGGTTATCGGTGTGGTCGTATCTCTTCTGATCCAGGGCATTGTATCCCAGTGGATGGATGTTCTGTCGATCTACATCTGCCCGCTCGGCGCCGGCCTTGCCGGAGTCATGTTCTTCTGGATCTGCGGAAAGAAGTATGTGCAGTCCCAGGTAGACAAGGGAAGAAGCAGCAAATTCACGGATCTGTATTATCCGATCTGCAAATATATCTACGTGCCGATCTGTGTGCTGGTTCTGATTCTCGGAATCGTGCTGGGCGGAATCGGCTGAAACGATGTTGATAGAAAACGCGCCTGTCGTGCGGAAAAAAAATCCGGCGGCAGGTGCGTTTTTTGATAAAATTTTTCAAATATATAAATCCGATTGAAATACTCGGAAAAAAGGTCTACAATCGGAGGCGAAAACAGAGATTTTAACCTCGAAGCAAAATAAGGAGGATATCAATATGGGAAAAAATCTTTTAACAGTGAAAGATTTAACGGTAAATGTAGAAGAAAAAGAGATCCTGCACGGCGTCAATCTTACGATTGGAAAAGGGGAGACGCATGTGCTGCTTGGACCGAATGGTACCGGAAAGTCGACGCTTGGCAATACGCTGCTCGGCAATCCGAAATATAACGTGACACGCGGCGAAATCTGGTTCCAGGGAAAGAACATCACAGAAGAGCCGGTCAATGAACGCGCCAAAATGGGACTGTTTCTCTCGTTTCAGAATCCGCTTGAGGTGCCTGGCGTAACCTTAAGCTCTTTTATCCGCAGCGCCGTCGAGTTAAAGACCGGCAAACGGATGCGTCTGTTTGAGTTCCGGAAAGAACTGGAAAAAGCAATGGAAGTTCTGCAGATGGATCCGTCGTATGCAGACCGTGATCTGAATGTCGGATTTTCCGGCGGTGAGAAAAAGAAAGCCGAGATCTTGCAGCTTCTGATGCTCGAGCCGTCCCTTACCATTCTCGATGAGACCGACTCCGGCCTGGATGTCGATGCGGTCCGCACCGTTTCTGCCGGAATTGAGGCATACCGCAGAAAATGCGGAGGAAGTCTTCTGATCATCACGCACAGCACGAAGATTCTGGAATCGCTGATGGTGGATCAGACCCACATCATGGTGGAAGGTGAAATCGTCAAAACCGGCGATGCATCTCTTGTAGAGGAGATCAACCGGGACGGATTTGGAAAATACGAAAAGTCACTGGCGTAAAACCGAAGGTACAGAAAGGATGAAAACGCTGTGAGAGAAAAAAGTTATGTAGAGGATATTGACCGAAGCATCTATGATTTCAAAGACGATGAAAAGGATGCCTATAAAGTAAAAGCCGGCCTGACGTCGGAAATTGTACAGAAAATTTCGGATGAGAAGAAAGACCCTGCCTGGATGCAACTGTTCCGTCTGCGTTCTTTACAGATCTACAACCAGATGCCGATTCCGGATTGGGGTCCGTCGATCGAGGCTCTGAACATGGATGACATCGTAACGTATGTCCGCCCGAATACCAAAATGAAAGCAAAGTGGTCCGATGTGCCGGATGACATCAAAAATACGTTTGAGCGTCTCGGCATCCCGCAGGCAGAGCGGAAATCACTCGCCGGCGTGGGCGCACAGTATGATTCGGAGCTGGTCTATCACAACGTCCGCGCGGAAGTTGCGGCGCAGGGTGTTGTCTATACCGATATGGAGAGTGCGCTGCATGGTGAGTACGCGGATATGGTGCGGAAACACTTTATGAAACTGGTGAAACCGACCGACCACAAATTTGCCGCACTGCACGGAGCCGTCTGGTCCGGCGGTTCGTTTGTCTATGTGCCGAAGGGGGTTTCCGTGGAAATCCCGCTGCAGTCGTATTTCCGCCTGAATGCGCCGGGCGCAGGCCAGTTCGAGCACACGCTCATCATCGTGGACGAGGGCGCGAGCCTGCACTTCATCGAGGGCTGCTCCGCTCCCAAGTACAACGTGGCGAACCTCCACGCGGGCTGCGTGGAGCTTTACGTCAAAAAGAATGCCAAGCTGCGCTACTCGACCATCGAGAACTGGTCGAAGAATATGTATAACCTTAATACAAAGCGTGCTATTGTGGAAGAGGGCGGAACTATCGAATGGATATCAGGTTCATTCGGATCGCACATTGGCTGTCTTTACCCTATGAGCATTTTAAAGGGCGACAATTCCAAAATGGAGTTCACGGGAGTTACTTTCGCAGGAAGCGGACAAAATCTCGATACAGGCGCAAAGGTAGTTCATGTGGGCAAGAACACAAGCTCCTTCATGAACACACGTTCAATAAGCAAGAGTAGAGGAATAAGCAGGAGCAGCGTTGTGGTGGAAAAGAGTGCGAAAAAGGCTAAGTCATCGGTATCATGCCAGTCGCTTATGCTTGATTCTGAGTCAAGGTCTGACACTATCCCTGCAATGGATATCCGCACAAAGGACGCCGCTATCGGTCACGAGGCGAAGATAGGCAGCATAAGCGGCGACGCAGTTTTCTATCTTATGAGCCGTGGCATGACTGAAGAGGACGCAAGGGCTCTTATCGTAAGCGGCTTTGCGGACAACGTTTCAAAGGAACTGCCTGTGGAATATGCGGTGGAAATGAACAATCTTATAAGACTTGAAATGAAAGGCAGCATAGGCTGACGGGAAAGGAGTGCTTAAAATGACTAAAAATATCCTGATAGACAAGCTGCCGACAAAAACGTGGAATTTCCTCAAGGTAAACAGTGCCGAGATACAGTGGGACAGCGAAAGTGCAGCGAAAACTGAGGAAAACATCATCTTAAAAAAAGATGAAAAGAACGAGCCTGTAAGGCTTGACAACAGCGGCACAGAGGGATATACTGAAAAGGTCGTGAACGTAACGGCTGAAAAGGCCGCAAGGGGCGTTATTTTTGAAGTTTGCAGAGGAAACGCTCCTATGCTGTCAAGGGTGAATATCGACCTTGAG
>OHNN01001366.1_pt1 | contig 11035 bp, 10 predicted proteins | sample 1569541 | NCBI WGS metagenome assembly OHNN01 (sample SAMEA3879563, study PRJEB24766) | human gut metagenome | biome: human-associated habitat; feature: feces | place: USA | collected 1985/1987 | reverse complement strand
CAATTCCGCCCTTTTATCTAGGTGTAGAGTGTTTGTGTTAAACAGTCTAAATACGGATGACTTAAAAGATTTGATTATTCGTGCTATTTCCAGCTCAAAAGGATTAGGCAATTTAAAAATACATATTACGGATGAAGATATAGAGGCGATTGCCGCATTTTCAGGTGGGGATGCCCGCTTTTGTTTAAATACATTAGAGATGGTTGTTTATAATAGTCCAAGTGAATTGGATGGTATTCATGTTTCACAGGATATTTTGAAGCAATGCCTTCAAAAAAGGTCGTTATTGTATGATAAAAAGGGGGAGGAACACTATAATATTATTTCTGCTCTACATAAAAGTGTACGAAACTCCGATGTACAGGCCGCTGTATATTGGTTAGCACGTATGTTAGAGGCTGGAGAAGACCCTTTATATATCGCAAGAAGACTCGTTCGTATGGCTAGTGAAGACATTGGTATGGCCGATTCTAGGGCCTTAGAAATCTGTGTGGCAGCCTATCAGGCATGTCACTATTTGGGTGTTCCAGAATGCAATGTACATTTAACGCATGCAGCTGTCTATTTGGCTTTGGCTCCAAAATCAAACGCTTTAGAAGTGGCTTATAATAATGCGAAAAGTGACGCATTAAAAACATTAGATCAGCCAGTGCCTTTACACATTCGTAATGCGCCAACAAAGTTAATGAAAGAGTTAGGCTATAATAAAGGATATGAGTATTCACATGATTATGAATATCACATGACGGATATGCAATGTCTTCCAGATGCGCTAGTTGGTAAAGAATATTATGTACCAAGTGATCAGGGTTCTGAAGTGAGGGTGCGTAATCGTCTTGCGCAGATTAAACAAATCAAGGCGATGGTGCATAGGAATCGTATGATTAAGCAAAATCCTAAAGGAGGAAAATCGTGAAACCACATGAGCTAATGAATGAATTACAATATGGTGAGAGTATAGAAGTAGAATGTAAAAAAGCGTCAAATTCTTTACCAAAATCTGTATGGGAAACATATTCTTCTTTTGCAAACACAAATGGTGGAACTATATATCTAGGGGTTGATGAATCCAAAAACAATCATTTTGAGATTGTTGGAGTAGATTGTCCTGAAAAAATAATAAAAGATTTTTGGGATACAATTTCAAGCGATAAAGTAAGTTCAAATATTTTGTTGGAGAAAGATGTTCGTAAGGAATGTATTGATGGCAAAAGTGTTGTCATAATTCATGTACCTCGTGCCGATTACAAGCATAGACCAGTTTATATAAACGGAAATCCTATGAAAGGAACATATAAAAGAAATTATGAAGGAGATTATCATTGTACAGAAAGTGAGATAAAATCATTCTTTCGAGATGCTAGCGATGAAGGGAGCGATGGTACCTTGTTATCAGGCTATACAATGGAAGATATTGATGGAGATACTTTGCAGATGTATAGGAACGCATTTGAGGTACATAATCCCAATCATGTATGGAATTCATTGGATAATAAAAACTTTTTGAGAAGTCTTGGCGGATATGCAGTAAATAGAGGGACAAAAGAAGAAGGATTGACGTTAGCGGGATTATTGATGTTTGGGAAAGGCCTCTCTATACGGGAACGATTAGAGAATTTTCGCTTTGATTTTTTAGATATGACGAATTTGTTTGGAGACAGAAGATGGTCAGATCGTTTGACATATGATGGAACATGGGAAAATAACATTTACAATTTTATTAAGATAGTATTACCTAAGTTAGTGTCTGATTTAAAACGACCTTTTGTTTTGGAAGGTTTTCAACGGAAAGATGATACAGTAGTACATGCCTCTATACGAGAAGCAATGATGAATAGTATTATTCACTGTGATTATCATCAAGCTGGAATTTTAAAGATAATTAAAAAAAATAATGAATTTATTTTTTCTAATCCAGGTAGATTAAAAATATCTATTGAAGAAATTTATGAAGGTGGAAATTCAGTTGCGAGAAATCCTAAAATACAAACAATGCTGAGGATGATTGGATATGGTGAGAATATTGGTTCTGGATTCCCTATGATTTTAAAGACGTGGAAAGCCGAAAATTGGAGAAAACCAGAACTTTTAGAAAATGAAAACTTATCATGTGTTGAATTGCATTTACATATGATAAGTTTATTGCCTCAAGAGATAACAGAATATTTATCGCAAATATTTAAAGAGGATTATTTCTTGTTAGAAGCAGAAGAACAAATGATTTTAAGCATTACTTATATGGATAAGGAAATTACAAATGAGAAAATACAATTATTGCTTAACACACATGTTGTTGAAGTTGGTAAATATTTATCTGATTTAGTAAAAAAAGAAATGTTGGTAGTAAACCAAAATGGTAGATGGACAACCTATAGCATAAATGAAAAGTATGGAGTATCTTTGATTTCATCTTTGGAATCAGATGAAGATTTGAATAAAACAGATAGAGAAATATTAGAATATTTAAAGAATAATAAGAAAATTACATCTAAAGATGTTATAAAGTTGACTAATATTTCATCCATATCAGGGGCTAATAAGGCTCTAAAAAGATTATTTGATAAAAATCTGTTGAAAAAAACTAGAATTAAGAATAGTGTATTTTATGAAATAAAGGAGTATTAAAGTGAAAACCACTCAAAAAAGTGGAAACCACTCAAAAAAAGTGGAAACCACTCAAAAAAAGTGGAAACCACTCAAAAAAGTGGAAACCACTTTATGAGATACAAACAAAACTTGGAGGATTACATGAAAATAGAAATTCATAGTTTACAAGAAACACAGGAATTTGCCACTAAAATGGCAGATCTTTGCAGAAATAAACAATTAGTCATTACATTAGATGGAGATTTGGGTGCAGGTAAAACGACTTGGACAAAAAGTTTCGGAAAAGCTTTGGGTGTAAAGAATGTGATTAATTCACCAACCTTCACAATCTTAAAGGATTATAAACAAGAAGGTGGAGTCCCTTTCCATCATATTGATGCGTATCGTTTGGAAGGAAAATGTCAGGACTTAGGTTTTGAAGATTGTTTTGATGAAGGAATTACTGTAGTAGAATGGTCTGAATTTATTGAAGATCAATTGCCACAAGATCATATCAAAATTTCTTTTGAAGAAGGTATCGATGAAAATCGTACAGTGACATTAGAATATACGGGTCCTGTATCAAAAAGTATTGTGGAGGCATATCATGATTAGTTTATGTATGGATAGTGCTTATAAAGCATTAGTGTTAGGTTTATATAAAGATGGAACATTGATTGATGGTGTATCTATTGAAGCGTTCAAGAAACAAAGTGAAACGATTTTTGTGGAATTAAATCAATTGTTTGAAAAAACAGGTTTAGACTACAAAGACGTAGATGAAGTAATCATTACAGATGGTCCGGGTTCTTATACAGGTATTCGTATTGCGATGACAATTGCGAAAGTATTTTGTACACAAATGCATAAAACATTAAAGTGTATTAGTACAATGCAGTTGTTTGCGGGCATGGATGAAAGTGCCAATGTTATTTTGGATGCACGTAGTAAAAGAGCGTATGTAGCACATTTAGAAAAGGGTGTTGTTGTTGGTGAAACACAAATTTTAGAAGTCGATCAATTGGAAGATTTCTTAAATGAACATCCTGGAACATTATATGGAGATGGTTATTTGGTGAATCAAGAAGCTGCAAGTTGTGATTTCTTGAAGAATTTTATGGAGGTACCAAGTCGTACAATTGAAAATGTACATGCTTTAGTTCCTCAATATTTAAAAGAAAGTGATGCTTATAAAGCATGATTTTTAAAGAAATGAAAGACACGGATCTTGTTCGTGTTTTAGAACTTGAACAAGCTTGTTTTAAACAATCTTGGCTAGAAAAAGATTGTTTATATGAATTGAATGAGAATCCCTTTTCTCATGGTTGGATCTTAGAAGATGGAGATACCATTGTTGGCTACGCCTTTTTATGGGAAACATTTGAAATGGCGCAGCTAGCTCGTATTGGAGTCGATCCTGACTTAAGAAAAAGAGGATATGGTAAAGAATTGATGATGCATTTATTTGATCGAGCTCGAGAAGCAGCTTGTGAATATATGACATTAGAGGTTCGTGCTAGTAATGAGGCAGCCTTGAATTTATATCAAAAAATGGGCTTTATTCAAGTCAATGTATCTAAGAATTATTATCCGGATGGAGAAGATGCTATTGTGATGACATTGGCATTGTAGGAGGATTGTATGATTATTATCGGAATTGAAAGTAGTTGTGATGAAACAGCCGTTGCGGTTGTCAAAGATAAAAAGGAAGTACTATCGAGTGTAGTCGCAAGTCAAATTGATGTGCATACAGAATTTGGTGGGGTCGTACCCGAAGTTGCGAGTCGTATTCATGTAGAAAATATTTCGTATTGTATTGAAAAAGCATTGAAGGATGCCAATATCACTATGGAAGATGTGGATGCGGTTGCTGTTACGCAAGGTCCTGGCTTAATTGGATGTTTACACGTTGGTGTGCAAGCTGCCAAGACTTTGGCTTTTGCCTACCACAAACCATTAGTTCCTGTACATCATTTGGCAGGGCATATTTATGCCAATGAATTAGTGGTGGATATGAAATATCCTGTGTTGGCACTTGTTGTTTCTGGTGGAAATACAGAACTTGTTTATATGAAGGATGAAACAAGTTTTGAAATCTTAGGAGAAACACAGGATGATGCGATTGGAGAAGCCTTTGACAAAGTGGCTCGTGTGTTGGGTCTTGGATATCCTGGTGGTCCTAAAATTGATAAATTGGCAAAAGAAGGTAAGCCGGTATATGAACTGGCAAAACCGAAGACACAAGGTCGTTATGATTTTAGTTTTTCTGGATTGAAGAGTAGTGTTCTACAATTTACAAAGCGTATGGAAAGACAGGGCAAGACATTTGATATGGCAGATTTGGCTTGTTCATTCCAAGAATGTGCATTGGATGAAATTTTCTCTCGAGTAAGAGCTGTACTTGATGATCATAAAGATATTCGTCATTTCGTTGTAGGTGGTGGAGTAAGTGCTAACTCAAGACTTCGTGAAAAAGTAGAAGAATTAAGAAATGAATATCCAGAAGTTGAGTTTACAGTGCCTCCAATGTATTGTTGTACAGACAATGCAAGTATGATTGGTGTTGCAGGAACCATCGCCTATCTTTCTGGAAGAAGAGGAGATGCAAGTTTAACAGCCGATTCAAGTTTAGAAATTCAATAGGAGGTTTTATGCAAGAGTTACGTTTACTTCAAGAAAAAGATTTAGAAAGTATATATCCAATCTATGTATATTATGTAAAGACAAGTACAGCTATATTTGATGTTGTGCCAGATTCTTTTGATGTATTTAAAGAACATATGGTGGAAATTTCAAAGACAAATCCATTTTATGTCGCATTTAATAATGATGTTTTAATTGGTTATGGCTATGTGCACCCTGCTTTTTCTAAAGAGGCGTATAAGTATTGTATAGAACTTACTATTTATTTTAAAGAAGGAAAACATTATGGTTTGCCTTCAAAAATGCTAGATCAGCTTGAAGCGGATTGTAGAAAATTAAACATACGTTGGATCATTTCATGTATTACAGATTCGAATGAAGAAAGTATAGCTTTTCATAAAAAGCATGGCTTTACTATGTATGGGGCATTACCTTCTTGTGGTATAAAATTTGATGCGTGGCATGGTGTGGTTTGGCTTTGTAAGAGACTGGATGAGGTTAAAAAGGTTTTTTTGTGTGCAAGTAATGCAACTATCTTGGGTAATGTTTCAATTGGTGAAGGTTCAAGTGTTTGGTATAACGCTGTGATTCGTAGTGAAGAAGAAACGATTGAAATTGGACAGGAAACCAATATTCAAGATCAGTGTGTTTTGCATACGGATTGTGGTTATCCATTAAAAATTGGTAATCGTGTCACGATTGGTCATGGGGCTATTGTGCATGGTTGTACGATTGAGGATGAGGTGCTTATTGGTATGGGTGCTATTATCTTAAATGGAGCTCATATAGGAAAGCATAGTATCATTGGTGCTGGTTGTGTTGTGCCTGAAAATATGGTGATTCCACAAAAGAGTGTTGTGGTTGGAGTACCGGCTAAAATCATTAAAAAGACTTCAGAATCTCAGGTTTCTGACATTCTTTCAAATGCAGATCATTATATAAAATTATCGAAAAAATTGGGTTAGTCATTTGGCTAATCCTTTTGTATATTGTAAAATCGTTGTAGTGAGGTTGACTATGGAAAACTTATTAAATTATGTACGTTTAAGAAGAGATATCGACTTTTCTGTTCGTCCCTTTAATGAGGTGGATATGTTAGTATGTGCCGATCTATCTTATGTGGATTGGGATGGCATTGTGGAAAAGGACGAGGTTTCTTTAGAGGTAGCATGTCGTAAATATCTTTCTTTATATAGTGAAGAGGAATTAAAAAGTAAGTATACATTTTCAATGAATCTTCCACATTTAATTGATGCGTTGCAAGATACGATTCGTTATGGAAATATAAAGTTAAAGAACTATAAAAAAGTCTATAGCGATGAAGATGTGATTCAATTTAGTGTGGTAACACTTGTGTTGCCAGATGGATCTTTCGTTATTTCTTTTAGTGGTACGGATGGTAGTATTACGGGATGGAAAGAAAATTTAATGATGACCTATAGCAAGGATCTTCCTTGTCAAATCCTGGCGAGGGATTATGTCAAAGAAACTATTGCGGATATTCCTGAAACGAGTTCTTTGTTTGGATTAAAAAAGAAAAAAGTCTATCCAAAGATGTATTTGACGGGGCATTCGAAGGGTGGAAATCTGGCGATGTATGCCTATTTAAAAAATCCAAAACTACAGGGATATATTGAAGGTGTGAAAAGTTTTGATGGGCCTGGCTTTGCGGATGGTTTTTGGCAAGGTGATGAGGATGTGTCTAAGATTACAAACTATATTCCTAAGGATAGTATTGTGGGTCGTGTTTTAGATCATAGAGAACAAACAAAAGTCATGGATGCTCAAGGTTCTGGCCTAGTTCAGCATGATACGCTTATGTGGAGTGTGGATATAAAAGACTTTAATTATTGTGATGCACTCACAAAAGAGAGTGATGATTTATTGGAATATGCAAATAAGTTATTGATGGATCGTCCACTGGAAGAAAAAGAGCGTTATTGTCATTTGATTGGAGAATTATTTGATCGTATGGAAATTTATACGATTGCGGATTTAACTGAATTTTCATTTAAACAGGCATTGTCTGGAATTAAGGAGATTCGTCAATTGAATGCAGAAGAAATTAAGTTTATGTTTGAAGTTGTGAAATTTATTGCGGTGCAATCCGCTCCAATATTAGTGAAGGGAAGAAAGTAAAATGAGAAAAATAGGTTGGATTGGTGCTGGCATTATGGGTCAGCCAATGGTTATTCATTTATTGAATAAGGGTTATGAAGTGCATGTGTACGCAAGACATCCAGAAAGGGTAGAACAAGCTAAAAATGCAGGTGCCATTTTAGAAGAATCGATTGAGTCTTTGACATCCAATGTAGATGTGATTTGTACAATGGTCGGTTTTCCTAGTGATGTTAAAGAAGTATATGATGTGATTTTTAGTTGTATTGAAGCGGGTAAAACTTGTATTGATTTTACGACTTCAAGTCCAAAGTTAGCTAAAGAATTGTACACAAAAGGAAAAGAATTGGGTGTTCATGTATTGGATGCGCCAGTGACTGGTGGAGATACGGGAGCGAAAAATGGTACTCTAACTGTTTTGGTTGGTGCAGAGAGGATTTTGAAACAAATAAAGAAATCTTTGAAGCGTTTGGAACACAAATTGAGTATTGTGGCAAGGCTTGTTGTGGTCAACATGTCAAGATGGCGAACCAAATCATGATTGCGAATACGTTACAGGGTATTTGTGAGGCCATGTCGTATTTGAATTGTAAAGATGTGGATGAATCTTTCGTGTATCGCTTCTTGCGTAATGGTGCTGCTGGATCTAAACAATTGGAATTCCAAGGTAAGAAGATGTTAGAGAATGATTATGCGCCTGGTTTTTATGTGAAGCATTTTGTGAAGGATTTAAAAATTGCAGTACAAGAGGCCAATTTTCCTTTGTATGGTGTAAATCGTGTCATCAAAGAATATGTGGATCTAATGGATCGTGGTATGAGTGATTTAGGCACGCAATGTTTGATTGAATATTTTAGAAAGCCACAAATTAAAGCAGTCATCTTTGATATGGATGGTTTGATGTTTAATACGGAAAAGATGTTTAAGGATGAGTTCAAAGAGAAGGCTAAAGAATTAGGCGTTTCTTGTCCAGACTATTTTCCGGAACCTTTAATTGGTTGTGATTCAAGAAAGGTTGCAGAGTTTGAAATGATGTATCCAGGTGTGACAAGAGTTATGGAAGAAATTCAGGAAGAGCGTGTGGATTATTTCTTTACATATTTTAAAGAGCCTGGTAGTGCCAATATGGTTGGATTACAGAATTTAATTGAGTATATTGAAGAGAATAAGATTCCTTATGCGGTGGCTTCAAGTTCACATCCGCAGGCTATTAAAAAGTTCTTGTCGCATGCAGGTTTTGTGTTAAGTCCCAATGTGATTGTATCTTCTAAAGAGGGATATAACTCAAAGCCGGCTCCAGATGTTTTCTTGGCAGCAGCTGAAAGATTAGATGTAAAGCCAGAAAACTGTTTAGTGTTAGAGGATAGTAAGCATGGAATTATGGCAGCAGCCAATGCGAAGATGCAATCCATTTTTATTCAAGATCAGATTGCGCCAGATGACGAAATGAAGGAGTATATCCAAGAATCTTGTAAGGATTTAAATGAAATAATTGATTATTTAAAGCGTTGTAAATAATTGGTTGCTACTTTATAATATTTTTGAGAAATTAATAGGAGGACGTAATGAAAAAAGAATTAGTCATTGTTCTTGATTTTGGAGGACAATATAATCAGTTGGTTGCACGTCGTGTTCGTGAGTGCAATGTATATTGTGAAATTTATTCATATAAAACAGATTTAGAAAAAATCAAAGCTATGAATCCAAAGGGAATTATCTTAACTGGAGGACCAAATAGTTGTTATGAGGCAGATTCACCTACATATTCAAAGGAATTATTTGAATTGGGTATCCCAGTTCTTGGTCTTTGCTATGGCGCACAATTGATGATGCATGTATTGGGTGGAAAAGTAGAAAAAGCGGATCACCGTGAATATGGTAAGACAGAGGTTCTTGTGGATAAGACTTCTTCTAAAATCTTTGAGGGGGTATCAGAAAAAACAATTTGCTGGATGTCACACTTTGACTATATTTCACAGGTAGCACCTGGTTTTGAAATTACGTCTCATACAGATAACTGTCCTTGTGCATCAAGTGAAAATGCAGAAAAAGGATTATATGCAATTCAGTTCCATCCAGAAGTATTACATACACAAGAAGGGTCAAAAATGTTATATAACTTCGTTCGTGGTGTTTGTGGATGCTGTGGTGATTGGAGAATGGATAACTTTGTTGAAGAACAAATTAAGGCTATTCGTGAAAAGGTTGGAGATGGAAAAGTTTTATGTGCCCTTAGTGGTGGAGTAGACTCTTCTGTTGCAGCTGTATTATTATCAAAAGCAATTGGTAACCAATTGACATGTGTATTTGTTGATCATGGTTTACTTCGTAAAAACGAAGGGGATGAAGTAGAGGCTGTATTTGGCCCAGAAGGTCCATATGAATTAAACTTCATTCGTGTAAATGCGCAACAAAGATATTATGAAAAGCTAAAGGGTGTTGAAGAACCAGAAGCAAAACGTAAGATCATTGGTGAAGAATTCATTCGTGTATTTGAAGAAGAGGCTAAGAAAATTGGAAAAGTTGATTTCTTAGTTCAAGGAACGATTTATCCAGATGTTGTTGAGAGTGGTTTAGGTGGAGAATCTGCTGTAATTAAATCTCACCATAACGTTGGTGGACTTCCTGATCACGTAGATTTCAAAGAAATCATTGAACCATTACGTGACTTATTCAAGGATGAAGTTCGTAAAGCTGGTTTAGAATTAGGTATTCCTGAATACTTGGTATTCAGACAACCATTCCCAGGACCTGGTTTAGGAATTCGTATCATTGGTGAAGTAACTGAAGAAAAAGTAAAAATCGTCCAAGATGCAGATGCTATCTATCGTGAAGAAATCGCAAATGCTGGATTAGACCGTTCAATCGGTCAATACTTTGCAGCATTGACAAACATGCGTTCAGTAGGTGTTATGGGTGATGAAAGAACATATGATTATGCCATCGCTTTACGTGCTGTTAATACAATTGACTTTATGACTGCAGAATCAGCTCAGATTCCATATGAAGTATTAAATAAAGTTATGTCTCGTATTATCAATGAGGTTCGTGGGGTTAACCGTGTAATGTATGACCTTACTAGTAAGCCTCCTGGAACAATCGAGTTCGAATAAGTTGTAGTATCGTAAAAAACCAGTATTTATGCGGGCTTGCGGCACTTTCAAAAGTCTTTTGATAACAAATTGATAACAGTTGCATAAGAGCCATTATTCTTGTAATCCAGTGGTTTTATGGTTAGAGAATGATTGACAGGCGGTTGTGTAACAAATAAATCCATATTATAAACTAAGCCCTTAGCTGTGGGTATGAAACTCATGGCTAAGGGCTTTTTGTCGTCTTTATTTATCTGGTTTGAGTTGATCTTTGAACATTTCCACTAAAGCGTCACTAAGTTCCTGTGATGGCACTTTCGCCCATCTCTGTGTGGTATCGAACTTTGGATAGTGGTAACGCCAGTTATCGTATTCTTCTTTGCTGATTTCTTCGGAAGATAACTTGTCCGCCTGTTCTTTCCAAGCATAGAGCATTTTCAGTAGTTCGTGAGCGTCTTTTCCTTTGTTCTTGTTGACTTTCAGACAGACTTCTCCGTCTGCTTCGCTGACAGTCAGACCGTATAAATCTTCAAGGGTAAACAAAGTGTGCATCAGTCCGATATAGCTGTCAATATCGGGTACATCGAGGGCATGAG
>OHNN01001350.1_pt1 | contig 11143 bp, 8 predicted proteins | sample 1569541 | NCBI WGS metagenome assembly OHNN01 (sample SAMEA3879563, study PRJEB24766) | human gut metagenome | biome: human-associated habitat; feature: feces | place: USA | collected 1985/1987 | reverse complement strand
CAACGCTGGAAGCCTGCTCACTGCGCCTGCGCCCGATACTGATGACAACGCTTTCAACAATTTTAGGCATGCTGCCTATCGCCATGGGCATCGGCGAAGGCGCGGAGCTGCGCCAGTCCATGGGCGTGGTGCTTGTTGGCGGCCTTATCACTTCAACCATGCTTACCCTTCTGGTTGTGCCGGTTGTATATATGGAATTTGAAAAATGGAAAGAAAAACATTATAAACCTGCCGGAGAGGCAAACGCATAATAAACGGGGCTCTGCAAATTGCAGAGCCTTTTGTATTATCTGTTACAAAATAAATGAAAATCACTTGTGCCATTCATCTTTAATCTTGTATAATAAATGTAAAGTATAAGTAAAAATTAAGTTAAACAACTTACAGGAGGGCTTATGGTTTACTTTTTCGGATTTTTGGGAGGACTGGCGTTATTTTTATACGGCATGCAGCTTATGGGCGAAGGCCTGCAGCGAGCCGCAGGCGAGAAGCTGCAAAAAATACTGGAAAAGCTGACAGGCGTTCTGCCGGTGGCTGTTGCGCTTGGCGCCGTTGTAACAGGTATTTTGCAGTCGAGCAGTGCCACAACGGTAATGACGGTTGGTTTTGTAAACGCAGGGCTGATGAATTTAAAGCAGGCCTTTGGCGTTGTAATGGGTGCCAATATCGGCACAACCATGACGGCACAGCTTATTGCCTTTAAGCTTACCGATTACATTACTCTGTTTCTTGCCATCGGTTTTGCCGTGCATCTTCTGGCAAAACGCCAGCGCGGCAAATATATCGGCCAGGTAATTTTGGGCTTCGGCATTTTAATGCTGGGCATGGAAATGATGAGCGATTCCGTAATGCCGCTGCGCGAATACCAGGGCTTTATTGATTTTATCGGCCGCTTTTCCGATAACCCGATTCTCGGCGTGGGCGTAGGCCTTGTAATGACCATGGTCATTCAGTCCAGCAGCGCAACAATCGGTGTTTTAATTGCAATTGCCAATCAGGGGCTTATTCCGCTGGAAGGCGCAATTCCCGTGCTTCTGGGCGATAATATCGGCACCTGCATTACGGCGGTGCTTGCTTCGCTGCGCGCCAATATTACGGCCAAAAGGGTAGCACTGGCGCATGTAATGTTTAACTTTATCGGCAGCATTATTTTTATAACCTTTATGGGGCTGTTTATAAAACTGGTGCTGGCAATTTCCCCGGCGGACGATATTGCACGCCAGATTGCCAACGCGCATACGGCGTTTAACGTGGTAAATACGCTGCTGTTTATGCCGTTTACCGGTTTATACATTAAATTTATAGAAAAATGCCTGCCGGGCAAAGGCGAAATTATTTCGCGCAAACCTGCATATCTTGATGAGAAAATGCTGGTAACTCCTTCTATTGCCATGGGGCTTGCCGTTAAGGAAATTGTGCGCATGGGCAATATGGCGCGCCATAATGTTGAAGTTGGCATGCAGGCACTGGAAGACAAGGACGAAAATAAAATTAAATACGTACTGGAGCATGAGCCTGTAATTGACGCGCTTGAAGAAGACATAACCCGTTACCTTACCAAAATGAGCGAAAAGGAAATGGGCGCCGAGCTTTCGGCAATGCATACAAGGCTGCTGCACGCCTGCACGGATATTGAACGTATCGGCGACCACGGCGAAGCGCTTGCCAAAGATGCACGCCGCATGTTTGAAGATGATGTTAAATTCAGCGAAGAAGCCAAAACCGAACTGCGCGCTTTGGGCGAGCTGGTTATGCAGGCCAGCGGCAAAGCCATGGAAGCGCTTGCCAATAACGATAAGGTGCTGGCGCAGGAAGCGTGGGATATTTGCCGTCAGGTTAAAAAAGCGCAGAAAGAAATCCGTAAAAACCATATTGTACGCCTTAACGAAAAACGCTGTGACCCTGTTGCCGGGTTTATGATGATGGAAATTTTAATAAACCTGAAGCGCGTTTCCGACCATTCCAAAAATATAAGCCAGATTGTTTTGGGAATTTTTTAAAATTAATTAAAAAAACTGTTGACAAACAGATTTTACTGCTGTATAATTAGTTTCGTTGTTGAGAGATGCGGAAATAGCTCAGTGGTAGAGCACCTCCTTGCCAAGGAGGGGGTCGCGAGTTCGAATCTCGTTTTCCGCTCCATGAATTGTCAGCCCGGCAGTTTACTGCCGGGTTTTTTGAATTTATTCAGAAAAGAATAATGATATATTGTAGGAATAGCGGTAAAATTCTTGTCAAGTACCGCTGGTTGTGATATTATATTATGAGCAATGTGTGTAAACAGCTGCATTTTTAACAATAAAACTAATGTAAAAAACATGCTGTAATAATCAGCACATATAATTAAGGGAGGATTTATTAATGAACGTAACAGTAGAAAGAGTCGGCAACGACGCAACTCTTAAAATCACTTTGCCCGCAGAGGAAGTAAACAAAGGCTTTAAAAAAGCCGTTGCAAAAATTGCAGGCCAGGTAAATATCCCCGGCTTCCGTAAAGGCAAAGCCCCCCGCAATATTATCGAAATGCACTATGGCAAAGAAGCAGTAAAACAAGAAGCATTTGAACTGGTTGCTAACCAGTGCTATACCGAAGCTCTGGAACAGGAAAAACTGATTCCGGTATCCGACCCGAAGGTTGAAGATTCCGTATTTGAAGAAAACAAAGATATGGAACTTACCATTAAAGTAACCCTCAAACCGGAAGTTAAACTTGGTGATTACAAAGAACTGCATGTAGAAAAAGAAGCAGTTGAAGTTACCGACGAAGCAGTTGAAGAACAGGTACAGGGCCTGCGCAGCCGCCATGCAAAAATGGTAGAAGCTGAAGAAGGCGCTGTAATTGAAAAAGGCGACTTTGCCATTATCGACTTTGCAGGCACCGTTGACGGCGAACCGTTCAGCGGCGGCGAAGGCAAAGGCTATCCTCTGGAAGTTGGCTCCAACTCCTTTATACCCGGTTTTGAAGACCAGCTTGTAGGCCTTAAAAAAGGCGATTCCACCGATGTGGACGTAACCTTCCCGGAAGAATACTTTGTTAAAGAACTGGCCGGCAAACAGGCAATCTTCAAAGTAAACGTACAGGACGTAAAACGCAAAGAACTGCCGGAACTTACCGATGAATATGTAGCAGCAAACAGCGATTGCAAAACCGTTGAAGAACTGCGCGCAAGCTACAAAGAACGCATGCAGAAAGCAGCTGAAAACAATGCCCAGATTGCTTATGAAAAAGCACTGATTGACCTTGCAGTTGCCAATGCGGAATTTGAAGTTCCCGAAATCATGATTGAAGACCGCGTAACCCAGATGATTGACGAAATGCGCATGAGCCTTGAAGCACGCAAACTCACTCTGGAACAGTACATGCAGTACAGCGGCATCGACATGAAACAGCTTCGTGAACGCCAGCATGACGCTGCTGTTGAAAACGTTAAAACCGACCTCGTTCTTGACGCTATTGCCAAAGCTGAAAACATCCAGGTATCCATGGAAGATGTTGACAGCGAACTTTCCGCTATCGCTTCCCAGCATGGCGCAACTCTTGAAGACGTTAAGAAAATCATTAAATCCAATGGCACTATGGGCCTGCTGCTCGCAAACATTCTGCGCCGCAAAGCTGCCCATGTAATCATTGACAGCGCGAAATAATTTAAGCGCGGTTAAACCACAGTAAAGGGGTGTGACAATAATGAATTATGTGCCAATAGTTGTAGAACAGTCAAACCGCGGAGAACGCTCTTACGATATATATTCCCGCCTTTTAAAGGACAGGATAGTTTTTGTTACCGGCGAAATAGATGATACTATGGCCAATCTCGTTATCGCCCAGCTGCTCTTTTTAGAGTCGGAAGACCCCGATAAGGATATCCATCTCTACATCAATAGCCCTGGCGGCAGTGTGAGTGCTGGACTGGCCATTTATGACACCATGCAGTACATCCGTCCCGATGTTTCGACCATTTGCGTCGGCATGGCAGCCTCTATGGCCTCCATCCTCCTGGCAGCCGGAGCCAAGGGCAAACGGTTTGCCCTGCCCCATTCCCGTGTCATGATCCATCAGCCATTGGGCGGTGCCCAGGGCCAGGCCACGGATATTGAAATCCATGCCCGGGAGATCCTGCGCGTACGGGAAGAGATGAACCAGATTTTAGCAGCCCATACGGGGAAGGACCCAGAAACCATCAAATTGGATACGGAACGCGATCACTACCTGACCGCTGATGAGGCCTTGTCCTATGGCCTTATTGATCAGGTCGTAGCATCTCCGGTTCATGCTTGATTGATGGATAGAACCGTCTTGCCCCAATTGTAAGGAGGGGTGTCAGATGGCATTCGATGATAGTAAAGGCCCGTTCGATCAAGATTATACCTGCTCTTTTTGCGGTAAGAAGCAGAGTCAGGTCAAGAAACTGATTGCTGGCCATAATGTTTTCATTTGCGATGAGTGCGTTGCCCTGTGCAACGAGATGCTCGACAAGGAACTCAAGAAACCTACGGGAGAAAAGATTACCGATCTCCCGAAGCCGAAGGAAATTAAAAAGATCCTCGACGAATATGTCATTGGACAGGACGACGCTAAAGTGGCTCTGTCCGTGGCTGTCTATAACCACTATAAACGCATCAATTACGAACAGGATCATCATTCTGATGTGGAATTGCAAAAATCCAATATCCTGATGCTGGGACCGACAGGAAGCGGGAAAACCCTCCTTGCACAAACCCTAGCTAAGATCCTGCAGGTGCCGTTTGCCATTGCGGATGCAACGAGCCTGACGGAAGCTGGTTATGTTGGGGAAGACGTGGAAAATATCCTGTTGCGTCTGATCCAAAATGCCGACTATGATATTCCGCTTGCGGAACGGGGCATCATTTACATCGATGAAATCGATAAGATTTCCCGTAAATCCGAAAATCCGTCCATTACCCGTGATGTATCGGGGGAAGGTGTGCAGCAGGCCCTACTTAAGATCCTTGAAGGGACCGTTGCTAATGTGCCGCCCCAAGGGGGACGGAAACATCCACATCAGGAATTGATTCAAATTGATACGACCAATATCCTCTTTATATGTGGCGGTGCCTTTGCTGGCCTCGAAAACGTCATCAATGCCCGCACGGGGAAGAAAAGCATGGGCTTTGGTGCAGAAATCGAGACACAGAAGGAAAAGGAAATGGCCAATCCTTTTAAGAAGGTCCTGCCTGAGGATTTTGTAAAGTATGGCCTGATTCCTGAATTTGTCGGTCGTCTTCCCGTTGTCGTCACCTTGGACCAGCTTGATGAAGCGGCCTTGGTCAAAATCCTGACGGAACCGAAGAACGCCCTGACTAAACAATATGAATCCTTCCTCGCCATGGATCATGTCGAGCTGGATTTTGACGATGATGCCCTGAAGGCCATTGCCCACGAAGCCTTGGCCCGTAAGGCCGGAGCTCGGGGACTTCGTGCCATCATTGAAGGCATCATGAAGAATGTGATGTATGAGGTCCCGAGCCGCGATGACGTTGAAAAATGCATCGTGACAAAGGATGTCGTTACGGCCCATAAGGAACCGGAACTGGTTCTTAAAAAGGTTGATGCAACTAAAAAAGCACGTAAAAATGCCTAGGAAAAAAGGAAAAGGGGGTCCCCTTTTCCCTTTTTCGCTATAAGGATGGTGAAACAGATGTCTGAAGTAGAAACAATGAGATTGCCTCTTCTTGCCCTTCGCGGCTTGATTGTCTTTCCAGGGATGATCATCAATCTTGACGTAGGGCGGGATCGCTCTATCAAGGCTGTAGAAACGGCTATGGCAACAACGAAACGGATTCTTTTGGTGACCCAGAAAGCAGCTGAAGAGGCTGATCCGACGGCGCAAGACTTGTATGGGTTCGGCGTTGTTGCAGAAATCAAACAGATGCTCAAGATGCCAAACGGCGCGATGCGCATCCTCGTAGAAGGACTTTATCGTGTAGAGGTCATCTCTGTCATCGATGAAGTTGGGATGAACTTGGAAGCCCATGTAGAAGTCAAAGAGGATACGGATAATAGGGGCAATGAAGTGGAAGCCCTGAAGCGTATGCTTGTAGAGACTTTTGAACAATGGGTGCTGGCAAGTAAGAAAGTGACAAGCGAAGTCATGCTGACCTTCAAGGATCAGCCTGATGCAGGCCGTGTCGCCGATATGATTGGCGGTTATTTGACCATTGATGTGCCGGAAAAGGAAAAACTCCTCGAAGCCATCAGTGTCAAGGAGCGGCTGCACCTTTTGTATACCTATCTGTGTAAGGAACTGGAAATCGTTACCCTTGAAAAGAACATTTCCCAGCAGGTCCGTAAGCAGATCGAACAGAATCAGCGTGAATATTATTTGCGAGAACAGATGAAAGCTATCAGCAAGGAACTCAACGAAGGGGACGAAAAGCAGTCCGAAGTGGATGAGTACAAGGCAAAGATGGCAAAACTGAATCTCCCGGAAGAGGTCAAAAAAGCCCTTGACAAGGAACTTGATCGGCTTCTCAAGATGCCCCCCATGATGGCTGAAAGTGCTGTCATCCGCAGTTATCTTGATACTTGTCTGAGTCTGCCCTGGGGCAAGATGACCCAGGATAATTACGACATTAAAAAAGCTGCCCAGATCCTTGATAAGGATCACTACGGCTTGAAGAAGGTCAAGGAACGGATCCTGGATTATCTTGCTGTCCGTGCCCTTACCAAGAGCAACCGTGGCCCTATTATCTGTCTTGTGGGTCCTCCCGGAGTCGGGAAGACGAGCCTTGCCCAAAGCATTGCCCGTGCTGTGAATCGAAAGTTTACCCGCATTTCCCTGGGTGGCGTCCGGGATGAAGCGGAAATCCGCGGTCATCGCCGAACCTATGTAGGCGCCCTGCCGGGCCGTTTGATCCATGGTATGATTGAATGCGGGACCGATAATCCGGTCTTCCTCCTGGATGAAGTGGATAAGATGGGAGCGGATTTCCGGGGAGATCCGGCCTCAGCCCTTCTTGAAGTCCTTGATCCGGAACAAAACAGCCATTTCAGCGACCACTACATTGAGTTTGCTTATGATATGTCGAATGTTTTCTGGATTGTAACGGCAAATACCGTCGAGACAATTCCGCCAGCCCTTTTGGACCGGTTGGAAGTCATCCAGCTTGACAGTTATACAGACGAAGAAAAAATCAAGATTGCCCAGCAGCATCTTTTGCCAAAAGAACGAAAACTCAGTGGGCTTCTTGCTAAGAACCTCACTTTGTCCCCCAAGACCTTGGAGCATATTATCCGAGACTATACGCGGGAAGCAGGTGTCCGTAACCTCGAACGCAAGATTGCCACTATCTGTCGTAAAGCAGCCCGCCGGATTGTTGAGAAAAAGATTGAAAAGGTTTCTGTCGGTGTGGCAAACCTCAAGGAATTTTTAGGACCTGCTGTCTATCTTGAAAGTGATATGAAGGCCAAAGCGGCTATTGGCGTCTGCACAGGTCTTGCTTGGACAAGTGTAGGCGGCGAGCTCCTCAAGATTGAGGTGGTTGTCTGTGAAGGCAAGGGCAAGCTGGTCCTCACGGGCCAATTGGGCGATGTCATGAAGGAATCAGCCCAGACTGCTTTTACCTATATTCGGTCCCGGGCCAAGGAGCTGGGCCTTGAACCGGATTTCAATGAAAAAATCGACATCCACATCCATGTCCCGGAAGGCGCTATCCCGAAAGATGGTCCGTCTGCAGGCATTACGATGGCAACGGCCATGGAATCGGCTCTTACCAAACGAAAGGTCAAGGCGGACCTTGCCATGACTGGTGAAATCACCCTAACCGGTCAGGTCCTACCCATTGGCGGACTTAAGGAAAAGGTCCTTGCAGCGGCTCGTTACCAGATCAAGACGATTCTCTTGCCTCGTCAGAACGAACAGGATCTGGAAGAGTTGCCTGATCATGTTAAGAAATCCATGAAGTTCATCCCTGTAGATCACATGGATCAAGTCACGAAACTTGCTTTGGAGGCATAACAATTATGGTAATGACGCAGTGGGATATTGTCGGCGGCGAATTTGTCGCGTCAGCCGTCAAGGCCACCCAGTACCCGCAGGATACGGTGGATGAAGTTGCATTTATTGGTCGCAGCAATGTAGGTAAATCTTCCCTGCTCAATTCGCTGGCAAGGCGAAAGGGATTGGCTCGCGTCAGCAGTTCTCCTGGTAAGACCCAAACGATTAATTTCTATTCTTTTCGTGCCAAGAAAACAACGGAGAAAGAACCGCTGCGTCATACCTTTTATGCAGTGGACCTGCCAGGGTATGGTTTTGCCCGGACCAGTCAGAGCCAAAAGAACCAGTGGTCTGCTTTTATCTGCAAGTATATGGAAAATTCCCGGGACCTGAAGCTTGTCTGTATCCTTATGGATATCCGTCACGCACCCATGGAAAGCGATATTGACTGCTACCAGTGGCTCCTTAGTCTGGGAATCCCTCTTATGATTATTTTGACGAAGTCGGATAAGCTCAATAAAGGAGCTGTGGCGGCTCAAAAGGAACTTTATAAGAAAACTTTTGGTCTTGATGATGATCGCATCCTGACCTACACCTCGACGGCCCACACAAACCGGCGAGAACTAATCGAACGGATTTTGGCTACGTTGGGACACTGAACCCCATGATCAAAGGCCGGCAGCAAGGAATTGATATCCTTTGCTGCCGGCCTTATCCCTTTTATCTTGATTTTCGCAGACGTTCCAGGAATTGGGTGAGGATGCGAGCCGTAATGCCCCAGATGAGCCGTTCTTTATAACGATAGAAATAGATATCGTAGGAATGCTGCATGACCCAATCTTCCTTTTCCGGGGTTTCAAGTTCCGGCGGGAATCCTTCCAGCCGTTTGGATCCAATGGCCACCTTGCCTTTTTTCGGGGTGAGGGAAAGGAGTGTTTCTACTGGAATCGTGAAAAGTTCTGCAACCTCGTCTTGCTCAATGGTGAGAGGGCAATCTTTGGGGAGGATTCCCACATAGGGATAGATCAGGGGACCCATGACGCCATAAAAGTAATCGAGCGGGCCCAGGAGTGTAATTTCATTTTGGGGGATTCCCAGTTCTTCCGATGTTTCCCGAAGGGCTGTATCGCTGAGGTTCCGGTCCATGTCCTCTCGATGTCCGCCGGGAAAACAGATATCGCCTGGCTGCCAGGTAAGCGCCGAGGAACGGACTTCAAATAAGATTTCCCACCCCTTAGGGCCTTCAATGAGAGGTAGAAGGACAGCTGATTCCCAGATATGGAGTGTACTGTCAATGGAAGATGGTTGGGAAGGGATGATCCGGCGCAGTGTGTCTATTGCTTGAAAAGTCATAGGTGGGGATATCCTTTCGTTAGGGTTTCCTATAGTGTAACTGATTTTCCCTTTTCGGTAAAGAGACGAAAAAACTTGACAAGGACCTTTCCATGATTTATTATACAGGGAAACATAAAGCACAAGTCGGGTTACCGACCGGGCCGAATAGGCAGCAGGTAGATAAGGCATCTGCGGGACACAGCAGCGTTCCGCAGGTGTTATTTTTATCCCGTGTTTTTTCTTACATTTTCTGAGAATAGAAAGGTGATCAGCGTGAGACGGTCCTTGAAACAACAGTCCTCCAGCGATATTGCGATGCACGTTTCCTACGTAAGTATCCTTGTCAATCTAGTCCTTAGTGTGGGTAAATTTGTAGCCGGCATCATGGGCCATTCATCGGCCATGATTTCTGATGCCATTCATTCCGCTTCCGATGTTTTCAGTACCATCATCGTAATCTTTGGTGTCCTTTTGGCTAGCCGTTCCTCAGATGCAGACCATCCTTATGGACATGAAAAGCAGGAATATGTTGCGACCCTCTTTCTGGCCTTTGTCCTTATGTTCACAGGCCTTGGCATAGGCTATGAAGGGCTTCAGTCCATCCTCCATAAGACGTATCTAGACCGTGAATCGCCGGCCCTGATTGCCATGGCAGCTGCCATTGTTTCTATTGTTACCAAGGAAGCTATGTTTTGGTATACCATCAGGGCTGCAAGAAAAATCAACTCCGGTGCCCTATCGGCAGATGCTTGGCATCATCGCAGTGATGCTCTTTCTTCGATTGGGTCCTTCATCGGAATTTTGGGGGCGCGTATGGGTTATGGCATCATGGATCCCTTGGCTTCTGTTGTCATCTGTTTGATGATTATCCATGCCTCGATTGGTATTTTTCGGGATGCTTCCGATAAGCTCGTCGACCATGCGGCCAATGGCCGTACCATCGAGGAAATGAAAAGTTTCGTTATGAAGCAGTGTGGCGTAACCGGGATCGATTCGCTCCGTACCCGTATGTTTGGTGCTAAGATGTATGTCGATATCGACATTGTTGCCGACGGGAACCTGACCCTTTTTCAAGCGCACCGCATTGCTGATGAAGTCCATGATACAATTGAGCGGCATTTCCCGGAAGTCAAGCACTGCATGGTCCATGTTTCGCCGGATCCGGAAATTGCTGCAAAAGATAATACGAAAACAAATATTTTTTGCCCCATCGGATCCAATCGGATTACAGGGGAAAGCTAACCTGAAATTTGAAATGAGGGAGGGCGATGAGAATATGAGAGGCTTATATTCTCATCGCCCTCCTTTTTTTGGGAAAAAGGCAGTGGCGGAAGAAAATGAGGATCTTCTTTATAGGGGATGAAGGCGGGACTTCTACCTGGTTCAGTCAGATAAGGCGTAAGGAGCATAACTACTTCAGTGCGCGTTTTTTTGCGAGACCGAAAGGTAAAGAGATTCCCTAACAGGGGCAGTTTTGATAGGAGCGGGATGGTTTCCAGACGTTTTTGTTCCTCATCACTGATCAGGCCGCCGATGACGAGGGTTTCGCCTTCCAGAAGACGAACATTCGTATCCGCCGTTCGGCTTGTAATCCGGTAATTGTGGAGCTCTGAAATTAGGGTTGGGGTGCTGACTTCCGTATGGACCGAAGCCGTGATAACGCCATCAGGACCGACAATGGGGGTGTAAGAAAGGCGGATACCCGCATCTACATATTCTGTCGAGGTTGTCGTGGTGCCGTTGGAAACTTTTTCCGTAACGACAGGGATATGGTCACCAATGAAGATTTTTCCTTCTTTTCCTGGCACGGTGACAATGCGGGGCGTGGCAAGGACCTTTGCCTTTCCTTTTTG
>OHNN01001348.1_pt1 | contig 11154 bp, 8 predicted proteins | sample 1569541 | NCBI WGS metagenome assembly OHNN01 (sample SAMEA3879563, study PRJEB24766) | human gut metagenome | biome: human-associated habitat; feature: feces | place: USA | collected 1985/1987 | reverse complement strand
TTTTTAGATAATGGTAACTACTATTTCCCAAATATTCCTACAGAAGAAATTTTTTCTGCACCTAAAAAGACGGGTGTAAATGGTAAATTATATAGTGCTTTACCTTTGGCTTACAATGGTGCAATCGTAAAAGATTTCTGGTTTGAATTTAAGGATGGGCAAGTTGTGGATTATGATGCCAAAGAAGGAAAAGAGGTTTTGACTAGTATTTTAGAAACAGATGAAGGGTCAAAATATCTTGGTGAAATTGCCTTAGTTCCTTATGGATCGCCTATTAGTGCATTGGATACTTTGTTTTATGAAACACTGATTGATGAAAATGCTTCATGTCATTTTGCCTTGGGTGCAAGCTATAATGAATGCATTGAAAAAGGTTTAGAAATGAGTGAAGAAGAATTGTTGGAACATGGTATGAATCAATCGTTTACGCATGTAGATTTCATGGTAGGAACCAGTGATTTATCAATTGAAGCTACATTAAAAAATGGTAAAAAGATCCATATTTTCAAGAATGGTAAATACACAAGTGAATTTGACGAATATACATTAAATTAGTACAATATTATAATTGGAGGGATATTTATGGCAAATGAAAATGAAAAGAATCCCAGTGCTTTAGAAGAGCTTAGACGTCTAAAAAGAACGGATCGAATTAAATCTTTAGATATACATGAACCAGAATTACATGATTTTAATGCTGAAAACATTTTCCATATTGATGAAGAGCCAGAAAAGAAAACCATCTTCGGAAAACGAAGTGCAAGAACACATGTAAAAATCAATGAGAATATTTTTGACGATGAAGTTGCAGAGTCAGTAGATATCACACCTAGTACTTCAATTGAAGAAGTAGAGGCACCTATTGAAAAGCATGTTGTGGAAGAGCCAAAAGTAGATGATAAGCCATTGGTTGAAGAAAAACCAAAATTCATTGAAGAAGAACCAAAAGTGGTTGAAGAACCTGAAAAGATTGTTGTTGAAAAATTGGATGTTGATGATGATTTTACAACAGAATCAATTGAAAACGAATTAAAGTCTTTTAATGCGAAACCAATTGAGGAAGAACAAGCAGTTCAAGAAGTATTGGATGATGAAGAAGATTTTGAGGACGAATATGTGGATGACGATGAAGGTGAAGATGAAGATCTTTATGAGGAAAGAAAGAAATTCTTATATGCGGAATATCCAAAAATAGAACAATATCTTCAAGATAAATCTAGTGAAGGTTATCACTTTGTGCGTCAAGAAGGAAAGAAATATTTCTTTAGAAAAGGTCAGCCCAAAACGTATTATTATTCTATGAACTATTTTGTGGATGAGCCAGATGCAGATCAATGGCGCGAGTGGGAATCTGATGGATGGAAATTGGTTTCTAAATCAGATGGTAAAAAGAAAAGTGATGCGGGTTGGTTTACTTTTAGAAACGAAGAAGAAGATGGAGAATATCGTAAAGAAATTGATAATGATTCAGAAAAATTCCGTTTCTTTAAGAAATATTCAAGTTCATGTCGCTCAACAATGTTCTTAGTGTTTATTTGTATGGCATGTTGCGTTGTGACGGGACTATTACAAGTGTATTTCCAAGGCTATTTAGCAGGAATCGCATTATGCGCAGGTCTATTCTTAATTTCATTTATTGTATTCTGCATGTATGGCAGAATGCTTAGAAAATCTAAGAAGAGGGCTCGTGAATTAAAATCTAAATTAAGGATTCGTGAAAGTCGTGCAATCGAAGAAAGTAAAGATTTCTATGATACTTCTGAAAGTGAAGAAGAATTAGATACAGATTGGAACACTTTAGAACAGCATACGGGTAAAGAAAAGAAACATCTATTCAGACGTGTAGATCGTGAAGATGATGAGGATGAAGAGTAAAAAGGAGGCAAATTTTGCCTCCTTTTAAACTGTCATAATTTGTACATATTGTTTGTAGTGTGATAAAACTTCATCATCAATGGTGTTGTCGGTAATTAAAGTGTCAAAGTTAAATAGATCATAATAAATATAGAAGTCGGCACGGTTGAATTTCTTGTTGTCGGCCAATAGATATTTATTTTTAGAATTATCTAATGCGATCTGTTGCGATTCACCTTCCTCTAATGAATAGGTTGTGATAGATGAATTGTAGATTCCGTTACAACTGATAAAGGATTTATTATATTTTAATTTACCCAATACTAAATTTGTGATAGGACCCACAAATGTATTTGTGTTATCTCTGTAATCACCGCCAGTTAGTATGACTTCAGTAGGAGCGTGATTCACTAATATATTAAATACGGCAAGGCTATTTGTGATAACGCGAATGTTTCTTCCTGTTAGTTGTTCAGCCAAAAATTGAATGGTTGTACCAGGACCTAAAAAAATAGATTCTCCTTCTGAAATAAGAGTTGCTGCTTTATGGGCAATTCTCTTTTTTTCTTCAATTTGCACAGACGATTTTTCAATGTGACTTAATTCGTGGTCCATTGAAAAAGAAAGGCTTTGTGCTCCACCATGAACTCTAAGTAATTTTCCGGATTTTTCTAATTCATCCAAATCTCTTCTTGCGGTCATATCCGACACACCTAATTCATCCATGATTTCTTGAATGGTAATGATTCCATTTTGATTTACTTTATGTGCAATTTTTACTAAACGTTCTTTTTTTAACATATCGATATCCTTTTCTATGGTAAACGATACCATTTCAAATATATTTAGTCAACATAATACAAACAAAAACAAACATTTTTTATTAAAATATTACTTAAATGCTACATAAATGTTTTAAAATGTTTGAATAAGTGATAAAAAGTGTTTGAATATGTTGACAAATGATTAGAAAACGCTTACACTAATGATGTAAACGATAAGGCCACATCGTAAAAGGAGAAAAGAAAATGACTAAAGATGAGTTAAGTATGGTTGGATTTGAAATAGTTGCATATTCAGGAGATGCAAGAAGCACATTGTTATCATTGTTGAAAGAAATGCGTGCGGGTAATTTTGAACATGTTGAGGAGAAATTAAAAGAAGCCGATGAAAATATTAATTTAGCACACCAGTCTCAAACAAAGATCTTACAACAAGAGGCTAGAGGAGAAGACATGGAAATGGGATTCATTTTCATTCATGGGCAAGATCACTTGATGACAACGATTTTATTGCGCGATATTGTAGATGATTTTATTAATTTATATGAAGAAAGAGGAAATAAATAATGTTAAACGGGGTTATTAAGCAAATTGAAAAAGGAAAACCTTTCTTTGATAAGATTGCACAAAATATTTATTTAGGGGCTGTTCGTGATGGTTTCTTAACTGCAATGCCAGCCATTCTATTCTCAAGTGTATTTATTCTAGCTGCATCGATTCCAGAAATCTTTGGAATTGTATTACCAGCTACAGTATCTGACTGGTTATGGAAAGTATATAACTATTCAATGGGTGTTGTTGGTTTGTTGGTTGCGGCTACTACAGCTCGTTGTTTAGCTGAAAGTATGAACCGTAGAATGCCTAAAAACAAAGTCATTAATACAACAAGTGTTATGTTGGCAAGTATTGTTGGATTTATGTTGTTAGCTGTTTCAAATGTAGATGGTGGTATCTCAACTACATATTTAGGAACAAAAGGTTTACTGGCATCATTTGTTTCTGCATTCATTACAGTAAATATGTATAAATTCTGTGTTATTAAAGATGTTACAATTCACATGCCAAAAGAAGTGCCGGGTACTATTTCTCAAATGTTTAGAGATGTATTCCCATTCTCATTCTCAGTTTTAGTATGTGTATTGATTGATGTGGCATGTAGAACTGCATTTAATTATACTTTTGCCGAAGCTATTATCACATTGCTTCAACCATTATTTACTGCTGCCGATGGATATTTAGGAATCTGTATTATTTGGGGTGCTATGGCATTGTTCTGGTTTGTAGGTGTACACGGACCAAGTATTGTAGAACCAGCTATTGCAGCTATTATTTATGCTAACGTAGATGCAAATTTAGCGTTATTCAAAGCTGGTGAACAAGCCTCTAACGTATTAACTGTAGGACTTGGAAACTTCGTAGGAACAATGGGAGGAACTGGAGCTACCCTTGTAGTACCATTCTTATTCATGTTGTTCGCAAAATCAAAACAATTAAAAGCTGTTGGTAAGACAACATTTGTTCCAGTATGTTTTGCGGTAAATGAACCATTGTTATTCGCTACACCAATTGTATTGAATCCATATTTCTTCATTCCATTCTTGATTACTCCAATGATCAACGTATCATTGTTCAAATTCTTTGTGGACGTATTAAAAATGAATTCATTCATCTACGTATTACCATGGGCAACACCAGCTCCAATTGGATTGATCTTAGGTACAGGAATTAGTTTATTAGCTGTTGTATTAGCTGTTGTATTAATTGTTGTAGATGGAATTGTTTACTTGCCATTTATTAAGGCGTATGATGCAACTTTATTAGAAGAAGAAAAAGAAAAAGAAGCATTAGATGCTTTAGAAGAACAAGTTGAAAAAGAAGAAGCTAAAGAAGTTCAACCTTTAAGTTTAAATAAAAATATTAATGTATTAGTATTATGTGTAGGTGCTGGAACATCAGCAATGTTTGCAAATGCCGTTAAAGAAGGAGCAGAAATTGAAAACTTACCAATTGATGCAACCGCAAGTGCATATGGTTCGCATTATGATATTTTGAAAGATTATGACATTGTTGTATTATCACCACAAGTACAATCGCATTTAGAAGAAGTACGACAAGATGCTTCTAAATACGGTACTAAAGTTGTCGCAACAAAAGGTGCACAATATATTAAATTAACGCGTGATCCAAAGGGTGCCGTTGAATTTATTTGTGAACAAGTAAAGGAAGGATAAATGTATGAAATTTTCGGATGATTTTATTTTCGGAGGTGCTACTGCCGCTTATCAATGCGAAGGTAGCACTCTAGAATACGGTAAAGGAAAAGTATCTTGGGATGATTTTCTTGCCAAACAAGGACGTTTTAAAGCGGATCCAGCCAGTGATTTCTATCATCAATATGGACAAGATTTAAAACTATGTAATATGTTTGGTATCAATGGAATTCGTATCTCTATATCTTGGGCTAGAATCTTTCCGGAAGGAACTGGAAGAATCAACCAGGAAGGGGTTGATTTCTATCATAGAGTATTTCAAGAATGTCATAAAAATCATGTAGAGCCATTTGTGACATTGCATCATTTTGATACTCCAGACACACTTTACCAAAAAGGCGATTTTTTAAATCGAGATACAATCGATGCTTTCGTAGAATTTTCAAAATATTGTTTTGAAGAATACAAAAACGAAGTAACATATTGGTTTACATTCAATGAAATCTGGGCTGTGGCCACTAACACATATATTGAGGGAACTTTCCCAAATGGCAAAAAATACAATATGACGAAAGCATTCCAGATCATGCATAATATGATGGTGGCACATGCCTTGGCTGTGTTGGAATACAAAAAGGCAAGATATAATGGAAAGATTGGTGTTGTACAGTCTTTGGAATATAAATATCCATTTGATGAAAACAATTTGGATGATATCCAGGCTGCTAAAAATGAAGATGTGCTTCAAAATCAATTCTTGTTGGATGCAACATTTAAAGGATATTATTCAACAGAAACAATGGAAATTGTGAATCGTTTAGTCAGCATCAATAATGGTACGCTGGAATTGTTAGATGAAGATTTTGATGTATTGAAACAAGCTGCACTACTAAATGATTACATGGGTATGAATTATTATCAATCTCGTTTTATTCAACATTACGAAGGAGAAAATGATATTCATCATAATGGAACAGGAGAGAAGGGAACTTCTAGATTCTGTTTAAAAAATGTAGGACGAAGAATGGAAAAGGAAGGCATTCCACGTACGGACTGGGATTGGTTGATTCATCCAGAAAGTATGTTTGATATGCTAGTACGTATTCGCCAACAATATCCAAACTATAAAGCAATCTATATCACAGAAAATGGTATGGGATATAAAGATGATTTTGAAGATGGAATCATTGATGATGAACCACGTATTGACTTTATTAGAAGACACTTAGAATTCACATTAAAGGCAATTGAAGCTGGAGTTAATGTAAAAGGATATTTTGTCTGGTCACTAATGGACATGTTCTCATGGACAAATGGCTATAATAAGCGTTATGGCTTGTTCTATGTAGATTACGAAACACAGAAGAGATATCCAAAGGCAAGTGCATATTGGTACAAACGTGTTTCTGAAACAAAAGAGGTTTAGTATGAATAAGTATAAAGGCGTAATATTTGATTTTAATGGAACATTGTTTTTTGACAATCCAAAACATATTTTGGCATGGTCAAAAATATCACAAGATATTCGTCATCATGGAATTGATGAAGAAGAACTTCATGAACATATTAATGGAGTGCCTAATAATAAGGTTGTTGAATATATGTTTGGTGGGAAGTGTGATCCATCCGAAATGGAAAAATATTCGCAGTTAAAAGAAGAATATTATCGCCAATTTTGTAAAGAAGATCAGGCAACATTTCATTTAGTAAAGGGAGCTGAAGAATATTTTGATTATTTAAAAGAATCAAATATTCCATTTACAATCGCATCCGCATCTATTAAGCCAAATATTGATTTCTTTGTAGAATCGTTTCATCTAGATAAATGGATTGAGCCATCTAGAATTGTCTATGATGATGGAATGTATGAAAACAAGATCGCAATGTTTAAAAAGGCAGCTCATAATATTGGAGTTAAGATTCAAGATTGTTTGATTATCGAAGACAGTGTTAGTGGGATTACAAATGCTTATAAAGCAGGATGTCACAATATAGTCGTTGTGGATTCTGCCAATAAAAAAGAAGAATACGAAAAGCTTCCTGGAGTTGTACAAGTGATTGATTCTTTTGATAATTTTAAATGAGAGCCATTCATACCAGAATGGCTTTTTTGTATAAATAAAACATCAAATAAACAAAAACAAACAAATAATCATTGTTTGAAACCTAAATTCAACATCTATGTTTAAATTGTTGTTTGAATATGTTGACATGGATGAAGAAAACGCTTACACTAAAATCAAATGAGCAAATCTTAAATTTATAACCATATCTGCATAATATTGATGATGAGCCGTATATAAATAAATGAATAATTGATCATTATTTTTGTGGATAGTGTAGCAGGAAAAGGGATTTGGCTGTAATAAAAATGATTGATTTTGTTTATATGGAAGGAGAACAAATGAACACAAAAATTAACCAGTTATTAGAGTATGCTTTAAAGAATGGAATGATTGAGAAATACGATTATGATTATTCTGCAAATTTATTGATTGATCTATTTGGCATCCAGGAATTTAAAAGAGAAGAAGTAGAAGACTGTTCTGTCTATGAGATTTTAGATTTCATGTTAGATTATGCGGTTGAAAAAGGTATGATTCAGGATACTGTAACTGAAAAAGATTTATTAGATACACGCATTATGAATTGTGTAATGCCTAGACCTAGTGAAGTCTTGCATACTTTTAAGAGTCTATATTCTATGAATCCTAAAGATGCAACAGATTACTTCTATAAGTTGAGTATCGATTCAAACTATATCCGTAAATCAAGAATTGATAAGAATATCAGTTTTGCACATTTCTGTAAGTATGGAGATATTCAAATTACGATCAACTTGTCAAAACCAGAGAAGGATCCAAAGGAAATCGCAAAGGCAAAAAATGCCGTAAGCACTTCGTATCCTGCATGTTTATTATGTAAGGAAAATGTCGGTTTTGCGGGAAACTTAAATCATCCAGCTAGACAAACACATCGTATTATTCCATTGGATTTAAATGGACATACATACAATTTACAATATTCACCATATGTGTACTACAATGAGCACTGTATTGTATTTAATAGTGAACATACGCCAATGAAGATGGATCGTTCTACATTTGAGCATTTATTCGCATTTATTGATAAATTCCCACTCTATATGATTGGAAGCAATGCAGATCTTCCTATCGTTGGTGGATCGATTTTAAGTCATAATCACTATCAAGGTGGAAGACACCATTTTCCAATGGAAGACGCAAAAGTTGTTAAGAGCTATACATATAAGGATGTACAAGTGGATATACTTTACTGGCCATTATCAACACTTCGATTAACATCAAAATCGAAAGAAAACGTATTGGATCTAGCTACTAAAATTTTTGAAGCATGGTGTACATACAGTGATGAAAGTTTAGATATTATTGCCAATGAATCTGGCGTTCGTCATAATACAGTAACGCCAATTGTAAGAAAGAAAGATGGCAAATATCAAATGGATGTAGTTTTACGAAATAATCGTACTACAGAAGAATATCCATTAGGTATCTTCCATCCTCACTCAGAACATCACCATATTAAAAAAGAAAATATTGGTTTGATTGAAGTGATGGGATTGGCTATTTTGCCAGCACGATTAAAAACAGAGTTAGAACAAATTAAATTATGTTTATCTGGAAAAGCAGATTTTGATTCTTATCCAGAACTTGAAAAACACAAAGACTGGTATGAACACTTGAAGACATATTCTTATACAAATGTGGATGCATTCATGGAAATGGAAGTCACAAAGAAATTCGTATCTGTATTAGAGAATGCTGGCGTATATAAAATGGATGATGAAGGGATGGACGGCTTTAGCCGTTTTGTAAAGACATTATGGTAGAGGTAAAAGAAAGATTAGAGAATGGAATTGATGTATTATCGATTTCAAATTCACATTTAACTGTAGAAGTTACAAACTTTGGTTGTACTCTTTTAAAGATTGTAACGAAAGATAAGAATGATCAAGACTGTGATTGTATTTTAGGATTTGAACATGTTGAAGATTATCAAAAACGAGATGGAACCTATTTAAATGCCTTAGTTGGACGAGTATGCAATCGTATTGAAAAAGGTACATTCACAATGAATGGGACAGAATATCATGTGCCTATTAATAATGGACCAAATTCACTACATGGAGGTATTGAGGGATTCTCTTATAAAGTATTTGATTATTCTTTAATTGAAGATGGCGTTAAATTCCACTATGTATCAAAAGATGGAGAAGAAGGCTATCCTGGAACATTAGATTTCTATGCGATCTATTGGCTAGATGAATCGAGTTTACACATTCAATATAGTGGTGTTAGCGACAAAGATACGTTGATCAATATCACAAACCATGGCTATTTCAATTTAAATGGATATGCATCGAATATTGATGATCATACGTTACGAATTTCAGCATCTAAATTTGGTTGTGTAGATCTAGATGGATTATATACAGGTGAATTAAGAGATGTTAAAGAGACTGCATTTGATTTTAATACAGAAAAAAGAATTGGAGATTTTATTCATTCAGAGGATGAACAATTAATCATCGCAAGAGGTTATGATCATCCATATGTATTTGATACTAAAGAAAATCAAGTGTGTTTATACAGTCCATTAAGTGGTATTGAACTAAAAGTATCCACAACATATCCAACGGCACAAATCTATAGTGCGAACTACTTAGATGGACAGACAGATAAATATGGTAAGATTATGCATCCACAAGATGGATTGTGTATTGAAACAAGCTATATCGCCGATTCGATTCATAAAGAAGAGAATCCAAAAGTTTTATTAAAAGCAGGACAAGTATTTGAAGAAGAAACAACATATACATTCGAGGTAAGAAAATGAAAACAACAGAAATTAAAGAACAAGTAGTATCCGGTAAATATGATGCATTGATTGAAGATCTATATGCAGATCCAAGTTTATTAGACTATCAAAAACAACGTTATGCTGCTGCATTAGATAAATACCAAACATTATTTGGAGATGATGAAGTGAGTATTTATAGTGCTGCTGGAAGAAGTGAGATTTCAGGAAATCATACAGACCACCAACACGGTTGTGTACTTGCAGGATCTATCAATTTAGATGCGATTGGAATTGTATCTAAACAAGATCATGTAATTAAAGTGATTTCTGATGACTTTGACATCAAACCAATTGATTTGAATGATTTAGACAAAAAAGAAGATGAACTAGGAACAAGTGAAGCCTTGATTCGTGGCGTAGTTTCTAAATTAAAAGAATTAGGCTATAACGTAGGTGGATTTAAAGCTTTCATTACGAGTGATGTATTAATGGGGGCTGGACTATCAAGTTCTGCAGCATTTGAATCTATTATCGGTACAATTATTGATGGATTATACAATGATATGAAGATCGATATGGTAACAATCGCTAAAGTGGGTCAATATGCAGAAAATGTATATTTTGGAAAACCATGTGGATTGATGGATCAATGTGCATGTGCTGTTGGTGGACTTATTTCAATTGATTTTAAAGATACTTCAAACCCAATTGTAAATAGTGTGAATGTTGATTTCTCAAAATATGATCACAGTTTATGTATTGTAGATACAAAGGGAAGTCATGCCGATTTAACAGATGCCTATGGTGCTGTACCACAAGAAATGAAAGAAGTTGCTCACTATTTTGGTAAGGAAGTTCTTCGTGAAGTGGATGAAGATGAGTTCTATGCAAATATCGCAAACTTAAGAACGACTTTAAATAATGATCGTGCAATCTTAAGAGCTATTCATTTCTTCAATGAAAATAATCGTGTAAATACATGTGTAGAAAAATTGAACAACGATGATTTTGAAGGTTTCAAGGCATTAATTCAAGAATCAGGAAATTCAAGCTACAAATTCCTACAAAACGTATATGCAGACTTTGACTATAAGAACCAGGCTGTATCTTTAGGTTTAGCTATGTCTGAAATGATTTTAAAAGATCATGGCGTGTGTCGTGTTCATGGTGGAGGTTTTGCCGGAACGATTCAAGCCTTTGTTGAAAATGGCTATGTAGAAACATATAAAGAAGAAATTGAAAAAGTATTTGGAAAGGGAAGCTGCCACATCTTAAAAGTAAGAAAACTAGGTGGCTGCAAGGTTATTGACTAATGAATATCTTAGTAACAGGTGGAACCGGATATATTGGTAGTCATATTTGTGTTGAATTATTAGAGAGTGGTTATGATGTTGTAGTAATTGATGATTTCTCGAATTCAAAACCAGATGTGTTGGAATCGATTTATAAAATTACAGGAAAGCATGTTA
>OHNN01001346.1_pt1 | contig 11186 bp, 10 predicted proteins | sample 1569541 | NCBI WGS metagenome assembly OHNN01 (sample SAMEA3879563, study PRJEB24766) | human gut metagenome | biome: human-associated habitat; feature: feces | place: USA | collected 1985/1987 | reverse complement strand
GCCTGTCGCCTGCATCATTACCAACACCTCTTCGACGCCCTCCTCGGTTCCCTCAAAGCCGGCTACGATGCAGGCGGCGAGCACGCTGAAGGTCGAAATGACGTTTTCCTTGGCAATCAGTCCCGTGATTGCCGCGACAACGAACACCCAGCCCCACGAGCCGAGCTGACTGCCGAAGCCCAGCGGAGTGAACAACGGCTGAACCAGCTGTCCCAATCCCGCAAGTATGCTTTGGTTGATTTGCTCGTCCGGCAGGAACTGCCACGAGAAGCTGAAATGACTGATAAACCAGATGACAATTGTGGAGGCGAGTATTATCGTAAACGCCTTTTTGACAAAATGCTTGGTTTTGTCCCACAGGTGCAGCATCAGGTTTTTGAACTGCGGAGCGTGGTAACTCGGCAGCTCCATGATAAAGGGAGGAACCTCCCCTCTCATCGTCGTGTTGCGCATCAAAAGCACGCTGATAATTGCAACGACTACTCCCAGCAGATACATGGAGTAAGTTATCAAATCGGCGTTTCCTATGCCCGCAGAAGCAACTATCGCGCCGGCGACAGCCGTGAGTATGGGCAGCTTGGCGCCGCAGCTGAAAAACGGAATAACTCTTACCGTTGCGGTGCGCTCGTTTTCGTCCGCGAGCGTCCGCGTGTTTATCATGGCGGGTATGGAGCAGCCGAAGCCCATAATCATGGGCATGAACGCCCTGCCCGACAAACCGAATCTGCGGAATATTCTGTCAAGAATAAACGCTACGCGCGCCATATAACCCGAATCCTCGAGAATCGAGAAAAACAGGAAAAGCAGCAGAATCTGCGGCAAAAAGGACAGAATGGAGAACAAGCCGCCGAGAATACCGTCGCATACGAGTCCCGCCACCCAATCGGGAGAGCCGGACAGCCAGCCCTCGGCAAGCGCCGTCAGACTGTCGGTGCCAAGCCCCAGCAGATTGGCTAAAATCACGCCGGGCGAATTTATGCCGCCTTTGCCGAAAACGCCCTCGAAAGCGGTGCCCTCGAGCGATACCCAGCCCTCGGGGAACAGTCCGCCCAGATACAGAAAGTTTTCCGAAAAGGTAAGATGGAAGATTGCGAACAAAATAACAAGGAAAATAGGTATGCCCCATATTTTGTGCGTCAAAACCTTGTCCGCTCTGTCCGACCTGTTGAGTCCGCCCTTCATCGCCTTTTCCCCTTTTCTGAACGCGGAGGAAAAGTGCTTTGTTATGTATTTGTAGCGGCTGTCCGCCACCAACGCCTCGAAATCGTCTCCGAACACGTTGTCCCTGAAAGTATCCTTGAAGGCTCTGACCGTTTTGACAGCGTCGGGGTGCGCCTTTGTTTCCAGCTCGTCCTCCTCCGCCAGCTTGACCGCGTGGAAAAGAGGATTTTCAACCTTCTGTCCTTCCAACGCGATTTTTACGTCGCCGATAAGATGACCTAACGCGCAGTCCTCCAGCACGGTCACTCCGCTGCGTTTGCTCTTGCTCGCAGCATAAGTCTTTTCCATAAGGCGGGAAATTCCCTCTCCTCTCAAAGCGGAAATTTCCACCACGGGCAGACCGATTTTCTTTTCGAGTGTAGCTCCGTCCACCGAATCGCCGTTTTTCCTCACGGCGTCCATCATGTTGAGCGCCACCACAATCGGCACGTCTATTTCCATAAGCTGAGTGGTCAGATAAAGGTTTCTTTCCAGATTTGTCGCGTCTACGATGTTTATTATGCAATCGGGCTTTTCGTCCAGAATGAAGTTTCGGGAAATCACCTCCTCCGGCGTGTACGGAGACAAAGAGTATATTCCGGGCAAGTCCACAATCTGCAACGCTTCGGCGCATTTTTTGTAAACGCCCTCCCTCTTGTCCACGGTGACGCCGGGCCAGTTGCCCACGTGCGCCGTAGCTCCGGTGAGAGAGTTGAACAAAGTGGTTTTTCCGCTGTTGGGGTTGCCTGCCAACGCTATTCTTTTCATCGCACTCCCTCCGTGTCAACGCAGCGGGCCTCAGCCCCCCTCAGAGTCAACTCGTAGCCTCTGACAGTCACTTCGATAGGGTCTCCGAGCGGCGCTTTTTTTCTCAGACACACAACCGCTCCGGGAGTTACGCCCATATCGAACAAACGGCGTCGGATTTTGCCTTCGCCGCCGACAGAGCGGACCACTCCCTTTTCTCCTATGGAAAAATCGCTCAATTTTTTCATAAAAAATCTCCTTTCACCTAACTGACGAAAATTTTCGTTACCAGCCCGCTGTCGAGAGCAAGCCGCCCCTCTTTTACCAGACAAATCACGCTGCCGCCGCTTTTGGACAGCACCGTTATATCCGAGTTGACGGTAAGCCCCAGATTTTCGAGATGCTTTTTGGTCTTTTCATCGGTGAGAATTTTCAAAATCTTCATTTTTTGCCCCGAGGGCGCAATCGCAATAGGCATTTCAAGCCTCCTTGTTCGCAGCTGCGAACTTGCCTTCCGAAATAAAGTTCGCAATTGCGAACATGCTCGGAAAAATTTCGGGAGCCTTGCTCCCTGTTTCAATATATGCTTGCCCTAAAAAGATATGACACTCTTTTCGAGCATGGCAATCTTATCACCGTTTGAAAAAAAAAGCACGGAGTTAGCCTATGCTAACTCCGTATGTATCCGAAAAAATTTTTATTTTCCGCTTGCCGACCTTTTCAGCATTCCGTCAATGATGTTCTCCACCACCTTCGCCATAAGCATATGTCCCTGCTCGTTGGGGTGTATGCCGTCGGGGCAAAGCAAATCCATATATTTTCTGTCCAGCAAAAGAGGCGTTCTCAGGTCGATAAGACGACAGTTGTTTTCAAGCGCGCATTTGACTATTGCAAGATTGTAGCACTCGTGATAGCGGCTGATGTTCGTAAGGTCTCCGTTCAAAAACTCCATCACCTTTGAGCCGTCGGCGACCGTGCAAATGACGTTTGAAAAATATTTCTGCGGATTGATGGGCGGCGTCGTGCACACCACGGGCATCGCGCCTCTTTTTTTGATTTTTTCTATGGAGTCCACGAGCATTTTCTCAAACGCGTCGAGCGACGTTTTGGGAATATGCTTGACGGACGGCGCGCGCGCCACGGCAGCAGTCGAAATCGCAGTCGTTGCCGCCGATTACCAGCACCACGTAGGTCAAGGCGGCGTCCTCGTCGCTCATTTCCTTTAAGTGCTTGTCGATAATCCGCCTGTCGTACAGACGTTTAAGCGTCTGACCGTAAACCGAGATGTTTTTGAATTCTACACGGTAATGGTCGGTAACCTCCTTGACCACGCCGTTGTCGAGCACGGAAAGCTCTCTTCCGTCGTATACGACTCCTTTGGATACCGAGTCGCCGAAAACCATAACCTTGTTGTTGCTAAGTTCTTTCATTTTTCGCTCCATTCGGAAAATTAAGCGGGAAGCGCGGTTTCCTTCAAAATGAACGCGCTTCTCAACGCGTTTGCCTTGTCCTTGAAAAACTCCGCCACCTGCTTTGCCGTTTTGCCCGATTTAAGCAAGGCGTTGCAATACTCGGGCTTGTCGATGACCATCGTGTTGGCTTTTTTGTCCCAATAAACGGTGTAAACGGGCAAATCCACGCCGCTGTGCTTGAAATAGGTCTTTGCAAGCAGCACGAAGCCCGCAAAAAACTCCTCAAGCACGGCTTTGTAGCCGTCGGAGGAATTTTCGGGAAAAATCAGGATTCCGCGCCCCTCGTCAAGCAGTCTGTGGGTGTAGCGCAGCGTGGAAAGCATACGGTTGTCGGGATAGGTAGCCACCAATTGCAGCCCCTTGTAAAACATGCCGGTAAAACACGCCGCCACCGTCGCAGCGATAAAGGCGAAAAAGGCGGGAACCTTTTTTTTCTGCCTCAGATAGACGTGATAAAGATATTTCCATCTGTCGCGGTAGCCTCCGCACATCTCATAGGTGCCCCAGGGGACGAAATATTTGGGAAAAAACATTTCGAGGGTGAAGGGCCCGCTGCTGCCGCTGTGATTGGACAGATATATTGCCCTGTCTTCTATTTTGTCGTTGAGATTTATTATTTTGGGCTTGCGGGTAAATATCCGCAGAAAGCCCTTGAAAAAGGTGAAAAATTTTCCGCGTTTTTTGGGCGTGCCCAATATTCTCTCTTTCTTTTTCTTCATTGTCCGTCCTTATTTTATTTCACCTTTTCGCGTCAAACCGCAAAAATGCGGGAGTCTTGTTTCAGTCCTCCTCCTCTGCCGCGCCGTGCTTGGAGAATTGGCTGTTGTAAAGCTCGCTGTAAAAACCGCCCTGCGCCATAAGCTGTTCGTGATTGCCCTGCTCGATTATATTGCCGTTTTTCATGACGAGAATCAAGTCCGCGTTCTTTATGGTTGAAAGACGGTGCGCGATGACAAAGCTCGTGCGCCCCTTCATCAGGCGGTCCATTGCCTCCTGAATATTCTGCTCCGTGCGTGTGTCGACAGAGCTTGTCGCCTCGTCAAGGATAAGCATGGGAGCGTTGTCCACCATGGCCCGCGCAATGGTAAGCAGCTGACGCTGTCCCTGACTTATGTTTGCCTCCTCGTTGAGCACCATATTGTAGCCGCCGGGCAGGCTCATGATAAAGTGGTGCACGTTTGCCGCCTTGCACGCCTCGATCATTGCCTCCTCGCTCGTTTCCTCGTTGCCGTAGCAGATGTTTTCCCTTATCGTGCCCTCGAACAGCCAGCTGTCCTGAAGCACCATGCCGAACAGTCCGCGCACGTACTCGCGCGTCATGTCTTTGGTAGAAACGCCGTCAATGAGAATTTCGCCGCTGTCCGTTTCGTAAAAACGCATAAGCAGGTTGACGAGCGTGGTCTTGCCCGCGCCCGTAGGTCCGACAATGGCGATTTTCTGTCCCGCTTCGACCTTGCAGTTGAAGTCGAAAATAATCTGCTTTTCGGGAGTGTAGCCGAAATTGACGTGACGGAACTCGACGTTGCCCTTGAAGTCGGGTATGCTCTTGTTTCCCGTGTCGGGAGCCTGCTCGGGCTGTTCCAGAAAATCGAAAACTCTTTCGCTCGCCGCCGCAGTCGACTGCAAGGTGTTGGTCACCGTGGCAAGCTGCTCTATGGGCTGATTGAACGACCTTACGTAAGATATGAAAGCCACTATGCTCGTGATAAACAGCACGTCGTTGTTTCTGATTGCCATCATGCCGCCCACAAGACACACGAGAACGTAGCTTATGTTTGCCACCGTGTTCATGACGGGCATCATCATGCCGGACAAAAACTGACCTTTGAGAGCGCTTGACGCCATGACCTTGTTGATTTCCTCGAATTCGCGTTCGGCTTTTTCCTGTCCGTTGAAAACCTTGACCACATTGTGGGAGGAATAAATTTCCTCTACGATGCCGTTGATGTCGCCCAGAGCGTTCTGCTGCCGTCTGAAATGCTTTTGGCTTATTTTGACGATAATCATGACCAGAAGAAAGCTCACGGGAACGCTAACCAGCTCCACGAGAGTAAGCTGCCAGCTGATTGTGAACATCATTATTATTATACCAACAATCAAAGTAAAAGAGCTGACGAGCTGACTCAAACTCTGATTCAACGTCTGACCTATCAGGTCGACGTCGTTGGTAACGCGGCTCAAAATGTCGCCGAAACTCTGTCTGTCAAAGTAAGACAAGGGCAGCCTGTTTATTTTGTCGCTCAGGTCGTTGCGCATACGCCGCGAGATATTGACCGAAATGACGGACATGACGATTGACTGTATAAAGTTGAACAGCGCGCTTGCGACGTAGAGCACAATCATCCAGACCGCAATGGCGCCCACTCTTGCCATATCTATGGGAACATTGGCTCCGAGCGCCTCTACAATTTCATTGCCGATAAGCTGCAAAATTTTGGGAGCAAATATGGACAGCACCGTGCCGAGCACTGCGAACACCAAGGCGACAATTATGCCTATCCAGTAAGCCTTTAAATATTTTCCCAGCTTTGCTATGGATTTTTTAAATTCCTTGGGCTTGGAGTCGGACATTGCCGCTCCCGCTCCGCGCATTGGCCCGCGCGCGGGCATTCCTCTGTTTTCAGCCATTTTCAAGCTCCTCCGCAGACAATTGGCTGAAAGCGATTTCGCGGTAAAGCGGACAGTTTTGCATAAGCTCCCTGTGCGTTCCCTTGCCGGCGATTCTGCCTTCCTCCAACACTATTATTTGGTCAGCGTCCATTATCGTACCTATTCTCTGCGCGACAATTATGCTTGTCGCGTCCTTTGTGTATTCCTTCAACGCGGCGCGCAGCGCGGAGTCCGTCTTGTAGTCCAATGCGGAAAAGCTGTCGTCGAAAATATAGACATCGGGATGGATAGCGATGGCGCGGGCGATGGACAACCGCTGCTTCTGGCCGCCCGAGAGCTTGACACCGCGCTCGCCGACATAGGTGTCGAAGCCGTCCTTCAGGGCCATGATAAAGCGCTCTGCACCGGCCAGACGGGCAGCTTCGATGATCTCCTCCCGGGTGGCATCGGGCTTGCCGTAGGCGATGTTATCCGCCACAGAGCCGCTGAACAGGTACACGTCCTGCTGGACGATGCCGATGTCCTCGCGCAGGCTCTTGAGGGTGACCTGCTGGATGTCCTGCCCGTCGATGTAGATGTGGCCGCTGGTCACATCGTAGAAGCGGGGGATGAGGTTGCACAGAGTGGTCTTACCGCCGCCGGAGGGGCCGACCAGAGCCAGCCGCTCGCCTGCCTTGATGTCCAGACTGACATGGTGGAGCACCTTGTTGTGGTCGTCCGGGTACTCAAAGCTGACATCGTCAAAGCGGATGGCACCGGGGCCGGGCTGCAGGGGTTTTGCATCTGGAGCATCGTGGATGGGCACGGGGGTGTCCATGATCTCGGCAAAGCGCTCGATGCCGGTCATGCCGCGCTGGAACTGCTCGGCAAACTCGACGATGCGGCGGATGGTGGCGATGAGGGTGGTGACATAGAGCATGTAGGCCACCAGGTCACCGGCGGTGATCTTGCCGTTGACCAGCGACAGGCCGCCCGCCAGAATGACCACCAGATACATCAGGCCGTCGAACAGGCGGGTGGAGGTGTTGAAGGCAGCCATGGCGTAGTAGCCCAGCGTCTTGATGTGCTCAAAGTCTTTGTTGCCCTGCTCGAACTTGGCGCGCTCCTGCTCCTCGGCAGCAAAGGCTTTTACCACGCCCTGCCCCAGCAGGCTGTCCTCGATGGTAGCGTTCAGCTCACCGATCTGGATGCGCTGCTGCCGGAACCGGGCACGCAGACGGCCGTTCAGGTAAACGGAAACCACGCCCATCAGGGGCACGCAGGCGAACACCGCCAGCGTCAGTGGGATGCTGGCCTGGCACAGGATAATAAAGGACACCACGATCTTGATGGCCGCAATGAAAAATTCCTCCGGGCAGTGGTGGGCAAACTCGGTCACATCGAACAGATCGTTGGTGATGCGGCCCATGATGGTGCCGACCTTGGTGTTGTTGTAATAGGTGTGGTCGAGCAGCAGCAGATGGTCGAAGGCATCCCGGCGCATGTCGGTCTCGATGTGCACGCCCATGATGTGGCCGATGCCGGACATGAAATACTGGGCCGCGCCGTCGATGATGCGGAGCACAAAGTAGATGCCCGCCAGCTTGAGCACGATGCCGGTGGTCAGGGTGATGCCCACGCCCATGGCCGAGTTGGTGATGGTGCTCATGATCTTGGGCAGGAAGATGTCACACAGGGTGGTCAGCGCGGCGCAGAACAGGTCGAGAAAGAGCACTGCCTTGTGCTTTGCCAGATAGGGTAAAAAGCGGCGGATGAGCGCGCCGCTGCTGTTGTGATGTGCTCCGGGGTCTTTGATGTTTTGCTTGGCCATGGTTCCTCCTTTTTAACGGGCTCACCCTCTCCGTCATTGCTGACGCAATGCCACCTCCCCCAAAGTGGGAGGCTTTGGCAGGATTTGCAAGCTTCATCTTTATGCCAAGGGCTCTCCCTTTGGGAGAGCTGGCGAGCGAAGCGAGACTGAGAGGGCGAGCAATTTTATCTTTTCCTATAATCCCGTTCGCCGTAAATCGCGGTGCCAATGCGCACCAGCGTTGCGCCTTCGCGGATGGCGTTCTCATAATCGCCGCTCATACCCATGGAGAGGGTCTGCATCTCCACGTTGGAATAGCCGCGCTCCCCGGCCTTTACGAACAGGTCGTGGACGGCGGCGAGATACCGGCGGTTCTGTGCATCGTCATCATTGACCGGGGGAATGGCCATCAGGCCCTTGACCCGGATGTGCTCCTGCGCGGCAGCGGCATCCAGCAGGGGCCAGAGCGCTTCCGGCGAAACGCCGCTCTTGCTCTCCTCCCCGCCGATGTTCACCTCCAGCAGGACGTTCTGCACGATGCCCGCCTTGGCGGCTTCCTTCTCGATGGCGGTCAGAAGGTGTTCACTGCCCACGCTCTGGATCAGGCTGGCCCGGCCCAGGACTTTTTTGATCTTGTTGGTCTGCAGGTGCCCGATGAAATGGCTGGGCTTGCCGCAGTAAGCGCCTGCGTCAAAGTTTGCGCAGAGCTCCTGCACATGGTTTTCGCCAAACACGTCAATGGGCAGGGCGGCACTTGCGGCCACGGTTTCAGCGGTGCGGGTCTTGCAGGCGGCGCACAACTGGACCTCGGCAGGGTCGCGGCCCGCCTCCCGGGCAGCAGCGGCCATCTTTTCACGGATGGCCAGCACGGCCTCCCGCATCTCTTCCGGTGTTTTTTCTGCCATAAGGCATCAGTCCTCCTCGGTATATTTTGCGCGCTCTCCGCCAATGAGCTTCGGACGGGTGCGGGCGCAGAGAATGTTTGCTTCACCGATCCGGTTCAGGCTCAGCCGCACCGGCACGGCCACCCGGCGCAGGTGCATCCCGATCAGGGTGCCGCCAATGTCGATACCGGCGTGGGCGCGGATCTCCTCCACAGCAATGGGGTCTTTGAACTGCTTCCAGCAGGTGGTGGCCCAGCTGCCGCCCGCATGGGGCCGGGGCACGACACACACTTCCTCCCAACCGTATTGTTCGGCGGCTTCCCGCTCCATGATAATGGCCCGGTTCAGGTGCTCGCAGCACTGTGCCGCCAGCCAGATGCCGCGCTGAGCCAGCACCGGCGCAATGCCTGCGTAGACGGCCTGCGCGGCCTCCAGACTGCTGTCCTTGCCGATGTGCCCGCCCACGATCTCGCTGGACGAGCAGCCCACCACGAACACGTCGCCTTTTTTCAGCTTTGCCTGTTCCAGCAGCTCTTCCACTGCCTGCCGGGCTTCCGCCTGGATCTGCTGTTTGAATGCGTCTGTCATATCAATTACCTCGTATCGATCGGTTGCCGCGCTGACCCGATGTTCTGTGTTCGATTGGGCCCAAGCGTTTACAACAATTTTTCCGGGATGCCAGGGGCTCCCCTGGCAGGGGAGCTGGCATGCGAAGCGTGATGGAGCGGTTCAGACCCGTACAGAGTAAAGCGCTTCTTCTCCCGCAATGCCAAAATACACCCGGTTCTCCACCGGGCAGAGGGCAGAGCTGCTGCCCTGAGGCTTGCCGGAAAAGCTCCACAGCCAGCTTCCGCTGGCGGTGGAAACGGCCTCGGCGCGGATGCCGTCGGCGGGCAGGGAGAACAGGTTCTCCTGCATCGATTCGCTCAGCCGCAGAGCCACACCGCGCAGGAAGGTGCTGCCTGCATGGCGTTCCAGCCAGCTGGAGCTGGCCCAGCGGTAGCTGATGTAGAGGGTGCTGTCCTCATCCAGCGCCAGCGCGCCGGGATAGCCCGGCAGCCCGCTGAAGCTGCTCTGACAGCCCTTGCCCCCTGCAGTCAGGCCGCAGGCAGAGGCCGCAGCGCTCCAGATGCAGCGGCTGCCGAGGTCGGAGATGTAGAGGGTCTGGGTGCGCTCGTCCAGCGCAAGGCCGGACGCTCCGGCAATGCCGCCCACCACCTGCTCCACGGTGCGGGCAGCGGGATCATAAACGTATACCGCACCTGTTCCGGTGTGGGCCAGCAGCTCGGTGCGCAGGGCACTTTCCAGCCCCTGTTCCGCACTCTCCTGCCCGACCACGGCAAAGTAGACCTTGCCGTCCGCACCGACCTCCACGGCAGAAAGGGCCCCCAGCGGTGCACCGTCGATCTGCGTGACCACCTGCTCCACCGAAGCGCCCCAGCTGTCGTGCCGGGCGCGGCAAAGGGTGCCCCCGGCAGGGGTGAGAACTGTGAGCCACAGGTCTCCCGCAGCATCAAACGCAAAGCCGGTCAGCTCGCCCTCTACGCTCAGGATGACCGCAGCGTTGCCGCCGTCGGTGCGCACCAGATCGCTGGTGCGTTTCTTCAGGGAGGAGCCGTTCCATGCCGCCGCATAGACAAGGCCATCCCGGGTGCGGATGCAGTCCACACCCTGATACCCGCCCAGATCCCAGATTTCCCTGCGGTCGGTGGAAAGCTCTGCCTGTGCCGCGCCGGAGGCCTGCCGGTGATCCGGGGCGGTGTAGGCTTTGGGCGGGGCCTCAATGGGCCGGAGCACCAGCGCCCAGACCAGCGCAGCAACCGCGGCCAGCGTAAACACGATGCTCAATTTCTGGAACCTCTGGAGCACTTCCTCCCGCTCGGCGGCACGCTGGGCCTCCTGCACGGCCCGGCGGCGGGCAGCGGCGGCGCTGGCCCGGTTGGCGCGGCGAAGCCAGCGGTCTACCCACAGGGCCGCACTGGGCCCGATGGTCAGTGACGCGATGAGCAGGATGAGAAGCAGTTCAACGAATCCGATGCGCATAGGCAGATTTCCTTTGTTCTGATGGTTGTTTTTATCAAATCAGTATAGCACACTTTATAGCAGAGAAGCAAGCGGGCGGCAGGCTCCTGCTGTTTCTTGCCGGGCTTTTGTGGTATACTAAGAAAAATGGGGTGGCGGTTTTCCAAACCATTCACTTAAACTTCACAAAATTTTCCAATAATTATATTATGATACCCCTAGAAACTGGAGCTATTTTGATAACGAGGAGGAAACCTCAGATGGCAAAGATACTGATCGTTGATGATGAACCCCGTATCCGGGAACTGATCCGGGAGCATTTACAATATGCAGGCTATGTCTGCGAGGAAGCGGGCGACGGCTCTGCCGCCCTTTCGCTGCTGAGCGGCGGCGGCTTTGATCTGGTGATCCTGGATGTGATGATGCCCTTTATGGACGGCATGACCTGCCTGCGCGAGATGC
>OHNN01001345.1_pt1 | contig 11186 bp, 16 predicted proteins | sample 1569541 | NCBI WGS metagenome assembly OHNN01 (sample SAMEA3879563, study PRJEB24766) | human gut metagenome | biome: human-associated habitat; feature: feces | place: USA | collected 1985/1987 | reverse complement strand
GGGACGGGCTTATCCGGTATGAGAAAAACCATTTTGATGTTATGGAGCAAATTGAGACGCAGCATTTATAACGGAAGCCGCCCATGAACACCTATTTAAAAAACAGGTCACAGCTGCTCCGAAATTCAAACGGGATAAATCCACGAAAGAGGTGCTTGTCATCATTGGAATGACAGGCACCTCTTTTGCTTTGCTTGAATTGTGAAAATTGCTATTACGTTTGTTGTGGTCGCCAATAAACAAAAATCCAAACAAGGCCTTGGCCGTCAAAAGCAGAACGGCAGGACGGATAACACAGGGTCGCCATTGCCGAAGGCATTGCAAAGGTTCTCTGTAGTTAAGCTCCGCCGTTCGCCAGCACACAGCGAACAGTCACTCTATACTGACCGCCAACCGTGCAGGTAAACAGTGTGAGATCCCAATTCCCGCCTGTCATCTCTGCAATGGCGAAGGGTGAAAGCGTTTCAAGTTCAATGACCTCGTATCTGAACATATTCCCGTCCACATCTGTAAAGGTTATCTCGTCTCCCTGTGACAGGTCTTTCAGATGCCCAAAATGACTGAAATAGTTATGAGCAACAATCACCATATTATTCAGATACGCGGAGCCGATGTATCTACAGGGAGATTCCTTCAGCCCAGAATAACTCCATTCACTGATGACCGGCAGCTCAAGCGACAGTGCCGGGATTCTCAGGACGCCGATATACCTCTGCCCATCAACTTCTTTCTCCGGCATATCCATTTCCGGGTTCAAGACATAATCCGGAAGGTACGCTTCCTCCAAAGTCTCGCCTGACGGAAGTACCGGCAGGCTCACACCGGTATGCTCTTTGTTATCAGGTTTCAAATATTCAAGAGCAGTATTGGAAGAAACGCTTGCCATAGCATCGCTCCAAAAATTATAAACGGTAAGAAAAAGAGCTGCTGCCAGGAGCAGCAGCCCAATTCCCACACACATTTTCCCTTGTTTACTCATCATCTTTTTTCTTTCTGGAAAAAGTTCCTGTAATCAGGAATGCAAAGCCTGCCGCTGCAAGAATCGGCACCGGCCACCAGAGGACGCCGGTTTGCGGCAGCTTTTGCTTGTCCAGCGTATTTGTCAAAACGAATGTAAACCCATTCTGGCGAGTGCTGGAAACATAGCCGGAAACCGCAGACTCGCGGATCGTCCATGTGATCTCCCTGCCGCTTTTGTCGTACCTCGGCAGGTTCTCCCATGTATACTGCCAGCCGTTTGCTTCACTCAGCGTCTTGGTTTCGTAGGCCGTTCCGTTTTGCAGGAGGGTCACCTGCACCGATTTCGGACGGTGGTTTTCGTAGCCCTTGTCATCCCATACCTTGACAACCATGCGTGTCATCGGCTTGTCGGGCGCATACGTATTCGTGACGATAAACGTGACGCCGTCTCTGGCGATGAGCACGGTGTAGCCTTCAGGCTCCTTTTCCACAACGCTCCAGACGATCTTGGAGCCGTCCTTGTTGTATGCAGGAAGCTTTTCCCAAGTATAGCGCCAGTTATTTACCGCATTCAGCGTCACCGTGTCGTAAATAACACCGTCCTTGAGAAGCTGGATGACGATCTCCTTTGGTCGAGACTGCGGAATATCGTCCTTCCAGATCTTCAAAACTCTGCGTTCCACCGTCTGCTCGGGCGGCGCGGGCGGATTTTCTGTTCGTGTGTGCTTCGGGGTCGCGGTTACATCATACACCCATGCGTTGTTCTCCCTGTCCAGATTGGGAAGGGCAACGAGAAATGGCTTGGTCGTATAGGTGTAGCCGGATTTTACAAGTTTTCGCCCCACGGCCAGATACAACCCCGGCTTGAGGCTCGGCTGTTTATTCGGGAAGGAGAGATTTCCCTCCGCGTTTGTTTTCCCACTGTCCAGCGGCTTGAGCTGGTCTCTGTCTGCATACACGGCAAGCGTCTCTGCAAGGGTCCTCCACGCATCGGTGCTCAAGCCGCTGACCACGACGGGATATTTCTGAAAATCACCGGCAAGCGTAAACTCACCATAGGCATCGACACTGGCAACATAGTAAAGGTCAAAGGGCACGTCCGATACCGGAGTCTTGTCATGAATGTATTGGATTTTGAGATGAACAGCCTTATTCACATCAATCGCTCCGGCGGCAAACACCTGAACAGGGGACAGGGGGAGCATACATATCAGGCAGAGAAGACATGATATGACGCGGTTACTCAGTTTTCGCATTTTTCTTCCCTCCAGCAGATTTCTTTTTTCCTCCCGATACAAGCAGAATCATCAGCAATACCAGAAGCATTGGCAACGCTACGGCGGGCGCAACGATCAGAGGCTCAATTTGAATGGCATCCGAGGTCACGCGGATGGCCTGCGCCTCCTCCTGATTCTCGATTCGGTGGCCCCGAACGAGCAGTCGGTGAGAATTGAACCCGTAAGGCGTACAAGTGACCAGCGTGCAGAGATCTTTTCCCGCTTCAATTATGAGAGTCGATACATCAGTGGGTTCAACAATCAAAATCTGATCCACTTCGTAGGTCAGCACTTCGTCCAACACACGCATGACGAATTTGTCTCCCACCACCAGCTTATCAAGATTCGTAAAGAGCTTTGCGCTCGGAAGCCCCCGATGCCCGGACAGAACACAGTGCGTATCCTCTCCTCCCACAGGAAGGCTTGACCATTCCAAATGCCCGACAGCAATTTGAAGGACGGCGTCCTCCGTTCCATGATAGACCGGCAGCGAGATATTGATGGTTGGTATTTCAATATACCCCATAACACCGGTTCCGCTGATGTCAAGGAGCGTATCGTATGCTCCTTTGTCTTCCTCCGAAAGTGCAAATGTAGTATGCTTGTAAGGAAGCATTTGGTTATAATTCCTTGCGTCTTACAGAACCTGTTCGTATTTCTCTGCTTCGAGATTCCGTACATTTTCTGCGTAGTCTGCAACAGCCTGAGAGGCGTGTAAGGAATTCCAGTAGTCGCTTACGGTCGGGTACAGAAGCAAGGACAAGCCTGCAAAAAAAGCCAGAACCAATAGAATTGTAGTTAATTTATTCCTCATTTACAGGGTTCTCCTTGCTGCTGTGTGGGGCGGAGTGCGGTGCACTCCGCCCTTTTGCAGCATTTTAATAAGTTTCCGATTTAGTTCTCAGACTTGCCCATACGCTTTCTGGTAATCAGAACAACACCTGCGCCAACAACCAACAGGCTGCCCAGCACATAGAAAATCGTGGTGCCGATGCCGCCGGTCTCAGGCAGCGTGGAGCCGGATTTGTTCACAACATTTGCGCCCAGAGTATCAGACGCCGCAGCCGCGCCAACCGTGACAGTCACGCTCGTGTAATTGGAGCCATCCGCCGCATAGGAAGCAGAGATTACGAAATGTACAGGTTCGGACATCAGGTTGTAGCCAGCGGGCGCTTTTGTCTCGTACAAATAATAGTCAATGGCATCGTCCAGTCCCTTGATAACAGGATTGCCGGCATCAACCACATAAACAACGTTCGTGTCGCCGTCCACTGCAACGCGGTATTGGCCATCGGAGAGCTTCACCATACCAATAAGCCCCGTGGTAACAGCAGGAATGCCTTCATCATTGCAGTTCATATCCGCAACCTTGAGAGTACTGTTTTTAGACAGAGCAAACTTCGCGCCGGTCAACTGGCCGCCGTTTTTATTCACCTTGTTGATGCCCATCTTGAACGTCCAGTCATAGACTTTCTTTTCAGGGGTCTTTCCTTTATCAGTGTCAACATTGGGATTGTTGCTGTATTCAAGATAAGCCACATTATCCTGCTTACCCTCGTCATACACCTTGGCGTCAGCGTTCAGCACACCGGTATAGTAAGTATAAAGCTCATTGTCATGAGCCAGCTTTCCATCCTGAATCACCTTGAGAATATCGACCTGGACGGAAAAGCTATTGCCGTTTGCGGTTACGGTGTAATATTCGGCAGGAAGCACGGTTGCATCGTTGACCTTGATCGTGATATCTGCGCTGGTCTTAACATTGGAAGTCAGTCCGGCAGACATGGTATCGTGGATGATATAGTCGTATTTTGTGTAGCCAGATGTATTGGGAACCTTTGTAATGGTACGGAACTCAACGGTATCTCCAATCTGGTTATCGCCCACAACGCCCCATTCGCCGTTTTCGTTATGCTTGATCTGCTTGTTCAGTGTCGGCTTATCACCCTTCGGAGCTGCGGTCACGTTTCCGACAACCTTCATCAAGTAGGCTGTATTTCCGAACCTTCGGGTCTGTTGGCTTGATGGTGCAGGATCGTCGCCTTTTCCCAGAAGTCCGCTCCGACGCAACGGTCAGAATTGCCGTATCCTTTTGTGAAAAAACTTTTGGATAATAGGTTGCTGCATAGGGCTCGATCTGCGCAATTTTTGCAGGCGTCCAAGCAGCCAATGCGCCAATCTCCAAACGAATGACCTGCAAGGTGGCAGGGTTTGTGAACAGGTGCGGATAGGCAAAGATGACGGTCTGTTTGTCCTTTTCGTCTATGTAAATGTTCGCCTCACAGCCAAGCTCCCGAGAGAACTCTGCCTGAACGGTGGGGCAAAACTGTTCTGCGAGGAAAACTTCCGCCCGAGTATTGGCTTCTTTGTTGAATGCATCCTGCTTGGTGTTGGAGCGCTTTTCCCATGGCTCGTCTTTACCATATCCCAACACCCGCCAATCCAAAATCAGATCAATATCCTCGGAAAAGCGGCTGATCAGGTTGAATGCTTTGGAAAGGCTGGTACCGCCTTTGAAGGTAATAGCATCTTTCCAGGGGCATCGGTGGAACAGATGGTCAAGCGTAAAGCATGCCCAAAAATCTTTTTCTACGATGGCATCATTCAAGCCCATTTTATCTGCTGTATTTCGGAACAGTTCTCCCCGGTCACTGTCCGGCAATCGTGCTACATTTCTCATTGTGTGTCGCCTCCACACATTTTCCGTATCGTATCATAAACCCAATCCGTAGATTCCGTCGCCTCTTTCAGACAGGCTCGCTTTTCGTCCTCGGACAGCTTTTCAGAAAGCGTCTGTATGATCTCCGCCGTCACATTGGTCCTTCCCAAAGTTTTCAGCACCTGGATCACCAAGCTCGTCATGTAAGACAGACCGGTGATTTCCTTGTTGGTCCTATGCTTAAATTCCAGCTTTGTGGAGTTCCACTCATAGGTCTTATACGGGCCGTCGCTGATATAGGACCAGACCGCCGTTACCTGTGTGGAGAGCCCCAAAAGGTTCAGGGCTGTATTCCCACACGGAACGATGGTCCAATGGTAACTTCGCGCCAATGCTTTTGCAACTGCGTCCGGGTCGGCCGCTACGTATTCATCAAGCAACTTGCTGTACTTCGGCTTCTCGTAAACACCCTTTAATATCCGGCGAAGCATACCGATTTTCGTTAATCTGTTTAGATTGCGCCTGATTGTTTCCGAATCAGCAATATCCGCGAAATCCGAATTCATGAAGATTGTGCCGACGTCCGCACCGTTGATTCGCTCCTGTATCTGCTTGGAATATCCAGTTTTCATCCTGTTTTCCTCCTTTGCTCTGTCCCGAATATTATATAATATTCGGGACAGAATTTCAACTGGATTTGCGATCCTTATCTGCATTATCTCCAAACAATCTGCACATAATCGAACAGCTGCCATGCCGATGCTCCTGTGCGGCATCATTTGTCCCGCTCCTGTAGAAGCAAAGTAATAATCGAGGCCTTTAACCTTACCAGTTTTCCAAAATAGAAAGAACCTCCAGCCAGGAATCCACCTCGCCGGCAGGGGCAGACCATAGGCGCAGGGCGATGATATTGATTGCCTGCGTGCGGAGCCGATAATAGTGCCGGGCAGAGATGTCCAGGCGGTACAGAAGCTCTTCGTGCATCAGCTTGTCCGGTCCGAGAAAGGTCATGTAGATGATGTCGTACATCTTGTGCCCGTTGACCGGTTTGGCTTTCAATACAAAATGTCAAAGCGATTTGTGGAGGAGTCATATATAAGTATCCCTTTTTTCATGTGGGCTTACCTCCTGACAAAGAATTTAAAAACATTTTCCCGTAGTCATATTTTATGAAATTAGTACAAACCGCATCAGTGTCAATGCAGTTCATTTTTACTTAGGGGCGTTCATGAAAAAAACCAAATTCACCTTGTGTTGACCCTTCAGTTAACCCATTTACTCACCCATTTGTCCCGGTTAACCCATTTTTAGCCCTTATAAAATGGGTTAACCGAAGTCACATACGGTCAAAAACAGCGAAAGGCTTCAAAAGCAATCAGGCGAAAAGGGTATAAGAAAACCCCGGAAAATGCTGATTTTCCGGGGTTTTGAGCTTTTGAGTTGTAAATTTGCGTCCGATCAGCGCTTGGAGAACTGAGGTGCGCGACGAGCGGCTTTGAGGCCGTACTTCTTACGCTCCTTCATACGAGGATCACGGGTCAGGAAACCGGCCTTCTTCAAGGCGGCACGGTACTCGGGATTTACCAGCAGCAGTGCACGGCTGATGCCATGGCGCAGAGCACCGGCCTGACCGGACACACCGCCGCCCTCGACGGTAGCCACGATATCCACCTTGCCCAGAGTGCCGGTGGTGTTCAGGGGCTGGCGAACCACCATCTTCAGGGTCTCCAGACCGAAGTAATCGTCGATATCACGGCCGTTGATGGTGATGGAGCCGGTGCCATTGGGGAACAGATGCACACGGGCCACGGAGGACTTACGACGGCCGGTGCCGTACATATAGGGATTCTTAGACTGATACATTCTCTTTTTCCTCCTTACTTGACCAGCTCGGGCTTCTGAGCCTGATGCTCATGCTGCTCGCCGGCGTAGATGTGCAGACGCTTCAGGGAGTCCTTGGTGACGATGTTGCGGGGCATCATGCCACGCACGGCCACACGCACGGCGACCTCGGGCTTCTCCTGCATCAGCAGGCGATACTTGGTCTCCTTCAGGCCGCCCACCCAGCCGGAGTGGGTGCGGTAGTACTTCTGCTCCATCTTGTTGCCGGTGAGGACGGCCTTGCCGGCGTTGATGACGATGACGTTGTCACCGCAGTCGGCATGGGGGGTGTAGGTGGGCTTGCCCTTACCACGCAGCAGGTCAGCGACGATGACGGCGGTCTTACCCAGGGGCTTACCGGCGGCATCCACGACGTACCACTTGCGGACAACATTGCCCTTTTTTTCCATATAAGTGGACATGGTGATTTCCTCCAATTTATATAATGTATTGCTTTACTTTTCCGTGCTCCCTTGCTATCATGGGGAGAGAAAACACGCAAACAGCGCAAGGATATTTATAACACACCCCCGCAAAAATGTCAACAGCGTTTTAATTTACCATTAGAACATCTGCGATTATCTCTTGTTTTCTCTGTTTATCTCTTGTTTTCTAAAAACGCAATTTTATTTCCCGGAGGCAGCATATGCAGCATATTTTAGGACAGGTCCGCCGCTGCGTGGAGGACTATCACATGATCGAGGCCGGGGACAAGGTGGCCGTGGGCGTCTCCGGCGGCAAGGACAGCCTGCTGACCCTGACGGCTCTGGCCCGGCTGCGGGACTTCTATCCCATCCCCTTTCAGGTGGAGGCCATCACGCTGGAGACCGGCACGCCGGGCATGAGCTTTGACGCCGTGGCGGAGCTGTGCCGGGAGCTGGAGGTCCCTTACACCCGCATCCATGTGCCGGTATACCAGATCGTGTTTGAAGAGCGCAAAGAAAAGAACCCCTGTTCCCTCTGCGCCAAGCTGCGGCGGGGCAGCCTGAATACGGCGCTGACGGAGCGGGGGATCCACAAGATCGCACTGGGGCATCACTACGACGATGCCATCGAAACGCTGCTGATGAATCTGCTGTTCGAGGGGCGCATCGGCTGCTTCCAGCCGGTGACGTATCTGGACCGCACGGGCATCACCCAGATCCGTCCTCTGCTGTACTGCCGGGAGGCCGACATCCGCCGCACGGTGGAACGGCTCCGCCTGCCGGTGGTCCACAACCCCTGTCCCGCCAACGGCTCCACCCGTCGGCAGGAGGTGAAGGATCTGATCCACCAGCTGGAGGGGCGCTATCCCGACATCAAACAGAATCTTTTCGGCAGTCTCCAGCGCTATCCTCTCTACGGTTGGAATCTGGAGCAGCAGGAGCGCTGACCGACGGTTTCCGTTTCTATCTTGCAGGTAATATGTAATATCCTGTCGTTTTGTCACGTCAGCACCCATTGCAGCAGCAACAGCAGACCGAAGCCGGGGACGCCCAGCACCCCGATGAAGAGGGCGTTGAACACGTTGAGCCCCAGCCGGATGCCGGTGAGGGCGGCGGTGAGGTTCAGCAGCCACACCGCCCCGAAGCCCAGCGCCGAGTTCACCAGCACCCGCAGGGCCAGCTTCACCGGCCCCCGGAACAGGCGCACGGCGGCGAACAGTAAAAACGCCCCCACCACGCACAGTGCGCCGATCTCTATACCGGACATACAGGCCCTCCCTTCCCGGCGGAGGCCGCCACGGCGGCGGGCACCGTCGTCCGTCCCCCGGAGCGGGCCGCCGGCTCCTGCTCCTTGATGCACCGCAGCAGATAGCTGTATCGGGCCTTCAGGGCGCTGATCTCGTAGATGCTGGCCTCTATCAGCTCCGGCTCCGTGACATAGTTGAACTTATCGTAGGCGCACTTCAGCGCCACATTGGTCTGCTGCAATTCCTCCCGCAGGATATCCAGCGGATGCTCCACCTTTTTTCCCATGTCCAAGTCCTCCCCGTTCCCTTTCATTGTACGGATATTTTATCCGGATATGCCGGACTTTAGCCGTGGGACAAGCCGAAATTTTCAGGAGGTGCGCCATGCACGAGGAATATATGCGTCAGGCACTGGCACTGGCCCAGGAGGCCGCCGCCCACGGCGAGGTGCCGGGGCCGCAACCGCCGGGAGGAGAAGCAGCACACCTCCTCTCATGCCGAGATGGAGGCCATCCGGCAGGCCAATGAGGCCCTCGGCACTTGGCGTTTGGATGACTGCACCCTTTATGTGACGTTGGAGCCATGTCCCATGTGCGCCGGGGCCATCCTCAACGCCCGCATTCCACGGGTCTATTACGGCGCACGGGATCGGGAGATGGGTGCCTGCGGCGGCGTGCTGAACCTGTTCATGGAGGACTTCCCCCATCCGCCGGCGCTGGTGGGCGGGGTGCTGGCGGAGGACTGCCGCCGGGTGCTGACGGATTTCTTCCGAAATCTCCGATAAATGAATTTTCCGCGTTCCGCTTGATTATTGTTTCGCTCGTTTTCGTCGTTTTGCTGAATCTTCCCGCTAAACGTCGCCTTTTTTATCTCTTTAGGTGATATCTTTTCCAAAATGTATATGGTACAATCAGAACATCCCGAACATATGCAATACCAACGGGAGAACCCATATGAAAGGAACCGTTTTTTCATGGAACCCAATGCTATCCTCAGTGAATCCCTGTCTCTGAGCAGTGATATCCCTCTCTATGCCCAGCTGGTGGGCATCATCAAGCGCAGCATCTCCTCCGGCGCACTGGCCATCGGCGATCTGCTGCCCTCCGAGGCGGAGCTTTGCCGGGCGCTGAATGTCAGCCGCAACACCGTCCGTCAGGCCATCGGTGAGCTGGAGGATGAGGGCCTCGTGGTCCGCAAGCGGGGCAAGGGTACTTTTGTGGCCGACCCCAACACCAACCGCCGGGGCGTGCGCTATTCCTTCACCACCGAAGTCTCCTCCCTGGGCAAGACGCCCTCCTCCACGCTGGTGGACTTCGGCGTTATCGTCCCTACACGGGCCATCTGCGAGAAGATGGAACTGCGGGAGGGGACGTCGGTCTACTGCTTCACCCGTGTCCGCAATGTGGACGGTGAGCCTCTGATCCTGGAGACGTCCTACTATCCCCAGTTTATCTACCCAAACCTCACCCGTGAGATGGTGCAGACCCACAGCTTTTACAGCCTGCTGTACCATGTGGGCATCACCCCCTTCTCCGCTGAGGATACCTATGAGGCGGTGATGCTGGATGCGCCCCGTGCCAATCTTCTCAGCGTGGAGCCGGGCAGCTGCGCCTTCTATCACCAGCGCCGCACCAAGACCGAGGACGGCCGGGTCTATGAGTACACCCGCAGCTATATCCGGGGCGACCGGGTACGGCTGGACGTGCATATGCAGAAGAGCGGCATGACCTTCTCCCGCATCATCGACTGAAGCCCTGAAAACGCCCCCAGCCGCAGAGCCTTCCCTCTGCGGCTGGCTGGTTTTTGCAAACTTTCCCCGCACCTCCCCTTTACAGCCCGACCTCTTTCGGATATAATAGAAAGGCTAAGGAAATCTGACACAAGAAGGAGACGACCCTATGGCAGTCATTGAATACGATGAATATAAGCAGAAGCTTCAGGCGCTGGAGCCGACCCTTCAGGAGCTGGAAAAGGCCCTGTCCATTCCCAAGGCCCGTGAAGAGCTGGCGCAGCTTCAGAAGGAGACGGAGCAGGAGGGCTTTTGGAGCGACGTGGACCGCAGCCAGAAGGTCTCCCAGCAGATCAAGCGGCTGGAGAGCAAGGTCAGGAAGTACGACCGTCTGGTGTCCGACTGGGAGGACACCCTGACCCTGTGCGAAATGGCACAGGAGGAGGACGACGCCTCCCAGCTGCCGGAAGTCACCTCCGGCTATGAGGCGCTGGAAAAGGAGATGGAGCAGTTTGGAGAATCGTAAAAAGGTGCTGAATCTTCTGGGACTGGCGACGCGCGCCGGTAAGACGGCAAGCGGCGAGTTCATGACCGAGAAAGCGATCAAGAGTGGAAAAGCGTATCTGGTGATCGTGTCAGAAGAAGCGTCGGATAATACAAAAAAGATGTTTGAAAATTCATGTGCATACTACAAGGTTCCCGTGTACCAGTTCGGCATGAAAGAAGAGCTGGGACACGCGATGGGAAAAGAGATGAGAGCGTCTCTGGCCGTTTTGGATTCCGGTTTTGCAAAGGCGTTAAGAGAGAAGTTAGATGATTAACGCTTTTCTGGGCGGGCTCTTTTAGGAGCTTATGCAGAACGGGAAGGCAGTGCCGGAACGGAGGTAGCAAAACATGAGAGTTAATGAGTTGTCAAAACAGATTGGCAAATCAAATAAAGAAGTTTTAGAGATACTGCAGAAAAATCATTTTGACGTAAAAAGCCATTCTTCCAAGGTGACGGAGGAA
>OHNN01001340.1_pt1 | contig 11220 bp, 8 predicted proteins | sample 1569541 | NCBI WGS metagenome assembly OHNN01 (sample SAMEA3879563, study PRJEB24766) | human gut metagenome | biome: human-associated habitat; feature: feces | place: USA | collected 1985/1987 | reverse complement strand
CTTCGGCTTGTACGGGCGGTATAAATCCTCTACGACCACGAGAGTTGCGGCCTCTTCGATGGATTTTTTCAGTTCTGCGGTCAGCTTGCCCTGCTCCTCGATGCTCGCAAGGACAACGGCCTTGCGGTCATTTAAACTGCGCAGGTACATCAGACGATCGTACAGATTTCGCAGTATCTCATCGTTTAAGGAACCTGTTGCTTCTTTTCGATATCGTGAAATAAAAGGGATCGTGTTTCCCTCGTCAATCAGTTTCACTGCAGCTTCTACCTGCCACGGTTTGACGTTCAGCTCAGCTGCCAATACCTGATTCATATCCATAGGTAAATTCCTCCTGTTGTCTCTTCCAAAACACGCTGTTCCTTCTCTGTTTTTCCCGCATAAAAAGCGGGACCCTTGGCGGAACAGCCACTCTATTACCTTATCAATAGGTCTTGTTTTTGTCAACCTTACATGATAAAATCTTTACTATAGCTTTTTTGACAGACTGCGTGTGAAACCGCGCTTTTTTGCAGAAGAAAGGACATTTTATGACACCAGAAAATTACGATCCAAACACCAATGAGTCCGGAGATTCCTATCAGTCCTCCCATCCGTACGGCGTGCCTGAGGGCCAGCGTCCCGGACCGTATCAGCATTACCAGCAGCAGCCTCCCGTACAGCCGCCGCGCAGGACGGGTTCGCAGGCCCTTGCGGCCGCTTCGATGGTCATGGCGATCTGCTCCTTTTTGTTCATGCTTAACATGGGGTCCCTGTTTTTCGGCTCGCTCGGCGTGATCTTCGCCCTTTTAAGCCGCGGCGCAGGACGCATGAGCGGCACGGCAAAAGCCGGTCTTGCGGGCTGTACCATCGGCATAATTGTCGGTATCTGCATCATGTATGCTTTCCTGCTTTTCAACATGGTCAGCGGCGGCAGCACCAACCTGCTTGAGCGGTATTACAATCAGTACATGCAGGAATACCAGATGACACCGGATAACGGAACAACCACCGACGGAAATACCATCTAAGTACCAGAAAGGATTTTTCATGAACGGACAAAAACAGAAATTTTCAGAACTGAAAAAGCAGGCCCGTGAGGCCATGGCAGGCCGATGCGGCACGCTGGTGGGCGCAACCGCGATCAACCTGTTTCTCACCTTCTCCTGCTCCCTCATCCCGACGCTGATTTTTTCAGGCACAACGCTGTACGATATCATTTTTCTGAATCTGACGCTGTTCCTGTTTTCCCTGCTCCTCAGCCTCTTCCAGGCAGGCTACTTAAAAATCTGCCTCTCGACGCTACGCGGGGAACCGATTTCCGTCGGTGATATGCTCTACGCTTTCTATCATCACCCGGACCAGTACGTGCTGATGTTCCTTATCATCAACGGCATCAGCTCCGTGATCGCCCTGATTTCCAGCATTCCGGGCTTCCAGTATCTTTCCTCCCCGAGTGCGGAACTGACGCTTGGAACAGCACTTTCCATCGAAGCCGAGCTTTCTTCTCTGATGAACGTTTACGTTTACAAGCTGATCGGCTCTCTCGTTTCCACGCTGGTGCTGGTTCCGTTTTCCCTTTCCACCTTTGTGATGAACGACGCTCCCGGCATCGGCCCGATCCAGGCGATCCGTCAGAGCTTTGCGATGATGAAGAAGAACTTTTTCCGCTACATTCTGCTTCTCTTAAGTTTCTTAGGGCTTGAGATTCTCGCATCCTGTTCCTGTGCCATCGGCTTTTTGTGGGTAATGCCCTATATGCAGATCACGATGGCTGCGTTCTATCAGGAACGGAAAGATGTCCTGTATCCGGCATCGGAACCGGTGGGATATGATACGGATTCCTTTGGATCCGGCACAGATCTTTAAAAATAAATCTTAAGATAATTAAAAAGACGTTTCACACCCCTTGCTTTACGGCTGTGAAACGTCTTTTTAGTTATGTCTATTTCGAGATCTTAAATTCTCGCGCGGATTCTGCTCTGGATTCCGTCGAGTTTCTCTGCTTTTTCTCTGTACTCCTGCTCTGTGATTTCGCCGGTAATAAATGCGAACTCCTCGGACAGACTTGGAACTGCTACGATTTCTACTTTTCCGAACAGCTCCTCGATCTCACTCTGGCGCTCTGCGGCGTGGCCGGACACGCGGACGAAGAAGCGGCTCTTTACATCATCGATCTGCAGCAGGTCCAGTTTTTCCTCGCTCCAGCTCATCATGATGTTTCTGCCTTTGTTCTTTGCGCAGTCTACGACATCGGCTACAACGGCACTTGCGGTCGGAAGCTTTCCTGCTCCGCTTCCGTAGAACATCGCATCACCCAGTACATTTCCGTGGATGAAGATGGCGTTGAAGACACCGTTTACGCTGTACAGCGGGTTTTTCGCGTCAATCATCACCGGGCTTACCATGGCGTAATACTGATCACCCACCTTGCGGCTTGTTGCGAGCAGTTTGATTGCGGTTCCCATCGAGGTCGCATATTTGATATCCTCTGCGGTGATCTTTGTGATTCCCTCGGTGTAAACCTCTTCGTAATTGACTTCTTTTCCATAAGCAAGAGAAGAAAGAATCGCAATTTTACGGCACGCATCGTAGCCTTCTACGTCTGCTTCCGGATTGCGCTCTGCGTAGCCGAGGCGCTGTGCCTCTTTTAATACATCCGCGAAATCGGAACCGTCGCTTGCCATTTTGCTTAAGATATAGTTCGTGGTACCATTTAAGATACCAGTTACTTCATCGATCTCATCTGCAGTCAGGGAGGAGTTTAACGGACGGATGATCGGGATACCGCCGCCGCAGCTTGCCTCAAACAGATAGTTTGCGCCGTGCTCTTTTGCAATTGCAAGAAGCTCGGTACCGTGTCTTGCCACCAGCTCTTTGTTGGATGTGCAGACGCTCTTTCCAGCCTCCAGCGCACGTTTTGTGAAGGTGTAAGCCGGCTCAACGCCGCCCATGACCTCGACAACAACATCAACCTCCGGATCGTTTGCGATCACTTCGTAATCATGTACCAGCACTTTTTCCACTGGATCTCCCGGGAAATCTCTTAAATCCAGAACGTATTTGATATTAATCTCGTTCTCTGCTCTCTTGTTGATGCTGTCATGGTTCGTGTTGATGACTTCTACCACGCCGGAACCAACGGTGCCATATCCTAATACTGCAATCTGAATCATCTCTTTTGTCCCTCTCTTGCTTTTTCTTTTTCAGGACTCCTGTCCTAAGATTTTAAAATAATGAACTCCCTGTCTGGACTCAATCTCGTTGATCATCTCCGAGGCGTCTCCCCGGTCTTCCGCGATATCCACGCTGATCGTCAGTGACGCCACGCCGTTTAACGGAATCGTCTGATGAATGGTCAGAATGTTTCCGTGAAACTCGGCGATAATCTTCAGCACATCGGAAAGCAGTCCCGGCTCATCGTCCATCTGCAGAATAAACGTAATCGTTTTTCCTTTTGCATTGTCATGAAAAGGAAGAATATCATCTTTGTATTTATAGAAAGAGCTTCTGCTGATTCCCGCTTTTTCCGTTGCCTGCTGCACGGTAAGCTCCTGCATATCCATCAACCGTTTGGCCTCGATGACCTTCAAAAGGACCTCGGGAACCGCTTTTTCTTTGATTACATAGTACTTTGTTTTCTCTTCTCTCATGGCAATCCTCTACCTTTATACTCTTTCCAGGAAATACATTTGTTTTCACAGGAAAGATCGTATCATATTCCGACACAATACGCAAGGAATTTTTTCGAATCGGTTTTCAGAAGCCAATGCTTCCGCCGCCGTGACTGTTTCCGCTCGACGAAGTGTGAACGGTGCTTCCGCCGCCACCTCCGCCGCCAGAAACGCCTCCGCCGTGGTTTCCATCATCCTTCTGGATTTTGTGCATCGATACATGACGGTCGATCAGCGCATCCCTGCGGTCTCTGATGTTTACGCGTTTCAGATCCGCATAGCTCTTTGCACCACGGTTTTTCTTTCGTCTGTAGCTCTTCCAGATTCCAAAATAAACAAGAATTCCTGTCGCAGCCGCTGCGATAACAGAAATAAGAGCTTCCGTGCTGTTGATTTTGCGGTAATGAATAATGGAACCGTCTTCTGTAATCAGATAGTCCGCATCGGAAACGCCTCGGTCGAAGCATTCCTGCGTCATCGTAATCATTTTTGCAAAGGTTCCCGCATAGTCGCCGTCTTTCGCGTAGCCCTGCGCCGCCTGCAGGATATCATCAATTTCCGCATCGGACATGTAATACTGCATAATACCAGATGTCGAAATCACAATCTGGCGCTGTCCCATATCGATGAGGAAGCAGACACCGTTTGGCTCTTTCGGATACTTTTTGTCATAAAAATCATCTGCAATCGCCTGACAGTCCTCGGAACCACTGCTGCGCTCGGTCAGGATGACCATATGGAGCTTTGTATTGCGCTCGAACTCTGTACAGGATCTCTCGAGGTCCTGCTCCTCCTCATCGGAAAAAAGTGATGCATTGTCGTAGACATACTGGGATTCGGCTTTTACAATATTCACAGAAAAAACTCCGCACAGCAGAAGGGCCGCAAAAATTCCGAGCAGATATTGTCCTGCTTTTTTCATTCTTCTCATGCGAAATACCCTCCTATCAGCATCACAATCAGGACCAGAAGAGCACTCACAGCCGACGTCAGAAGGGCTCTCTTCCGCTCATAGGGAAAATCGCCGTTGATCGTTCCGGTCTGGCCGTTCATCGCATAGTAGTAAACCTTCCCGTCCTTTCCCGGATACGTCAGCGTCCAGACGGGAAACAGGACGTAACGCCAGTTCTCCTGCTTCGGGGAAAGGTTCATTTTTTCCTGCTCGAGGGAGATATATTCGTTCGCCTCATTCCGCATGGCGCCGCGTGCCATCGTCTCCAGTTCTTTTTTCAGTTCCGGTGCGATCTGCTGCTGTTCGATATCACGCTTTTCCGCCTGAAAGCCGGAAAGGTACCCCATGGAAAACGGCTGCATCTCCTCCAGACGGTATGGCTGTACGCATTCGATCAGATCGCGGTCTGCCTTGTTCAGAGCGTTACGCGACAGACCGTCCACACGGACCTCTCCCTCCCGGCGGACATCGTAGATGCTGGTCTCTGTGTACTCCACATCACCGGTCTGCCAGACTCTCACCTTCCGGCCGCGCGCTATGTAATCCGTCTCAAAGTCTCCGCCGTAAATCCAGTACGGGAAATAGACACCTGTCATCTTCTGTACCTGACTCTTTTCGAAAAAGTCCTTCGGAATAAAGTGTTTCTTCCGGGTAAATGACAAAAATTTCTCGATTGCCTGCTCCTTGCTGATTTTGAACGGCAGCACAAAATCCGGCATATATTCTCCCGAAAGCCGGCCTGAAAGCACCACCGGATTGTGGCAGTAGAAACAGTATGTCGCTGCCGTCGTCGCATCGGTCACAATCTCGGCGCCGCAGTTCGGGCAGGTGTAGACAACTGCTTCGCCCTGCTCTGTTTCCCCTTTTGTTTCCTCCGTACTGCTTTCCTTCTGTGCATCGGATGCTTCCTGTGCACCGGCAGCATCGTCCTCCCCGTTCAGCGCTTCCGCTGCTTTCGGGTTCGCCTTTTCGGCTTCTTCCTGTGTAAACGAGGACAGGCAGTACTCGCATTTATACTTTCCGCTTGCCGGATCGAAGGTCAGATCGCCTCCGCAGTTCGGGCATTTGTATGTAATAACCTCCATATTCTATCCCTCCTTCCCCGGAGCCGCTGTTGTATTGGATGGTTATCTGTTTTCTTTTACTGTCTTGGTTTTCCGCAGTTCGAGCAGAACTTGCCGGTATTCTCCGTTCCGCATGCGCAGACCCATTTTCCTGCCGCTTCCGGTTTCGGGCTGCCACAGTTCGAACAGAATTTACCGCTGTTCTCGGTTCCACACTTGCCGCAGATCCACACCATCGGCTTTGCACTTCCGCAGTTTGAGCAGAAATTGCCGGTGTTCTCCGTTCCGCAGGAGCATTTCCATACGCCTTTTGCAGCTTCCTGCTGTGCCTTGGCTGCCGCCTGCTGCTGCATCTGCTGCTGATTCGAAGCGGACGCCGATGCAAACGAGGAACCGAAGGCATTCATGCCCATCTGAACACCCATAAAGCCGTTCATGGCTCCGTTTGGGTTGGCTGCTGCTTTCTCCATACTGCGTGCCATCGCTCCCTGTACATAGCCCTCACGGATCGATGGATCAGACATCATCGCACCTTCGTTGCGCATCTGGATCAGTTTCTGGGAAGCTTCATCGTAGGAAAGGCTTGCGATTGCCACGGACTGGATCTCCATGCCGCGCATTGCCCGCCAGCTCTCATCCATCGCATCTGCCATGTAGCGGGACAGCTCGGCGCTCTTGGATGCTGCGAACGAAATGCGGATGCCGTCGGCTGCCATCTGATTGATCGAGGACTGCAGGCCCTCTAAAAATTCGTTCATATACTGCTCGTTGATATCCTCGATCTCTACGCGGGATGCGTTTCTCGGCACAGCCTCTGCGTAGAAGCGGAGCGGATCGATGATGCGGATGGAATAGGAACCGTGTGCCCGAAGGAACAGCTCGGCATTGTAGAACTGGTCGAAATAGTTGACCGGATTTCTCGTTCCGAATTTGATTCCCTTGATTTCCTGCAGATTAATATAGAAAACTCTCTGCTCATGCGGGGTCTGGCCGCCGAATTTCAGGCGCTCAAACGTATCTTTTACGGCTGCGTCAAGCGATCCGCTGAACATCGACGGAGACGATGACTGGTCTACGGTAAAGTAGCCCGGCTCTGCGGTGTAATCAATGATCTTTCCGCCGTCCACCAGCATCATAAACTGATTGTCATAGACATGGATCACAGAACCGTTTGAAATCGTCTGGCTTCCCTTTTTATTCTGGCCTTTTCTTACCAGAATTCCCTCTGTAAATACCGTATGTTCCCCCATCTCATACGGTTCCACGGTCTCCAGCCACTGATCGGCGAAACTGCCGTGTACTGCATTGACTGCTGCTCTGATAATACCCATACTTTTACCTCCTGTTTGCCTTTGGCTTCAAAACAGAAAGGAGCATTTCCGTCCTCTGTTGGTGAAAATGCTCCTTATTTTACTTGTCACTGTGCTCTGCCCACAGCCGAATTATGCTTCTTCCTCTTTCGCTCCGGTTCCGAGGGCAATCCACTTCAGATATGCGTTGATAAACAGATCAATTCCGCCGTCCATGACTGCATCGACGTTTCCGGTCTCTGCGTTGGTACGGTGGTCTTTGACCATGGTGTATGGCTGCATAACGTAAGAACGGATCTGGTTGCCCCAGCCGATCTCGGTTACTTCGCCGCGGATGTCGCTCAGCTTATCTGCCTGCTCCTGGAGTTTCAGCATATACAATTTTGCTTTCAGCATCTGCATTGCCTTGTCCTTGTTCTGGAACTGGGAACGCTCATTCTGGCACGTAACCACGATGCCGGTCGGCATATGCGTGATTCGGATCGCCGATGACGTCTTGTTGATGTGCTGTCCGCCGGCACCGCTGGAACGGTACGTATCGATACGAATATCCTCATCACGAACCTCAACATCGATCTCTTTGTCGATATCCGGCATAACATCGCACGATACGAACGATGTCTGGCGTTTTCCTGCCGCGTTGAACGGAGAAATACGGACGAGACGGTGAACTCCTTTTTCGGATTTCAGATAACCGTAAGCGTTTTCGCCGTTGACCTGGAATGTCACGGACTTCACACCGGCCTCATCACCGTCCAGAAAGTCGAGTTCCTCGATCGTAAAGCCTTTGCGTTCTGCCCATCTGGTGTACATACGGTACAGCATGCCGCACCAGTCGCACGCCTCGGTTCCGCCTGCACCTGCGTTCAGTTTGATGATCGCATTGTCCTTGTCAAATTCGCCGGACAGCAGGGTTTTGATGCGGATGGCATCGAAGGATGCCTTGAACTCTTCCATCATTTCCGCGATTTCCGGAACAACGGAATCGTCATCCTCCTCCTGTCCCATCTCGATCAGAGTTTCCATATCTTCTTTGGCGGATACCAGTTTCTGATACGTATCTCTGTCCTCTTTCATGCTGCTCAGCTGTTTCATCTGCTCCTGCGCTTCTTCGGGGTTGTCCCAGAAATTGGGTTCCTCCATTTTACGCTCTAATTCTTCGATCCTCTGCTCTTTATTAGCGAGGTCAAAGTGAATCCCTCACTTCCACTAATGGTTTATCGTATGTGCCAAGTTCCATTTTGAACTGGTCTAATTCAACTACCACAAGCTTCACCTGCTTTCTGTTTTATATTTTGTATGACACGCAGCTTCTGGTAGGGAAGCTGCGTGCTTTGTCAAACGGATCGTGCTCATCCGTCTCACTGCTGTTCTGCTTTTATCAAACCGGTTTTCTTCCGCAGCACTGTTTGTACTTCTTGCCGCTTCCGCACGGGCATGGATCGTTTGGATAGATCTTACGCTCTGCGCGCTGTACCGGTTTTCTCGGGCCGGACTCGTCTTTGTTGGTTCCGGTCACTTTGGCTACCTGCTCACGTTCTACTTTCTGCTCAACACGTACATGGAACAGGAGACGGACGGTATCCTGCTGGATGGACTCGAGCATTTCGTTAAACATGTCGTAAGCTGCCATCTTGTACTCAACCTTCGGGTCTCTCTGGCCGTATGCCTGCAGGCCGATACCCTCGCGGAGCTGATCCATATCATCGATATGATCCATCCACTTCTGGTCGATAACCTTCAGAAGAACGACACGCTCAAGCTCACGAATCTGCTCCTCCTCCGGGAATTCTGCTTCTTTCTCCTCGTAGAGTTTAACAGCTTCCTCTTTTAACTGCTGTTTCAGCTCGTTTTTGGAAATCTTCTCTACGCGCTCTTTTGTCACTGCCTTCACCGGCATGATGGAGAGCAGCATCTCATTTAATTCTGTCAGATCCCACTCGGACTGCTCGGTGTTCTCGCCGATGCAGAGATCCACAGTATTGTCGATGGTGTCGGCAATCATCTTGAAGATGGTGTCTCTCATGCTCTCGCCGTCCAGAACGCGGCGTCTCTCTTTGTAGATGATCTCACGCTGCTCGTTGTTGACCTGGTCATAGTCGAGCAGGTTTTTACGGATTCCGTAGTTGTTGCCCTCGATCTTCTTCTGCGCTTTTTCGATGGCGGAAGAAAGCATCTTGTGCTCGATCTGCTCATTTTCCGGTACGCCGAGGGATTTGAAAATGCCCATCAGTTTTTCGGAACCGAAGAGTCTCATCAGATCGTCTTCCAGGGAAATGTAGAAACGGGACTCACCCGGGTCTCCCTGACGTCCGGAACGACCGCGCAGCTGATTGTCGATACGGCGGGACTCATGACGCTCGGTGCCGATGATCTTTAAGCCGCCGGCAGCTTTTGCCACATCATCCAGCTTGATATCGGTACCACGGCCGGCCATGTTGGTCGCGATGGTAACGGCTCCTGCCTCACCGGCATGGGCTACGATTTCTGCCTCGAGCTCATGGAACTTCGCATTTAAGACCTGATGCGGAATTCCCTCGCGGCGAAGCATTTTGCTGATCAGCTCGGAAGTCTCGATGGTGATGGTACCAACCAGAACCGGCTGGTTCACGGCATGTGCCTCTTTGACTTCCTCTACGACTGCGTGGAATTTCTCTTTTTTCGTCATGTATACGGCATCGTCCATATCCACACGGATGACCGGGCGGTTGGTCGGGATCTCGATAACGTCCATGCCGTAGATGTCACGGAACTCCTGCTCCTCGGTGAGGGCAGTACCGGTCATGCCGGCTTTTTTCTCGTATTTGTTAAAGAAGTTCTGGAACGTGATGGTTGCCAGAGTCTTGCTCTCTCTTCTTACTTTTACGTGCTCTTTTGCCTCGATTGCCTGATGCAGACCATCGGAATAACGGCGTCCCGGCATGATACGTCCGGTGAATTCATCAACAATAAGGATTTCATCATCTTTAACTACATAATCCTGATCCTTATGCATCAGGTTATGGGCGCGAAGTGCAAGTGTAATATTATGCTGGATTTCCAGATTCTCCGGATCTGCCAGGTTTTCAATATGGAAAAATTTCTCAACCTTATGAACGCCCTGCTCTGTAAGGTTTACGATCTTATCTTTTTCATTTACAACGAAGTCACCTGTCTCGATAACTTCTTCACCCATGATGGCTGCCATCTTGGTCATCTCATGGCTGGCTTCACCGCGCTCTAACTGCTGAGCAAGGATATCGCAGGCCTCGTATAACCTGGTTGACTTACCGCTCTGTCCTGAAATGATCAGAGGGGTACGTGCCTCGTCGATGAGAATGGAGTCGACCTCATCGATGATACAGTAGTGCAGATCTCTCTGTACCAGCTGTTCTTTATAGATAACCATGTTGTCACGCAGATAATCGAAACCAAGTTCGTTGTTCGTAACATAGGTAACATCACAGTTGTATGCAGCACGACGCTCATCCTGCTTCATATCATTTAAAACAACACCGACTGTCAGGCCAAGAAACTCATGGATCTTTCCCATTTCTTCCGCATCTCGTTTAGCCAGGTAATCGTTGACTGTTACGACATGCACACCTTTGCCTTCCAGTGCATTTAAATATGACGGAAGTGTGGCGACAAGTGTTTTACCTTCACCTGTTCTCATCTCTGCGATACGTCCCTGATGGAGAATGATACCACCGATGAGCTGCACACGGAAATGTTCCATTCCAAGAACACGCTTGCCGGCTTCACGTACAACCGCAAATGCCTCAGGAAGCAGATCATCCAGTGTCTCTCCCTCTTCAAGACGTTTCTTAAATTCTCTTGTTTTTCCTCTGAGTTCTTCGTCACTTAACTTCTGCATGTCCGGGCGCAGGCTCTCAATTTTCTCAACCAGAGGCATGATACGCTTAACCTCTCGCTGGCTGCGGGTCCCGAATACTTTTGAAAACATATTCATATTAGGTTTTACTCCTGTTTATTTCTTTTTTATACAAGCATTGCTGCCATATAACAATTGCTACTGGCGGAATAATTTCTGTTCACTCCGTCCACAGCAGACATGTAAGCAGCATGCGAACATTACAAACGCTTACTATAATACACAATACTTGTATATTCTAACACTTTCCGTTATGGAAAACAATGAATTTTTCATGAACAAACCAAGAAAATTACGGAGTCACCAAAATTTACGTTACTGTTCACTCCGTTCACAGTAACGTAGCCAAAATTCATTCCAGATTGCC
>OHNN01001338.1_pt1 | contig 11251 bp, 10 predicted proteins | sample 1569541 | NCBI WGS metagenome assembly OHNN01 (sample SAMEA3879563, study PRJEB24766) | human gut metagenome | biome: human-associated habitat; feature: feces | place: USA | collected 1985/1987 | reverse complement strand
CTTTCTCAATTTCTGATCTTGACATTTTTTCTTTTCCCTTAAGGATGTTGACCAGTATCTGTTCGGCTTCGTTCAGGTCATAGTTTTCCCTTATAACAGGAAGAATTACTTTGATAGAATTAGAAAAACACTGATACGATGGTTTTATCAGTGCGTTCCTGTAAGCATGATTGATCCTCATGATTCCGGTTCCAAATTTCTCAATATATTTCAGCCGGAAGAACACATTTCCGATAATAGGATTTCTGAGTATGGATATCTGACCATTCAGGTATTCCTCTTCGCTGATTCCGGCAGGAAGCCCTCCCGGAGAACTGATCTCAATCCTGTCCGCATACATACTGACTTTTATAGATGCCGGGATATCCCACATTCGATGGATCAGAGCATTGGCTATTGCTTCCCTGAAGGCTTTTTCCGGGATTTTGTCAATACATTTCCTTTCGGCTCCCTCTATTTTTTCATACTGATAATACTTTCGGAACATCTGAAGTGTTTTTTCCAACTGAGAAAGTATGGAAATATTTTCCAGTGATTCCCTGTCCATGATCTCATCTATGGTATCACCAAAACGTATGATATCTATTCCCGTAAACTGATTATCATCAGCAAGAAGTGCAGCTGCATTATTGAATCCACTCTGATCAGAATACAGTTCAAGAGTTTTTAAAATATCTTTATTGATCTTCTCAATGCCCATTACCCGGGTAAATTCTGTTTCTAATTTAGAAAAAGTAAGCTGCTGATTGAATGAAGCGATCTCCTCAAAAGTCTGATTACAGCCCTCCAGGATCAACCGGTTATATTCCAGACGATCCACTTCAACTGTAGAAGAATCATTTCTTTTATAAGCTTTACCTTTATAGAGATAAGGCTTATACCTGCCTTCATAAACAGTGAGCACGATCGTATTTTCCTGTATCTCCAGACGGAACTCTGGCACAGGACTGAGACTGTCATTGATCTTATTCTCCAGATTCAGACATCCGTTCACTGGATCTGTTATGCTGATGACGTTCCCCTGATCATTAATTCCCTATTTGGAATAAATACTATTCCCTGTGTATAGGTTAGCAGTCCATAGACTACCATAGCTGAGTAGATCTGGTTCTTGGTCCGAAGCTTCATGGCAGAAGCTGCAAACTCCTCTACCCGGGCATCAATTCCCTCTCCTAGGATCATGAGAGCCAGGTCATCCCGTATATTCTCTATATCATTTTGTATATAATAAAAAATTTCATCATAAGGCCCGGAGCTTGTCCAGTAATTTGACAGCTGATTGAACCGAACTGCCCGGAGGGGTCTAACCATCGAAACGGACGGAAATTTAGGAGAAAAATTCTTGACATTTTTTTAGATATAGTATAAGATTATTCTAAAATACAACTAATGGTTGTTTCGGAGGAACTATATGGAACAGATTTTTATGTATAGGACCTCTGGTGGTAAAGATCTCTTAAATAATCTTTCAAATGAGGCAAAGCCAATTATATTGACTGTGCTGGAGGGAATGCAAAAGGATGGTATAGAGAATTTTGTTACAAAACCAATTGATAAAAATATCACGCCTACACTTTATGAAATTAGTAAGAAAGATGTTCGCATATTTTATTATAGAGGTTTTGATAACTCTATCAATATTACCTACATAACAGAGCATAAACAAAAGAATAAAACAGAAAAAAAAGACAAAAAAACGGCTGCAGAAAGAGAAAAAAGGATGTTAAAAAGTCCACATATTTATAGAGAACATATTTAAATACCACCAGAGTCTGAGGGATATAATCCCTCAGACATAAGTCCTGATAATACATATATAGTTTTCCAGAAAAATATAATTAATAGAAAGGAGTTGAATATTATGTTATATCGAATAAAGCTATGTTTAAGGGATAGATGACAGATATAATTTATGCAATAAAGGAAACATCAATATGGGTGTATTAGAAGAATTAAAAAAAGAAGTCGTATCTGATCTGGTACTAAAAAAGCAGTATGAAATACAAATGGAAATTTATAATATTGCTAAATGTCTGAAAAAAATTCGAAAAGAAAAAAACTTAACACAAAAAGATGTTGCACAAAAAACTGGTTTGACACAACAGATGATTTCGAAAATTGAATCATATAATGGAAATCCTTCTATAGAATCTTTTGTTAAATATTGTAATGGAGTAGGAATTAATTTACTGGAATTATTGTTGAATTACCATGATTAGTGCTATTGATATTTACGCAAAATTTCAATTGGATTATTAAAAATGCTAGTCATTTTACTCTATTTCAAGAATACATAATTATTTTGGTATAACCATGTGCGTGAAGAATTTTAGGTGTATCTGAGTATGGGATATTGCAAAAGTGGATTTTATAATTAGTTGTGTAAGGAACCGGAGGGGTCTGACCACCGAAAATGAGGGTGTAAAAATTCTTGTGTCTATGGAAAGTAAATCTTTCTGATAAGAAATAGATATGTAAAATTTTGCTGTCGAATTAATGATTATGCGGCTGTCGAATATATCTTTGTACTTACAGTATTGCCATGTAGGAAAATTATATACATCATTTTCGATTTTTTTGCATGACAAGTAAGGCATCATGATTACCTTAACTTCCAAAAATGAGTAGCCCTAACGAAAATAAAATTTTAAAAAAGCCCGTATTTCTGCGGAAATTATTGCAAAAATACGGGTTGTGCTGTACAATAAATTTAGGGCTATATAAACCTGAATAAAGGAGGCAAATATGTACCTGAAATCAAGAGTTAAGCTACCGGATGTGCATGGAAAATTGACCCGATTAAGACGCGGGGATATCACATATATTAAGTATGAGTATGATCGCTATTATGATCCGGAGAAAAAATATACCTATCCACAGAGAGCGACTATAGGCAAGGTATGTCCAGATGATGACACTATGATGATTCCTAACGAAGCCTTTCTGAAATACTTTCCAGATGCAGTCTTATCAGGGATGGAAGACCGGACAGAACGTAGCAGCTGTCTGCGGGTTGGTACATATGCTGTAATGCATAAAATAGTATTGGATTATTCGTTAGACAAGCTGCTCGGACAGTTCTTCTCTGAGCGGGATATGGCATTATTGCTTGACCTTGCCTCTTACTCTATTGTAGAAGAAAGCAATGTGGCACAGCATTATCCGGATTACGCATACAATCATCCACTGTATAGTTCTGGTATGAAGATCTATAGTGATGCGTCGGTAAGTGATTTCTTTAAGAGCATCACCAAGGATAAGAGTACAGGCTTTCTGAATGAATGGAATGCAAAGAGAAATCGAAGGGAGCGTATTTATATTTCCTATGATTCTACGAATAAGAACTGTCAGGCCGGAGAGATTGAACTGGCTGAATTCGGTCATGCCAAGACAGATATCGGTTCAGCTATCATCAACTATTCGGTTGGATATGATCTTAAGAATAAAGAACCACTCTTTTATGAAGCCTATCCTGGAAGTATTAACGACGTATCACAGCTTAGGACCATGCTTGGTAAAATCACTGGGTATGGCTATAAAAAAATCGGTTTCATTTTGGACAGGGGATATTTCAGCCGTGGAAATATACGCTATTTAGACGAATGTGGTTATAGTTTTGTGATTATGGCTAAAGGCATGTCTTCTTTCATAAGTGATTTGATCTTAGAGAACAAAGGAACGTTCGAAAATAAGCGCTCTTGTGACATGAATGCCTATGGTGTGTATGGAAAAACAGTACAAAGGACTTTATTTGAAGGCGATGAAAAAAAGAGATACATTCATATTTATCATAGTATTTCAAAAGATGCTGATGAACGGGAGCATTTTGAAAACGCACTGAGAGAGCGGACAGCTTTGCTGATGTCACATCAGAATGAAACAGTAGAGTTCGGTTCAGCTTACGAAAAATACTTTTATCTTCACTACGATAAAGATGGCGTGTTTTTATATCCGGAAGAAAAAACAACTGTGACAGAACGGGAAATATCATTATGCGGATACTTTGTTATTATTACATCCGAAAGGATGACCGCAAAGGAAGCACTGCATCTTTATAAGAGCCGTGATGTATCTGAGAAACTTTTTGCCTCTGATAAATCATTCCTTGGAAACAAGAGCATGCGTTCACATACAAACGAAGGAGTTGAGGGAAGGATTTTTACACAATTCATCGCACTGATAATCCGAAACAAAATTTATACTGCATTACAGGAAGAGAACGAAAAACTTGAGAAGAAACAGAATTATATGACAGTTCCGGCAGCAATCAGGGAACTTGAGAAGATTGAAATGACACGCCAGACGGATAATGTATACCGGCTGGACCATGCTGTAACAGCAAAGCAGAAAAAAATCTTAGAGGCTTTTGGGATGAATGAAGGAAACATTACTTATCGAGCCGGAGAGATCAGTAATACACTTAAGAAATCAAACATTCAGAAAGAAAGGCGGTAAATATGGCACGTGAAATAAACGCAGAACTACTGGACACTAAAATTGAAAAAGCACAGAAGAATCTGGTGAAAGCAAAGCATCGGTATGATGCTGCGGCAGCAACATTAAAAGATTTATTGGATAAGAGGGATGCACTTCGCCAGAAAAAGTTATTGGATGCTATAGCACAGAGTGGACGGAGCTATGAAGAAATCATGCAGTACCTGCACAGTAAATCTGAAGAGGCGTGATCAAATGTTAACGGAATACTATTTTGCAGTCAGGTATGGAGATATCATTATTCTTCTCTATCATGAAGATATGATGTCTGTATGGGAATTATTATTTAAGAACAGCCAGAAGGAAAAGGCATTGAAAAGATTTTTAGAATACTGCTACATGATAGATGTAAAAGTAGCATTCGAAGGTTTGAAAGGAGAAAAAACCAAAGGGTTAAAGGCAACTCTTAAATTTGCGAAAGAACATGATATGTGTATGACTGAAGCACAGATTCAAGGTGCCAATAACATGTAAATTTCCAGCCCGAGATGCTTTTAGGGCTATTCCAGGCTGGAAATTAAGGCAGCTGCTAAACAAAAGGCTTTCAGACTACAGGCGAACATATGTTGCTGCAAAACTATGGAGATTAATTTAAATTTGCATTTTGGTTCGGGGTCATTAGAATACTTTTAATGCCAGAAATACAGGATCTTTTATAGTTAGTGATATATTATGATAATAGCTGAATATTATTGATTGGAGGAGATTCTATGAAGTCAAAGAAAGTAAAGAAAATATTGTTGATTGCTTTAACGTGTGCAGCAGTTTCTACATCTGTCTCAGCAGAAGCTGCTATGAAATCGCAGATAACCGTTGAAAGTAAAAATAAGTATGAACAGTTGAAAATTTCAGAGAGCCGTGTGTATGGAGAATACCCAACTGGAGATTATAAGAAGATAACACTTCTTCCTTCGGTTTCTAAAGTAGAAAAATTTTGTTTTGAAGATAATTTGAATATAGAAGAAGTAGAGTGGATAGCTTCAGTAGATACTGTTCCAGTTTTTGCCTTTAGCACATGTCCAAAGCTTAAAAGGGTAATACTTTCTGATAATGTGAAAAAAATTGGACAAAGTGCATTTATATACTGCGGTGAACTGACGAGTGTTAAACTTCCCCAAAATCTTCAAAGTATAGATTTTTTTGCATTTGCTGACTGTCGAAAACTGAAAACGTTATATATACCTGAAACAGTTACTGAGATAGGTGCTGAGGCGTTCATAAATTGTGATTCTCTAACAGTTCATGGAAAGAAAAATTCATATGCATACTATTACTGTAAGATGAATGGTATTCCTTTTGTAAGTGAGGGAACTGCTTCAAAACCAGAAACAAATCGTCCGTATATAAAATCTGTTGATTCAGATATAGTAAACAAACAAATCTATGTTACAATTGATTTGAGCGGAAAAGTAAAGAATGCAGATGGATATCAATATCAAATATATGATGGTACTAAGGTATTAGCTAATAAAAATTCTGCAAACACAACCTGTATATTAAAAAAAGTGCCGACTATGGGATTTGCCAGAGTCCGTTCTTATACTGTTCAAAATGGTAAAAAAAGTTATAGCAGGTGGTCTAATGAAATGCGTATGCCTCCTGTTAAACTAAATAAAGATAATATAAAATTAATAAAAATTACCGGGAAAAAGAAAACAGTAACCGCACAGTTTGGAAATTTAAAATACAGTGATGGGTTTGATTGCGTACTTAAGAATGCAGATTCAGGAGAAAATATTGTATTAAAAAATCAAAAGAAAAATACAGTTACTTTTAAAAATATAAAACCGGGAGTTTACTATTTGAAAGCGCATGCATATACGTTGTTGAATGGTATTAAACAGTTTGGCGTATGGTCAGATAATAAAAAAGTTGTTGTTAAATAGAAAATTGGAATTATAAAAAGCAGGCGAAAAACTGCCTGCTTTTTATAATGGAAATTTATGCTGTTATTGATGTAGCGAAATCAAGCTGTAATAAATTCAAGCGTATTATACTGAAAGAAGCCGTCAGTGGATGCTAAACCACTGGTGTGGGTAGCATCTTTGACATTGGCATTGCACACAGCGATTAATTTATTATTTTGATCCAGAGCCACTGATTCCAGTTCAAAACTGTTATATGTGCGGCCCTGAGCATCTTTAGCAGGAATATCTGTAACAAATCCAAAATCTGGGTATAAAAGTTTGCTATCATCAAGTTTTTTCAGATTATAATGAAGCAAAGTGTTTTTTGTTGTGATTTTAGTCGTTACTCCACTTACATTATGTGGATTACTGGTTCCGACAAAAAGCCCTAATTTATTGTGATAAAAAATATCCTGAGATGTAGGCTGACCGGCATTTATCAGTGTGCAAAGATAAGTGGCTTTTACATTTTTTTCATTTTCAAATGCACATTTATAGAGTTTTAATGTTCCGTCAACAACGGACAATAATAAAGCTGTATTTGCCTCATAAAAATAATTAATTGCTTTAAGAGCAAATGATTTATCGTTATCGTTGGGAGTTACTGTATATGTTATTTCCTCATCCTCTTTGTTACTGCTGATAGCAACCACTTTGTTATTTCCTGCGACAACAAAGAATTTTCCGTTAAAACAGCTCATACCGTTGGCATGACCTAATAAACCGTCAGTGAATGTTTTAAAGTGAGATACACCTGCGCTTGTATTCATATAATTTTTACAGTAGCCAAGAACAGCGACTTTATCTTGACTTTGTTTTATAAAATATGGAGTATTGTTTCCGTTAAAGGATACACATCCCAGATTGGTTGTTTCATAGTTGGGATCTACTTTGGTAGGCACACGGGCTCCTGCTCTAAAACCGCATGCAAAAGTATAGGTTTTACCGGAGTAGGTAATGCCTTCCAGTACAGAGAATTTATCTTCTGCGGTTCCATCGGATGTTATAACATTGGATGCAAGCACAAGGTGATTGGCTTTCATACAGATTGATTCAAGGTTGTACTGTTTATATTCACCTGTTTTATTTACATTGATGACCGCACATGGAGTGTATTTTTTACCTTTATCATCAGTAAGATGATAATCAACTACCAGAATACGGTTCTGAAGTGTTGAAAAAGTGTTATTTGTCAGGATAAATAATCCAAATGAAGTGTGATAGTAGATATCCTGGAGCTGTGTGGTATAACCAAAGCCTGAGTTAGTAACTGTGAATGTACTTGCTGCTTTAGCAGCCTTCCAGTCTACAACACTGAAGGTTAATGTCCCAGCATTGCTCTTGTCAGCGTAATGCATAATGATAAATTTCTCGTTAGTTCCGTCAGCAGCAGTGATACCTAATGCGCCTTTTGGACAAATTTCATTGATACTGTACGTACCGAGCTGATTGCCTTTGGTATCCAGTTTTACGATGGTTGTAGAACCGCCGTAACCTTTATGGTCTTCTGCAAGCATATACAGATAATTTCCAATTTTGGTAAGTCCCAGAGCGAACCAGTTCAGATCTTTTTTTACGGCAGTTGCTTTTGTTGCCATGTAGTCAGTCGTTTTGAGTAATGTAGTTTTAAGACCGGTTGTCTTTACGCAATACATATCTGACCCCACAATTGCAATTCCCGCTACGTTTGTTGCACCTTCATCGGGAATTAGTGCATGGTCTACGGGTGTAGCTGAAATGGTTAAAGTTGTTCCATTGAATGTTCCTGGCATAATTTTTTTGCCTCCTTTAAATTTTTGGAATTTGCAAATTCACTTTGTAAAGAGACGTTTTTTCATGATTTGTAAACCGGAAATAAAAAATAAATACAGACAGGAATTATTGTTTCAGAATGATAAAAGATATAGTACTTTATAAACGGGTAAATTTGTTTGTGAAAGAAATTAAGTTAATCGATTATTTCTTTATAATGCAGGAACGGATACACTTCATCTGTCTGATTTTCCGCAGAGCAGGTATTTTGATTTTTCCTATTCACCGATTTTCGATACGAATACAGATGAAGAAATGCAGACTGGAAGTTGTGCTGCTGTGGATATTGTTGATAAGAAGAATCTTCCTGCCGGAAACTATGAGGAACAGGATTCTTTTATTGTAGGAGACCGGATTTATCAGGGACTGGCAGATGCTGTTGAGCCTGTGACTGGAATTACCAATGGTGCAGAAAAAACAGCTCAAAGTTTTCTGGTCAACGGATCTCTGGAACTGAATGAGGATGAAAATAATGAAGGACTGGACACTGCCGTACAGATAATGGTACAGGTGGATGCTTATCAGACATTAAACAGACCAGTTATTGATACGCGGTGGACCAGAGTGATCACAAATTATGCAATGCTTTATCTGAGAGATCTTTCCAATGAAGCGGACGGCTATCAGTTTGTGACAGCGAAATCTCAGAAGGATCTGAAAAAGGGGAATTATACTGCGCAGACAAAAATTACAAATTCTGAACTGAATCAATATCCTGAGCTGAAGTATATTCCGGAGGGAACACATAGTCTTTATTGCAGGGCATACAAAGAGAACAGCAGCCATGTTATGGAATATGGGGAATGGTCAGACGGGGTTCCGGTTACGGTAAAGGCAAAGACTCCGGACGCACCTGTGGTTCAGAAGGTGCAGGTGAAGAAAAATGATGTCAGAATAGTACTTAACAGCAAGGGTGAGGAACCGGACGGTTACGATGTTGTTGCTGCCAGAAGTAAGAACGGAAAAGAACCATCGGATTATATAAAGGTAAAGAGTGGGTATTCCGGAAGCAGTAAAGAGCTTATCTTACGGGGCGTACCGGCAGGAACGTGGTATATTGGCGTACATGCTTATAAATATCTGAATGGGAGCAATACCAAAGTGCTCAGTAAATGGGCAGAGGTCAGGAAGGTAACTGTAAAAACAAGCCTTGTAACAGGAAAACCTGCTGTTAAATCAGCTAAGGTTTCCAGACAGGGAACAAAAAGAAACGTGGCGGTGACGTTTACTGTTCCAAAGTCCTGTGATGGAACAGACTGGGTACTGGCAAAGAAAGTTTCCAAATCTGATAATGGCAGCTATACTGGTGTAAGCAGTTATGCTTACACAAAGAAAAATCAGACAAAAACCACGGTGGTCTTTAAAAATGTGAAGCCCGGAGTCTACTACCTTGCAGGACGTGCCTATGTAAAAGGTTATGCAAAAAGTTATACGAAATGGTCGAAAATAAAGAAAATAGTTGTGAAATAAGTACTGCTGCCATTTGTTTCACAGAGATTTCACTTTTAAGAAAAAAGATATTCCCCTTTTACCAAGCGTTTATAAGGCAAAATTATGGGGTAAAGATTTTGGAAAAAAATGGGGTACATTTCATGACAGATAAGGGACATATGAGGCATCGAAGCCTGTGAAGTATGTCATAATGAACAGGAAAAGCACATTATGATAAAGGCATCGACATTTTTAACAAATGTAGAAAGGATAACAAAATGAAGCAGAAAAAGATTGCAATTATTATGGCAGGGATTTTAGCAGCAGCGGCTGCTATGACTGGCTGTGCGGAACAGAATAAAACAGAGACACAGGTTGATTATACGCAGAACTCACAGGAGAAATCCGAACAGACAAAACAAAAAACAGCAGAAAAATCTCAGCCGGATAAAAAACAGGTAAATAAAAGTACATCCATTGGAAAAGAAGATTCAAATCAGACTGCGGATAAGAAGACGAAAATATCTGCTTCATCCAATAATGCAGGCGACGTACAGAATTCAGAGAATGGAACAGACAGTACTGCGGGAACTGATACAGACGATTCCCAGACCACAGGGGTGGACACTTCTGCATCTGAAGATAATGGTTCAACAGGTAATGGTGGTACTCAATCTGATCAGAGGGCAGATCAGGCAATGATATATGACAGTGAGGGAAATGGAAGGCTGATTTCTGAAGCTGATGATGGAAACTGGTATGACAGTGACGGAAATTACTATGGAAGCTGGGAAGATATTGAAGATGCTATGGTAAATGAAAATGGTGTCACAGATCAGGATGGCAATAAATATTACTGGACAGCACCTCACGATGCATCAGAAGAGGTCACAGATCCGTATGACCTGTATTCCTGGGATCCGGGAACCAATTCCTATATACCGTTTCAGGCTGCGGAATCTGACTGTAGTCCTGTAGGCAGAGGAAACGGCTGGTATTATTATGATGAAGACAGCGGCGAATATGTTCCGTGGTAGAATATAAAAATGCGAAAAGAAGCAGTTTTGAGACCATTTTAATGGGTTTCAAAATTGCTTCTTTTTGTTATATACATGAATAGTGAAGGGGTATATCCGACAGAATCAGGGGACAGAATTCTGCCGGATGTTTATCTGGTAAAGATCAGCTGATCAGTTTCAGGAAAGTATTTCTGTCACAGGTTCCGGAAACTGTTAAGCCCTGTGCCTTCTGGAATGCCTTTACAGCAGAGAGAAGTCCTGAGCCAAAGGTACCGGGAATCTCTACACCGTTTGGATCATAAGCACGTAAAAGAAGGAGAATCTCAGCGGCAGTTACCATATACTGTGTTTCACCATTTTTTACATAATGCTGTCCAAGAGCATTGTCTGTGTTTGTTCCCCAGATACCGTCTACATCCAGACCGGCACCATAATCCCTGTTCAGAGCTGTCTGAAGAACTTTAACGCCTGCTTTTTTGGTAGCAGCGTCTCTTTTTCCGGTAATAGAGATTCCTGCATTGGCGAATTTATTGGCATAACCCTGACCTTTGCGGATTTTTGCATTTCCTGCAGTTGGCTGAGGTTCAG
>OHNN01001335.1_pt1 | contig 11285 bp, 9 predicted proteins | sample 1569541 | NCBI WGS metagenome assembly OHNN01 (sample SAMEA3879563, study PRJEB24766) | human gut metagenome | biome: human-associated habitat; feature: feces | place: USA | collected 1985/1987 | reverse complement strand
ACACCGATAATTAAGTGCAGTAATGAGAGGGGCCGCCGCACTCAGGTGCAGCGGCCTCATACATAGAAGGAATAGAAGGAGTGATTCTTATGGCTAAAACTACCAAGTCACAGGCACGGACAAAGAGAGAGCGCAGTGAGTTCCTCTGGGGCTGGCTGTTTATTCTCCCAACAACCATCGGATTGATCGTATTGAACATCATTCCGATCTTCCAGACTATTTACCAGAGCTTTTTCAAAACAGGAGATTTTGGTAAAGGAAATATCTTTATCGGTTTACAGAACTATCAGAAGGTTTTTGCAGATAAAGAGATCTGGCAGGCACTGATCAACACATTCAAATATGCGATCGTGGAGGTTCCTTTTTCCATTGTCATCGCACTTGTTCTTGCAGTACTTCTTAACAGAAAGATGAAGGGCCGTTCTGTTTACAGAACCATCATCTTCCTTCCGATGGTAGCAGCTCCGGCAGCGGTAGCCATGGTATGGAGATGGCTGTTTAACTCAGAATTCGGTCTTCTCAATCACATTTTTCACACAAAGATCAACTGGATCTCTGATCCGAAGATTGCAGTTTATGCGATCGCAGTGATCGGTGTATGGTCTATCATCGGCTACAATATGGTACTTTTCCTGTCCGGTCTGCAGGAAATCCCAAGAGATTATTATGAAGCAGCAAGCATTGACGGAGCAACCGGAATCAAACAGTTCTTCCACATTACAATCCCGCTGCTTTCACCGACCATCTTCTTTGTAATGGTTACCCGTGTCATCGGTGCCATGCAGGTATTCGACCTGATCTTCATGGTTATGGACAGAAACAGTCCTGCACTTTACAAAACACAGTCACTTGTTTACCTGTTCTACCAGAATTCCTTTGTACAGAATAACAAAGGTTATGGTTCAACAATCGTCGTACTTCTTCTGGTTGTAATTATGATCATGACAGTATTCCAGAATATTGCGCAGAAGAAGTGGGTTCACTATAATTAAGGAGGGATAATTATGTCAGCAAGAGATAAAGCAAACAGAGTTCTGATCCATGTTATCCTGATACTGGTATCTATTACCATGCTGGTTCCTTTCTTATGGATGATCCTGACAGCTTTCAAAACTATGACAGAGGCAACCTCTGTCAACCCGTTCGTAATCCTCCCGTCTACATGGAAATGGGACAGTTTTAGAGAAGTAAGCGCAAATATGGATTTCTTACATCTGTATATCGATACCTTACTTCTGATCCTGGGTCGTGTTGTATGTGCGGTTCTGACAGCAACACTGGCAGGCTATGCATTTGGACGTCTGAACTTCAGGGGGAAAAACCTGATGTTCTCTCTGGTTCTTTTCCAGATGATGGTTCCTGGACAGATCTTCATTATCCCACAGTACTTAATGGTAAGTAAAATGGGAATGCTCAATACCATTTTTGCCCTGGTATTTCCCGGTATTGTTACTGCATTTGGTACATTTCTCCTCAAACAGGCTTATATGGGACTTCCAAAAGATCTGGAAGAGGCAGCACGTCTTGACGGATGTAACATCGGTCAGACCTTCCTGTTCATCATGGCTCCTCTGACACGTTCTTCCATGGTGGCACTGGGAATCTTCACAGCAGTATTTGCATATAAAGACCTGATGTGGCCTCTGATCTGTAACAAGGATGTAATGCCTCTGTCAGCAGCACTTGCAAAAATGCAGGGACAGTACACCAACAATTATCCGCAGCTGATGGCAGCATCTCTGCTTGCATGTATCCCGATGATCGTACTGTATCTGATCTTCCAGAAACAGTTCATTGAAGGTATTGCAACATCCGGTGGTAAGCTGTAAGTTAAAAAAATAAAAAGAAGAATCCGGGAGGTTCGGGACATTTCCCCTGAACTATACAGGCAGAATTTTGTTATACAACTGGAAAGAGAAGAATAACAGAAGGCTGCCTGAAACTGGATATCTGATTGCTGAATCATCTGTAAAGGTGAAAGTCAGGACAAAATCATTAAGATAGAAAAAGGAAGGGGTAATAAAAAATGAAACCAGGAAGTCTTTATGACAGGATATTTGGATTTTTAGGTCAGTTAATTGCATTGAATTTACTATGGATCGTGTGCTCTCTTCCTGTTATTACAGCAGGGGCATCCACCACTGCTTTGTATTATTGTACATTAAAACTCCACAAGGATGGAGATATCCGGGTATTTCATGATTTTTTTAAAAGCTTTAAGCAGAACTTCAAACAGTCAACTCTGATCTGGATCTTGATGGCAGCAGTTGCAGTATTTCTTTATATGGAGAAAGAATCGTTGGTAACTATGCCTGGTTCCATGCCACAGATTTTCAATTACGTGATTCTGACGGTATGTATTCCGCTGATTGCCATTGCACTGTACATATTCCCGACAGTTGCAGCATTTGAAAACAAAACAATGACTTTGATCACAAACGCATTTTATTTTGCGGTTAAACATATAGGTTATGCGATAGTAGTGGCAGTGATCACGATACTGCCAATGACCATGACACTTGTAGATGCAAAACTTTTTCCGGTATATCTGCTGATTTGGCTGATGGTGGGATTTTCCCTGACAGCCTATGCAGATTCCTGGTTTATGTGGAAACTGTTCAAACCGTATTTCAAAGAGGACGAAGAAGAACATCACTATGTAGATACAGAACCGGATCAGTATGCTTTTTAACAAAAAAACAACAAAGAAATGAGAGGTACAGAGTATGGAATGGATTAAGTATCATGAGGCAGAAAAAGTATTTGACCTGAGAACAGAAAACAGCACCTATCAGATGCAGGTAAGAGAGTATGATACTCTGGTTCATCTGTATTATGGATGCCCGGTAGGGGATTCCCTGATTACGGACAGGATTGTATGTGTGGACAGAGGATTCTCCGGAAATCCGTATGAAGCAGGAAAAGACAAAACATTTTCTCTGGATACTCTGCCGCAGGAATATACAGCTTACGGAAACGGAGATTATCGTATCAATGGTCTGGAAGTAGAGCAGGCAGACGGCAGCGACACTGCAAATCTGAAATTTGAATCCTATGAGATCACAAAAGGAAAATACAGCCTGAAAGGTCTCCCTGCAATGTTTGCAAAAGAAGATGAGGCTGAGACATTGGAGATTGTCCTGGCAGACCGTGTCAGCGGACTGAAAGCACATCTTCTCTACAGTGTATTCCCACATCTGGATGTGATCACCAGAGCAGTTCGTCTGGAACAGACTGGTGAGACACCTGTTACAGTAAAGAAAGCAATGTCTATGGAAATGGATTTTGAATATAGAGAAATGGATGCAGTTCATTTCTATGGCAGACATAACGTAGAACGTCAGATGGAAAGAACACATCTGGGTCATGCAAACTGGTCTGTAGGAAGTATTCGCGGCACTTCCAGTCATCATCATAACCCATTTGTAATCCTCTGCGACAGAAACACAGAAGAAACATATGGAAACTGCTATGGATATGCACTGGCTTACAGTGGAAACTTTACATTTGAGACAGAGGTAGATCAGGTAGGACATACCCGTGTGGTAATGGGAATCCATCCATATCATTTCGCATGGATACTGGAAAAAGGTGACACATTTGAAACTCCGGAAGTGATTATGTCATATTCCGCAGAAGGATTTGGAAAACTTTCTCGCATTTATCATGATGCATACAGAAACAACCTGATCCGCAGCAAATACGTAGAACAGCCAAGACCAATCCTCGTAAACAACTGGGAAGCTACCTATTTTGATTTTGATGCAGACAAACTGTATCATATTGCAGAAGAAGCCAGGAACATCGGCTTGGATATGTTTGTTCTGGACGATGGATGGTTTGGCAAAAGAGATAATGACTGGTGCGCACTTGGTGACTGGGAAGTAAATGAAGAGAAGATCAAAGGTGGACTTCCTGCACTTGCAGAGAGAATCCACGGACTTGGACTGAAATTCGGTCTCTGGGTAGAGCCGGAGATGATTTCCGAGGACAGTGATCTCTACAGAGAATATCCGGACTGGGCATTGAAGATTCCGGGACGTGCTATGAACCGGAGCAGACATCAGCTCAATCTGGACATTACCAGAAAAGAAGTCCGTGACCATATCATGAACCAGATTTTCAAAGTTCTGGATGCATGCAAGGCAGATTATGTAAAATGGGATATGAACCGCAGTGTAGACAACGTATTCTCCGTAGCACTTCCAAAAGAACGCCAGGGAGAGGTTTATCACAGATATGTACTTGCAGTATATGAAATGATGGAAAGCCTTGTGCAGAGATATCCAAATCTCCTGTTTGAATCCTGCTCAGGTGGCGGCGGAAGATTTGATGCAGGAATGCTCTATTATTCTCCGCAGATCTGGTGCAGCGATAACACTGATGCTATTGACAGACTGAAAATCCAGTACGGTACTTCTTTCGGATATCCGGTAAGTGCAATGGGGGCTCATGTCAGCGTATGCCCGAACCACCAGTCCGGCAGGATCACACCATTCGAGACAAGAGGAACGGTTGCATCATCCGGTACATTTGGCTATGAACTGGATCTGATGAAGATGTCCGAAGAAGACAAAAAGACAGCCAGAGAGCAGATTCTGAAATACAAAGAAATCGAGCATCTGGTACAGTCCGGAGACTACTATCGTCTGGTGAACCCATTCGAAAACAACAACCATGTACTTTGGCAGTTCGTATCCAAGGACAAAAAAGAGACAGTTGTATGTGGCGTAAGACTCCACAGCGAAGCTAATCCGTATATCTATCTTTTCTATCCTCAGGGACTGGATGCAGATCTGCATTACGAAGACATTGCAACCGGAAAAGTATACACAGGCGCAGCACTGATGAAAGCAGGACTGCCATTACCACTGACAACAGGTGATTACCAGCCAATCAGATTTACATTTAAGGCAGTGGAGAAATAATTACCGAATCAAATAAGTTATCTGATTCAATTGTAGGTGACTGTTTGAACATAATAAAAAGATGAAAACCAGTAATTAAGTTTATTAATAGCAGATAAGCTTAGTTACTGGCTTTTTTTGTCCTTTGCCATCTATAGATATCAATCAATAAATAATCACAAAATTTTATATGATATATCTTTATAAGATGTTGTAGAATGATGTAAAATAGTCGTAGAATTATAAAAAACGAGGCAGGTAAAGAAAAATGAAAGAGAAAATCAAAAAAATGCCGGGAAGAATCAGAAATTATTTTTGCTCACATATGAGTGCGCAGGTTACAGTAACAGTAGTATTACTTCTGATTCTGGCAGGTCTGGTCCTTCAGATTTACGTAAAAAATCAATATTTTAATTATCTGCTCAGGAATACCAGATCAATGGAAGAATCCATGATTGAAACATCGACGATTAATATTGATGCAAATCTGAAGGATATCATCAGTGCTGCATGCAATGTAGGAGTTAATGAGACATTAAGAGTTCTGGTAGAAAACACGGAAGCAGACGGAATACTTCTGGCAAAAGAAAAACTGACATTGGGCAGCAGAATGGATGATATTGCTCATCAGATTGGAAGTGTTGTATCTATTGCAATTGTATCAGATGAAGGTCTGTGGCAGGAGTATGGGGTTTATTGGTACCAGACATCTTCAAAAGGAGTATGGGAAGATGGCAATCTGGATAAACTTCAGGAAATATATGAAAAGACCATGGCACTTCAGAAAGAGAAAGCAAATGTCAGGTACTATGTAGAGACAGATCCTGCTGTTCACAGTCAGTGGCCGCAGATAAGAATGGTACATATTGCAGTTCCGCTGATTGGAAAAACTTACAGTTATTCTCATGTGAAAAATGTAGCGGTCGTATCTTTCGATATGGGAGATATTCTGGAAAAAAGTGCTTTTGACAGAGTAGCTGATAAACCTCTTTCGATTGGATATATTGCAGATGAAAATAACAGAATCATTTACCATCCAAATGAAGAGTACGATGGAATGACAGTGGAAAGTTACAGAAAAACGCTGGACAGTACCGAGAATATCAGCAGATCATTAAAATATTTTGGATGGACAGCATATATTACCACGGATCTTGGAAAAATGCGTGCACAGGTTAACCAGATGTATACCAGAAGCATTTATGTATATCTGTTTTTGTTGTGTATCTGTGGATTTTTATGGCAGTTTACAATACGAAGAGTATTAAAACCAATTGATATTATACGGGATTCTATGCGAAATATTAAACTTTCCAAGAATCTTCCGAAGATAGAAGTAAAGGGAACCAATGAGATATGGCAGTTGGCTGGTTATTATAACGAAATGGCGGAAACTCTGGAACGACAGTACAAGGAAATACGTAGATATTATCGTGAAAAGAATCTTTCTATCCGTCAGAAAAATAAGGCAGAGAAAGAAGCTCTGGAATCACAGATCAATGCACATTTTCTCTGCAATACACTGACTGCGATCAATTATAATGCGATAGATAATGAAGATTATGAGGTAGCAGATCTTCTGAAAAAGCTTTCTAATATGCTTTCATATACATTCTCAAGGAAGCTTGTGTCAGTAAGTCTGGGGCAGGAACTGAGATGGGTAGAGCAGTATCTATATCTGCAGAAGTTCAGGCTTATGGATGTGTTTGACTACGAGATTGAATTTCAGGAAGAATACGGCGAATGGCCATGCTGTAAACTGTTTATTCAGCCATTTGTGGAGAATTCTATCCTTCATGGTTTTGAAGGAAGAGAAAGCGGGGGAATGATCCGTATTACGGGTCACATTGATGGATCCAGATTCCGTCTTTGCATTGAAGATAATGGATGTGGAATGAATGAAGATACAGAGAAACTGATGCAGCAGATTCTTATGGAAAAGCATACTTTGGATTTGGCAGGAACAGGAATCGGGATTCAGAATGTAGTGACAAGACTGCGAATGTATTATGGAGAAGAACTTTCTGTAGTTTTGGAATCAGAACCTGAAAAGGGGACAAAATTTACTTTCTGGCTTCCAATACCAGAGAATCCGGAGAAAGATATAGAGTAAATAAATGTAGCAAAAAAAGTAACAGAGGAGGTCTTTATACATTGAGAATTTTAATTGCAGAAGATGAGCAGAGAACCAGACAGGGATTAGTAAGGGTTTTGCAGAGCCTGAGGGATGAGTATGAGATTGTGGCACAGGCATCTAATGGAAAAGCAGCGCTGGAAATGATTCTGGAACAGAAGCCGGATGTGGTTTTTATTGATATCAAGATGCCGTTTATGGACGGGCTTTCAGTAATAGAAGCTGCCAGAGCTCAGGGAATTAAGGCAGAATTTGTGATTGTAAGTGCATATGCAGATTTTGATTTTGCCAAGCAGTCAATTTCTCTTGGTGTAATAGAGTATCTTCTGAAACCTCTTACAAGAGATGAGGCAGAAGCAGTACTGAAGAAAATTGAGAATAAGATCAGTGGAAAAAATAGCTATTCCCGCAGAAAATCCAGAAATTTGAGAGATAAATATCCGGATGCCCACCCTATGATTCTGCAAGCTCTGGATATCATACAGAGTGGATATGCCGGAAAAATAAGCCAGAAGAAATTGGCAGAAGATCTTGGGCTGAGCCAGGAATATTTCAGTTATCTTTTTGGAAAAAATATCGGAGAAAATTTCAGCACTTTTCTAAGGGAGTATAGAATTGAACAGGCACAGTATATGTTGAGGGAAGAAATATGTGATCAGAGGGATGTTCCTTATCAGGTAGGATTTTCCGATTCTAAATACTTCAAAAAAGTCTTTCGCGAGGTGACAGGAAAGAGTCCATCTGAATATCTGTCAGAAATAAAAGAGTAAAAATATAAGAAATATATGGAAAATATCTTGAAAATCTTAAAATATTTCCTTAATCTTAAAATATTATCCGTACAAAATTCCTTTTTCCATAAAATCTTGGGTTATGCGGTGGAAATTTGAATGGTAAAATATATACAACAAAACAACAGAGAGACGACTTAAAATTGTGCAACTAACCAAAACAAAATTCAACTAAGAAGGAAAAAGGGAGGAAAAAACATGAAAAAAACATTATTTACAGCAACATTATTGGCGGCTTCGCTGATGGCGGCATCAACTGTACAGGCAGCTCCGCAGGAAGTTACAATGTGGCATTATTTTGATCAGAAGCCAGAGCAGGAAATGCTCGCAGACATGGTTGAAGAATATAATTCTTTACAGGATGACATTCACATCAATGCAACATTCGTATCCAGAACAGAGTTAATGAACCAGTACACAGTTGGAGCACTTTCAGGAGAACTTCCTGATATCGGACAGGTAGATTCACCGGATATGGAATCCTACATATCTCTCGGAGTATTCGAAGATATCACTGATGATCTAGAATCATGGGGAGAACTGGATCAGTTCTATGATGGACCATTAAGCTCCTGTAAAGACCCTGATGGAAAAGTTTACGGACTTCCACAGAATAGTAACTGTCTTGCACTTGCTTGCAATATGGATCTTCTGAAAGCAGCCGGATATGATCATATGCCGCAGAGTCTTGATGAGTTCAAGGAAATGGTTGCAGCAACAACAGATGCATCCAATGATGTATACGGATTCGCAATGTGTGCAGTATCTACAGAAGAAGGAACATTCCAGATCCTTCCATGGCTGAGATCTGTACAGAATGGAACTGGCGTTAATGTTGATAATATTACTGCTGATTCTGCTGTAAATGGATTACAGACACTTGGAGATTTTGTAGCAAACGGATACATGAGTAAAGAGTGTGTAAACTGGACACAGGCAGATGCATGGAATCAGTTCTGCGCAGGAAAAGCTGCATTTGCAGAATGTGGAACATGGCATCTGGCACAGACAGATGCAATCAACGGAGCATTTGAATATGACTTTACACTTCTTCCAACAGGCGACGAAGGAACCTCTACATCTACAATCGGTGGTGAGAACTTTGGTGTCTGCAAAGGATCAGAAAACAAAGAAGCATGTGCTAAATTCCTTGAGTGGCTCTGCTCACAGGAAAACGAAGCAAAATGGGCAGCTGTAGGCGGAAAGATTCCTACAAGACAGGATGCGACAGCTGAATACACATTTGAGCAGGATGGATTTAAGGTATTTACAGATGAAATGAATTATGCGCAGGCTCGTGGACCGCACGCTGAATGGCCATCTATTTCTGAAGCGGTTTATACAGCAACACAGTCTGTAATCGTAGACGGAACATCTGCAAAAGACGCTCTTGAAACAGCAGCAGCTAAAATTAATCCAATCGTAGAAGAAACTCCTCTTCCTGAAAGCAACTAAAACTAACAAATAGGGAAGGATGTGGCTTTAATGGCAGCAAAGTCTAGGACTATGGCGCAGCAAAAGACGAAAGAAGCATACTGTTTCATTGTACCTGCATTTATTTATATGATCCTTGTGCTGGGATACCCGATCGTTTATAACATTATTCTCAGTCTTAAGGATGTAAATGTAAAGAACCTGAAATCAGGAACTTCCGTATTTGTCGGATTACAGAACTATATTGATTTATTCCATGATCCGACATTTCTTCTGGTTCTGCGCAATACATTTATTTTTACAATAGCTTGTCTTATTTTCCAGTTTACCATCGGATTTGCATTTGCGATGTTTTTCAATCAGAAATTTAAACTCGCAGGTCCGATCAGAGGTCTGATTCTTGTCAGCTATATGATGCCAATGGCAGTAACTGGTCTTCTTGGTAAAAATATCTTTTCCAATGCAGGTCTTATCAATGACCTGCTTGGAAAAATCGGAATCAGCGGTCCGGAATGGCTGGTTAACACCAGCACAGCTCTGATTGCAGTAATTATTATGAACTGCTGGGTAGGTATTCCGTTTAATATGCTCCTTCTTGTATCAGGACTTACAAGTATTTCACCGGATGTATACGAGAGCGCATCCATGGATGGAGCAAATTGGGGACAACGTTTTCTTTTTATAACTCTTCCCCTGATGAAAGAGTCAATTCTTGCAGTACTGATGTTAGGATTTATCTATACATTCCGTGCATTTGACCTGATGTATATCATGACAGCCGGAGGTCCGTTGAATTCAACAGATGTGCTGGGAACATATTCTTATATGTTATCATTTACACAGTTTAACTTTTCAAAAGGTGCGGCAGTTGCAATGGTACTGTTTGCATGCCTGTTCCTTATTGGTCTGTTCTATCTGAAACTGTTATCAAAAGAAGAGGAGGAAGGCTGATATGGATAATATGACAGGTGCTGAAAAGGCAAAAGAGATCAGAAATTCGATATTTGCACTTCTTATTGCATTTATCTTCTTATTTCCGATTTACTGGCTGATACAGATTTCATTTAAGTCAGATGCAGAAACATTTGGAAAGGTTCTTACCTATTTTCCACATGATTTCACCTTTGAACCGTGGCTGGAAAACTTAACAGATAAAACGTTTCTGATATCTTTGAAAAACAGTTTTCTTAATGGACTTTTGACAATGGCAATTGCTCTGGTACTCGGTGTCCCGGCAGCATATGGAATGGGAAGATACAGAGTAAAAGGTGGAAATGTTTTCCTTCTTACATTTCTGATTTCACAGATGCTTCCTCCATCCCTGACATTGACCCCAATGTATCTGATTTTCAGTAAATTGGGCTTTCTTGGAAATCATCTGACAGCTCCGGTTGCGATTGCAGCCAGTTCTATACCGTTTGTAATCGTAACATTGAGACCTTATTTCAGAAGTATTCCGGTATCATTGGATGAGGCCGCAAGACTGGATGGATGCGGATCGGTAAAAGCATTTCTTATGGTTATGCTTCCGGCAGTAAAAACAGGAATTATTACTATCATGGTTATTTCATTCCTGAACGGCTGGAATGATCTGGTATATTCAATGACATTTAATGTTGCAGAGACAATGAGACCTTTGACAGCGAATATTTATAAATTCCAGAGTGCATATGGTACAAGATGGAACTGTATCATGGCTTATGGTGCAATACTGGTACTTCCGGTAATTCTGATGTTTATTTTCTTACAGAAATATATTGTAGGCGGTCTTGTCGCAGGTGCGGTAAAAGACTGATAAAATAAAGCTATTATTGATATTATAAACAAGTTCAGCGGATTAGAACAAAACAGATAAAACTGCAGTTCCAATTCGCTGAAACTCCATTAAGAATGAAAAGGAGAAGGCAGAAATGGCAAATCAGGAAGAAGTAAGAGACGTATATGGGTATTTTGAGCAAAAAGGAAATGCGCTGTGCTACCGTTATGAGGCTGAACGGGTAAGAATTGAGCCGTGGGGTG
>OHNN01001332.1_pt1 | contig 11320 bp, 14 predicted proteins | sample 1569541 | NCBI WGS metagenome assembly OHNN01 (sample SAMEA3879563, study PRJEB24766) | human gut metagenome | biome: human-associated habitat; feature: feces | place: USA | collected 1985/1987 | reverse complement strand
GCCCAAGCGGATTTATATCATTCGCCAGATATTGAACAAAGGGAGGACGGTCGAGACAAGGAAACGCTATCTGGAGAAGTTGAAAGCCTATATCGACTATTGTGACGGGAATGGGATTACGGAATTGAATGAAGAGATGTCGGTGAATTACCTTAAATATCTCTATCACCGTTCGTATGCGGTTCAAGGTATCGAGATGAATGATGCCAAATTAGCCCATTCGCATTTAATATTGACCAAACGTTGTGTGGAAGAGGCGAATTTAGTTAGAGAGACTCAAACGGTCATGAACTTGGAGCTGGACTATTCTATATTTATAAAAGACTATGACAGGGTTTTAACCTTTGTCGATACGTTACTCTCTATCGTTAGCTCTGAAAAGAAGAATACCCAAATACTATTGATGCTGGCGAAAAAGGCGGATATCCTTTTACAGAAAGGGGAAGGGGTAAAATCCGCTAAGACCTATCAAATATATACGCATTTGAAAGACTCGCTTATGAGCGCCGAATTTTATGCGGATTTGGCTATGCTGAGGAACTAGCATGATGTGGATAAACTGGAATTGGCAAATAAGAAGATGGAGCTGGACGCGAGCCATCTACGTGCTAATTTATTGACAATGGGAGGAGGTCTTGCGATTTTGATGATCATCTGTTGCTTCTTGGGATATATCTCGTATTCCCGGCATCGGTACGGATTGAGGCTGGAGAGGGCTAAGGAAAAGGCGGAGGAAGCCGATCGCCTGAAGTCCGCGTTTTTAGCGAACATGAATCATGAGATACGGACACCTTTGAACGCTATCGTAGGTTTCTCGCAAGTATTGGTGGATGAGGAAGACCGGGAGACAAGGCTTGAGTTCTCAAATATCATCCAGAGTAATAATGAGTTGTTGCAGCGGTTGATCGGGGATGTGCTCGATCTATCCAAGATCGAGTCAAATTCCATGCCTCTGATTTATAAGGAGCTGGATATTGGTTTGCTGATGAAAGAGATTTATAGCATGATCTTGTTGCGTATGCCGTCGGGCATAGAGTTGCGACTGAACGACTGCGAGGCCTTGGTGATGGAGGCTGATAAGAACCGCTTGACACAAATCCTTACGAATTTGCTCACGAATTCGATCAAGCATACCGAGAAGGGGTTCATCCGTTTTGGATATAAGAGAACGGCGGCTTCTGTCGAGTTTTTCGTGGAGGATAGCGGAGAGGGAATACCGAGAGATAAGATCGATTCCATATTCAGCCGTTTTGTCCAATTGGACAGTTGGAGCAAAGGCGTTGGACTGGGATTGGCTATCTGTCGGGGATTGGTAGAGCAAATGGGAGGAAAGATATGGGTTACCTCTGAGCTGGGAAAAGGCTCGATCTTTTATGTAACTTTGCCACTGATTCGTCCGAATGCTGGCTCGTAAAGATCTTTTTATTATCTTGCGGGGTGAAAACTGTTTATGATGATAGTATACATTATTATATATAATATAAACCATGAAACACTCAAGACGTTTATTTTTTAAGCAAGGATTGGCCGGGGCTCTCTTGTTGGGAACTTCCGCTATCGCTAAGGCCGGTTTGCCGGACCCTGTAAAACCAAAGGCTCCGAAGGCCGTAAATCCATTCCATCTGGGAATGGCGGGATATACTTTCGTTAATTTTGATTTAGATACGACGTTGAAGACGTTGGAACGATTAGATATCCATTATCTTTGCGTCAAGGATTTCCATTTGCCGTTGAATAGTACGGATGAGCAGATTCGGGCTTTTCATGATAAATGCGCTGCCCATAAAGTGACGGGATATGCCGTAGGTCCTATTTATATGAAGAGCGAGGAAGAGATAGACCGTGCGTTTGATTATGCGAAGCGGGTAGGAGGATAAAAAAGTGAAGGAGTATGATTTCCATTACGCCATCCACTTGCACGGTCCTGATATTAAGACGTATCCCGACGCTACGGACGTTTGGGAGCATACGAAGGATTTAGACCCCCGTATCGGTATGTGTCTGGATGTCGGGCATGACTTGCGAAACGGCTGTGATCCTGTGGCCGACTTGAAGAAATACCATACCCGGGTGTTCGATATGCACATCAAGGACGTGACGGATTCTTCGAAGGCGGGAGTCGGCATCGAGATCGGTCGTGGAAAGATCGACTTCCCTGCGTTGATCCGTATGATGCGGGAAGTTAATTACACGGGAATGTGCAGCTTGGAATACGAGAAAGACATGAAAGACCCATTCTTGGGGATCGCGGAGTCTATCGGCTATTTCAAGGCTGTGAGTGATTTGACATAATGTGGGGGCGTAAATCGCCCCCTTTTAAATAGATGAAGATGAGAAGCATTCTTTTTATAGGCATAGCGGGTTTGTTGTCCGCTTGTAGCACGATTAATTATGTAGGTATCGAGACGTATAATCCTGCGGAGGTGACGTTTCCTGAGAATGTCGCCAAGGTACTTATCGTAAACAATGCCGTTCCCCAACCGGAGGATGCGGGTTACGAATACACCTTGCAGGGAGAAAAGCAGGATACTTGCAAAGCGAAAGCGGATAGTGCGCTGTTTGACGCTTGCCGTACTTTAGGGGAGGCTATCGTGGAGGCTTCTTATTTTAACGACGTATTGCTTTACCATGATGCGGTTCGAAAAGATAATCAGGCGTTTCTGGATACGAAACTTACCCAAGGGCAAGTAGTGTCGCTATGCGATGAGACTGGTGCCGATGCGGTTATCTCCATCGACCGCTTGCTGTTCGATATGAAGAAAAGCGTAGGTACCTTGGGCGAAGGGTATGTAATGGGAATGATCGACGTGCAGATGGCTGGCGTGATACGCAGTTACGTTCCCGATCGTGAGGCTCCACTGGCGACGGTACATATGAAAGATAGTATTTATTGGGCGGAAAGTGCGGATTATATGCCGATCTTGGATAAGGTATTGCCCTCTCCGGAGAATGCTTTGCGTGGGGCCGGTAAATATTTCGGGGCGAAGGTCTACGCTAATTTTGTTCCTCATTGGGAGAAGGAGACTCGTTGGTACTTTACCGGAATGGGTTCACGTTGGAAAGAGGCTTCCGCTTATGCGGCTAATGAGAAATGGGATATGGCGGAAGATCGTTGGTCCGGGCTTTACCGGGGTACGGAAAACTGGAAAAGCCGGGCGAAGGCGGCCTCTAATCTGGCCCTATGCCATGAGATGAGAGGAGATTTAAAAGAAGCCTATGAGTGGGCTCATAAATCATACGATTTATTCAAGCGTAATAGTGGTGATAATGATAAGAGTACCAAATTATTGGAACTCTATGTGCAGGCGTTGGCCGAACGAATTCGTTCCGATAAGAAACTAAATGTGCAATTTGGTGAGGATTAACGGCGTTATTCGGTGAATTATTATTACTTTTGACGCATATTCGAATAAAGGAGAATTAATATATGAACGCAAATATAGCAAAGGTTCAATCCCTCATCGAGAATGCTTTTACGTCGGCTATTGAAAAGCTGGCCAAGGATGAGTCCGGTAATTTTATAAGCGACTTATATGTGCAGGCCGATGCGGAAAGCGGGGAACTGCAAATTTATGATGATGATGAGCATTTGGTCGAAAAGATCGTTATCTTCGATTGGGTGAACTCGAACGAGGAGGAGAACGCATTCAATAAGCGGGTTGCCGCTTCGGTGAAGGCGGTCCTTACGATCTTATCCACCAAGAATATTTTTGACGCTCCCCGGTTCATGAAACCTCTTTCTGTTAGCTTGACTGATGAAGATTTTGTTGTGATAGAGGAACTTCTCTTCATAGACGATGATGTGCTTCGTCTGGACGATCCTCTATTAAAAGATTTAGATGCGGATTTAGATGATTTTTTAGCGAATCTTCTTGCAGATGTCAAATAAACCCTGTATCTTTGCGCCCGAAATAAAGAAACAAATGTTGCCGAAATAGCTCAGCTGGTAGAGCAACGCATTCGTAATGCGTAGGTCGCCGGTTCAAGTCCGGCTTTCGGCTCGCAATAAAAGGCAGTTATCTAAAAGATAGCTGCCTTTTTTTATGGTTTGTTTAAAATTGAACACGTATCATTTGTATCAAATGAATAAGAGGATATGGAATCAACAGCTGAATATATGAATATCTTGCGTGATTATATGGCGAAGAATGCTTCTAAATATAGCATTATCCGTATGGGAATATTCGGCTCTGTTGCCAGAGGGGAGCAAACAGAAGATAGTGACGTTGATGTTTATTTGGAAACCTCAAAGCCTAATATGTTCGCATTGGTACATATAAAGGAAGATCTGCAAACTCTGTTTGGTTGTAATGTCGATATCGTCCGATTACGGGATCACATGGATTCACTTTTGAGAAACCGAATTGAAAAAGAAGGTATTTATATGTGATACAGAATTAGTCCATTCCTCTTTGATGAAGATACAAACAACTATTGATAAGATGTTATTTGATGGGACTATCGATTTATTACTATATTTGAAAACTGGATTCAAGTATGAAACCTAAATCCTAAAGTTTTCTATTTACACAAAATGCTGGACGGTGTCAAAAAAGATCTACGCTTTTCCTTCTAGCTCTTTGATGCGCTTTTCTAATGTCTTTACTCGTTCTTTCTCTTCCTTTAGGAGACGTTCGTATAACTCTACGATCTTGTCGAGGGGATTGGTGTTATATGTTTGTGTGTATTCTCCAATACTATCACCGACACTTCCAATGTTTGATGAATCGGATATTGTGTTATTATTTTCAATATAAACGCTCATCGGTTCCTCAATCGTCTTTAAATCTTCTACGGAAACGCCGGTTGCCTCGGATACCTTCTCTAGTATCTCGTCCTTGACTACCCGCTGGTTCTCTAGTTGGGACAGCCTTTGTTGGGATATACCGAGCATATCAGCCAAAGCAGCTTGCTTCAAACCTTTTCTATTTCGTGCTATAGAGATGTTGAATCCGTGGTGTACCCGGCTTTTTGTAACTTTACTTATTTCTTCCATGCTCGTTATTTTTAATTTCCAACAAATATACGAAGGATATATTTATTGCCATGCGAAAGGATATTGTTTTTTGTAGATGACGCTCATCGTATCAATATTGGCAAACTCAACGAGATCGTGGAAATAGAAGAATATAAAAACGCACTTAGGTTCGGGTTGTATTAAAATAAAGGTATCAGAAAAGTAAGTTAACTTCGATGACCAAGTAAGTTAACTTAAATGACCAAGTAAGTTAACTCCATGTGCCGATGAAGTTGGCTCCTTTTTACCCATCTGATTTTAATTGTCGGCCGGGAATAATAATGAAGGCAAGCGTTATCGCTTTTCTCGGCGTGAATCATTTCTTTTCGTATATTTGGGAAGTGAAACAAGGAGTCGTATTGCAATAATAGAATGCGAATTATAAAGTATGGAATGACATGGAACATATAAACGGACAGAACAACGAGCTTACATTAATTTTCCCGCATGGTAGAGTCAATTGTATTTCTGCCCCGAATGAGAGATTCGCTAAGGTTGTCAATCGGGCCAACATAACGATCGCAGGAAATAATAATCAGGTCTCAATGTGTTTTGAATCAGAAGATAAGGCGGAGGAATTATTGCTTAGTGATGGCTTTCTCTTGATCGTAAAAGGGGATAATAACATCGTAAATGTGGGAACGATTATCTTACGATACTCTTCGATATTGGGTATGACGGGATTAAAGCTCATCATTGGGCAGTTGCCGGGATTGGGTGCGGGTGTTTCGAGGGTCGCTAATAATTGCCGGGTAGATATAGGGGATCGTGTAGTAATCAATGGCGTTACGTTATACTTGCAGGAAAATGACTCGCGTGTCAGCATTGGTGATGATAGTCAGTTAAGCTGGGGTGTCGATATCTGCGCCGATTAATTTTGCGAAGTACATAGAGATAGGCAAACATGTGTGGATCGGAAAAGACGCTAAGATCGGTAAGAATGTAAAAATATCTGATAACAGTATTGTAGGCTGGGGCAGTGTCGTAACGAAGGAATTTAATGAGCCGAATGTGATCCTTGCGGGAATTCCTGCGAAAATCGTAAGACGGGGTATCAATTGGGATCGTAGGTGTATCGATAAATATCTAAAAGGATAGGAAGGCTCATTCATGTAAATAATGGATGGCTAAGTAACTTTTATGGAATATGTGGCTGAGGTTTCGGATATTTATTATACCTTTGTTCTTGAACTACTTTTCACTCATGGCGGGCATTTTTATGCCCGTCCATAGTATTCTATATGGCGGCTTCGTACCCCCGTGTGGAGTGTTAATGCACCCACTGCCGTGAGTGGTGTAGTTCAACGGGAAAGGCGGAGCCGTTCATTTTATAGAGAATAGCCGTCTACAATACTTAATACTAGTAACGTATGAACAACCAAGAAGCATCTCAGCAGGTAGTCGGTGGCTTCGAGCTACTACAGAAAACCCTATTCCATGTATCGGACGAGAATTTAAAAGATTATTTCTTGAAAGAAGCTGTCTTGTTAATGCCGGACGCATGTACGCCCAATCGAACAGAAAAGGAAATATTGATTATGTTTTATAAGAAGTTGAAGCTTTCCGTAGACTTTTTAGGATCATTGGTCGCTGTCCCTTGGGATTTGGCGATTCCTAACTTACATGAGGTTTGCATACCCTACTTGATGCGACAGGATATTCCGGTAAATGAGCGTAATCACGTAAGTCATAAACTTACGGAACACTTACGCTTCCTGTCCCGCTTGAACGGGAAAAAGCAGATAGCGAAAGACTTGTTTAATTATTATCGCAACCAAAGCGAAAACTTAAAAAGAGTACTGGATAAGAACTTTGCGGATTGGGAAAAAGAAGCCGTATAGGTTACCTTCTGGCTTCTAAACAAGCCAAAAGGATATTATGACGGAAAAATAATAAAGCCCGCTGTGGTGGATTACTTTAACGGGCTTGACTCAACGAGAAAAGATATGAATCCGCATTTAACTTTGCTTAAGTACGGTTGTTTGGCAATAATTTTGGCCCTGCTTTATTTTAAAGTGGGGCTTTCTTGTTTTTCTCGTAAAGTTTCCTCATTTTTATATCGCCAAATATTATTTGCTTGGTGTTGTAAGCCAATTACAATTGGCATTGAATTTATTGGGCTAGGATTAATAATATATTGTAGTTTCCCTTAAAAATAACCTTTATGCAAAACTATACACAACAGCCTTCTGTTTCAAGAGTTATTCCTCCTTCACGAAAAATAAATAAATGTGTGGGTATAGAAGAATTTTTACAAAGATCGAAACAACCCAATTTTTCGATGAGAGTAGCGCAGTTAGGGAAGGGAGATACCGTAACCCCTGATAAAGAAGACTCAAAAGTAACAGAGGGTGCCCTCGGACATCAAGTAGATAAGGCTCATATAAATGTAAAACAAAATCGAAAACTTAATCGAATATGCGGAGCTTTAAATCCGGATGTTTATCCTCCAATAGGGCCAGTGAGACAGAGTCTTTTTACTGTGATTGCTCAGATTAATCAAGGAGAGAAAATAGATGGAACATTGCAGGGGAGCTTGACAGGGTTAATGTGTGCTTCTATTGATGCTGCTATACTAGGACCAATATATCCGATGCAATATGACATGGTTGTTATTATGGCCCCTCTAAGCTATTGGCTGAATTACCCAGAATCTGCTGATATTGGTGTTTTATCTAGGCTAAGAACATTACGCTTACAAATGGCTCTACGTGATCGGTTATCTATTATAGCGCATCGTGGTATGGGAGCTACGAACCGTTCATTTGGAGGATTGATTCGAGATGATGATCCCGCAAGACAGCGCCCCATTGAAAATTCGCCATTAGCATTTGATATGGCATTACAAAATGCCGCTAGTCAATCTAATCCAGAAGGTATTGATGGCATAGAATGCGATGTTTTTTTGTCACAAGATGGTCTACCTATAATAAGTCACGATAGTAATATTTATGACCAAATGACAGCCGTACGTCGTGATTTATTTGGAAAGAAGAGAATGTCAATAAGAGATATGAGTTCTAGAGATTTGATTAAGACTAGTAGAAGTGATCCTAAAGGTGGAAGGAATGACCTATCAACGGCTTTTTTATGTCTAACAGATTTGCTATCAATGGTACTTCCTGTGGCTGTTGAATATGCTCATTTTTGTGGAAAAGCTTTTAGGTTTGAAATCGAAATGAAAGGAATGGAAAAGGAAAGAGATTTGGTTGCTGCCACAGCTAGAGCTGTTAATCATTTTAAGAAAACTAATCCAAATGCCGCATGTCTTGAGATAATAATGTTTAATGGAACTCCACAGGATATTCTACGGTTTGCTGAAACTAGAGTCCAAAAAACAAGGATGGGAGGAATGCTCGTTGGTTTGGGTAAATCTCCTCTGGAGCAGGCAGTGGGAGCTATAGATGAAGATAGATCTAAGGTTGTACCTTCTAGCTTAATTGATATAACTCATAATCGGATTTTGTTGCCTAGTGTTCAAGGTCGGGAAACAATGGTTTGGGATATAGATGAATATAGAGAATCTCTCGCCCTTCGAAGTAAGGAGGATCCTTTACTGTCTTCTCCTGATTATATTAGAACTTATGTATTACCAGCAGAGATGCCTTTATTTAATCCGGAGGGAAAAGTTCAATGTCTGGAATTTTCAAGAAAGGATATCGATTGCTATTTACCTTTATTTAAAACTTGTCTAGATAAAAGCGATCCATCAGATCTTTTCAAGAAAGTTTGTGCTGATGCAGATGAACTGAGAGCAGATGCAGATCGACTGATAAAGGATGCGGATCGGCTGATAGAGGATGATCAGTATGATCAACTGGATGTAGCTGCAAGTTTACTGAACATATATTTCCGGCTGAAGATGCATGCAAGTGAGCTGGAAGCAAAAGCCGAACGTCTAGTTAAGGGTGTTGAATGGCGTTGGAATATTGAATATGGTAGACGGCATTATATTGGTGATTTTGATAGTCAATTAGGTGAATTGATAGAATCTCGAACGGTGCATGTATTAACTGATTTTCCTGAAAGAGTGGGTGAAACAAGAGCTAGGCTTCAATCTAGTGCTCTATCTGTTAAATCTTAATGCAAGTGCCAATAATAAAGTTTGGAACGACTTAAGATTAAGTCAGAAGAATATGCGAAAGGCATATTTATTAGGCTTTAAAATTGCCGCTTCTGAAGCTGTTCCTTTGAATGACCTGCCAGAAGGTTGGTAATAAATATCAAGTTACGCATTGCTAATTCAAAAACTTTTGCCATATTCACATCGCCTAAACATTGTTGAACCTTATTGAGCTCTCTTTTATAGTGTAATCCGTAGATCGGGTTCCGATATTAACAATCGGTGGGCACACGATATGAGAGGGTTCGCTAATTTATATCATGGACTATAAACCTTTCTCTGGAATTGATTTAGACAATTCTTTTTTTGACTCACTAAAAGCTGATTACAAAGAGTTCGAAACATGGTTTAAGAAAAAGCAAACTGATGGCTCAAAAGCTTATATTGAAATAGATAAATCCACGAATAAGATGGTTGGCTTTCTCTACGTTAAAGTTGAAGATGGGGAGATTAATGATGTTGTTCCTGTGCTATCTGCTAAGCGAAGAATAAAGGCAGGAACATTTAAGGTAGATGCTCATGGTACGAAATATGGAGAGCGCTTCATAAAGAAAATAATGGATTATGCGGTTGCAGAAAATGCGGAAGAAGTGTATTTAACAGTGTTCTCAAAACATACTGGACTAATTTCTTTAATATCTAGATATGGTTTTATTCCCAAGGCAACGAAAATAACTCAAAATGGAACCGAACAAGTTTACGTCAAGGATATGAAATTATATACAGGCAATGTTTTACTTGATTATCCGCTTATCAAAAAAGCAGGCTGCAAAAAGTATTTACTATCCATCTATCCAAAATATCATACTCGTTTATTTCCGGATTCGATATTAAATAATGAAAGCTATGATGTCGTTCAAGATATAGCGCCAACTAACAGCATTCATAAAATCTATATATGTTATATGTATGGATGTGCTAATCTGAAGCCTAAAGATTTGTTACTTATATACCGGACGAGTGATGGAAAAGGTCCGGCAAAATACAGGAGTGTTGTTACATCGGTGTGTGAAGTTCAAGAGATAAAAACAAGACGTAGTTTTAAAAACGTGGAGGAGTTCACGAAATATAGCTCGGCTTATAGTATCTTTGCGGAAAAGGAGTTGAAGGAAATCTGGGAACAAGTAGATCCTAAAACAAATAGGCCTAAGCAGTTATATGTTATAAAGATGACATATAATGCTGCATTAGGTAAACGTGTTATCAATGATGATTTAAAAAGCAAATATGGAATTGGTATTGCACTTGACACGTATTGGGGGTTTATTCCGTTGACTGACGATCAATTTCAAAATGTATTAAAAGGAGGAAACGTAAATGAAAATATTGTTGTCGATTAAGCCGGAGTTTGTGGAAGAGATATTCTCCGGAAGAAAGAAATTTGAATATAGGAAGGCTATTTTTACAAACAAGAAGGTTACTTCTGTAATAGTCTATTCTACTATGCCTGTTGGTAAAATAGTGGGCGAGTTTACCATTGAAGAGGTTTTGGTGGATGAACCTCAGTCGATTTGGAGGAAAACCAGAAAGTTCTCTGGCATAACAAAAAGGTTCTTTGACGATTATTTTACAGGAAAGCATCAGGCATATGCGATAAAGGTTGGAACATTGTTACCCTATGAAAAACCTATTGATCCTTACGAAAAGTGGGATTCATTTGTAGCCCCCCAATCCTTTAGATATATAGATGATTTTATTAATGAGCCAGAATTAGAATTTGCTTATTAAATAAGACATGAAACACCTAATCTGTATCCTATTTGCAGCTATGATTAGCATAATTCTACTGCAGAAACATAAAGGACTTCAGAAAAAGTTTGATAACAACTCATGGGAAGATATTAAGATTAAGCCTCTGAAGCTACTTCTTTAAATGATTCGGAAGATGGGGTATAAATATCAAGTTATACATTGCGAATCCAAAAACATTTGCCATATTCATGTCGCCCAAACATTGTTGAACCTTATATGTATCCTCTCTCATTGCGTAAGGATGGAAAATCTGATTGAGTAGGCATAAAATAACAAAAGGGAATATCCAGCAATGGGTATTCCCTAAATGTTTGATATATGTTAAACAGTGGAGCATATCGGACTCGAACCGATCACCTACAGACTGCCAGTCTGTCGCTCTAGCCAGATGAGCTAATGCCCCGTCTTGTTAATTCATGTGCAAATAT
>OHNN01001325.1_pt1 | contig 11367 bp, 6 predicted proteins | sample 1569541 | NCBI WGS metagenome assembly OHNN01 (sample SAMEA3879563, study PRJEB24766) | human gut metagenome | biome: human-associated habitat; feature: feces | place: USA | collected 1985/1987 | reverse complement strand
CTTTAGGATATTTGCACGATGAAGGGATGTATGATGGAATTGATTATAAACGTTATAATCTGCGAGCTAATATTGATGCAAAAATCAATAATTCCTATAGTTTAAAATTTTTAAAAAATCCTTTTAAAAAAATAAAAAATAGTAGCCGAATAGCTACTTTAAATTATCTTTTCTTTGAAATTTTAATAGGTAAAAATCCGATTGATATCATTGAAACTAAAAGCAGCAGCACAATCGGCAAACCTGTTTTTGGCAATTCAATACTTGTTAAAGACTGCGGATGTGTCAAATTTTCTAATTTTGAAATCATAGACTTTTGAAGTGAATTTTTAGCCAATACTAAAAGATAAGTATCATTTACAGGATTTTCTATTTTTTCTGTTGTGTTTTCACTTACAAAAACACTTGTTCCGTCCTGATTATTGGATTTGTCATAATCAAAAGTATCAGATGAAACAGCAACTTTATTTTCAAATTTACCCCAGACATTTGCAACAGCATTAATAGTCAGCCTAGCTTTTTCACTATTAGCTAATTCATCAATAGTTAAAACATTGCTTTCATTATTGAAATTGCCTTTGGTGCTTTCAAATGAAATTACTTTTAAATTAGGGTTTAATAATTCACTTACCTTAATATTTTCAGCACTGTCAGGACCGTTATTTGTAATTTCAATTACATATTCAATTAAATCATTGATGTTAACTTCCTGTTTTGATACTGATTTTTCAATAGACAAATCTGCAGCTGCTTTAACATGAACTGATTTTTCAAAATGATTGTTAGTTAAATTACTGTCTTTTTCATTGCCTTTGACATTAACAACATTTGTAATGTCTCCTGTTTTTACAATCTTAGAGACAATATTCAATTGCAGCTTTTCACCGGCATTTAAATTACCGACATCCCATATGCCATTTACAGGATTATAAAAACCTTTAGACAGATAAGATGAAATATATTCAACAGACTTTGGAAGCAAATCATTAACTATAACTCCAGTAGCCATATTCGGCCCATTATTTGAAACGATTATTGTCCATTTAATCAAATCATTATAATTGGGATTTGAATTGTTGATTAATTTAATAACTGACAAATCAGCTATTTTAACTGCATCAACAGATTTATTATCATAATTATTTGACTCATTCCAATCATATTGTGTGGAATTGACACTGACAAAGTTTAGAATTTTTCCGATTTTATTAACTTTACAATAAATATTTAAAGTTTCATCAGTTTCAGGTGCTAATGAGTCAATCGTCCATATACCAGATTTAACATCATAATTTCCTTTTGTTGAGCTAGACTTTACAAATATCAGCCCGTCATCCAATAAATCATTAACCTGAACATTTGTAGCTATGTCAGGACCGTTATTTGAAACAACAACTGACCATTTAATTATTTCGCCAAAATCCGGAGAAGTATTGTTTACATACTTTTTAACAAAAAGATCCGCACTTTGAGCAACCTCAATACTTTTATTTACAATATTATTAGTCAAATTACAATCATATTCATTTCCTGCAATATCAGCAATATTGACAAGTTTTCCTGTTTTATTAACTAAACAGATTATTGTTAATTCTTTTGTTTGATTATTAATCAATTTGCCAACATTCCATCTTCCATTAAATGATTTATCAATACTGATTAATCCTTCAGGCAAAATATCACAAACAACAACGCCTGTTGCAGTATCAGGACCATTATTAGTAACTCTTAAAGTCCATTCAACTAAGGAATTAAATTTAGGATTAGTATCATTGACTAATTTTTCAATAGCTAAGTCAGCACATACCTCAACATCAATGGACTGATTATCATAGTTATTGGTTAAATTCCAATCATATTCCCTTCCAGACACAGAAGCGTCATTTGTTATTTTTCCTGTTTTATTAACTAAAGTCACAATATCTATAGAAACGGATTTGCCCCTTTCCAAAGTTCCAATATTCCACAATTCTGATTTTACATCATAATTTCCGGTGCTGGAAAGATAAATCAAATCTTTAGAAAGCAAATCACAAACAACAACACCAGTAGCTTCATCCGGCCCATTATTAGTAACTCTCAAAGTCCATTTAACTAAAGAGTTAAATTTAGGATTGGTATCATTAACCAATATTTCAACAGCCAAATCTGCTGATGGATTAACATTAATGCCTGCTGAATCATTATTGTTTTTTAAATCCCAGTCATATTCATTTCCAGACACACTGGCTTCATTTATAAAAGTTCCTGTCTTATTAACTAAAGTTTTTATATTAATTATTTTGGATTCACCCATGTTAAGAGAATCAATATTTAAAATACCTGTTTTTTTGTTATAGTTTTCATCATCACAGCTTAAAATGATTAAACCATCAAGAATTAAGTCTTTTAATCTGATTCCAGTACCAACATTAGGACCATTATTTGTAATTTTTAATGTCCATATTACTATATCACCATAATTGGCATTAATCAAGTTGGAACTTTTATTTAGTTGAAGATCTGCTTTAGGAAAAACACTAAAATAAGTAACATTTGCAATATATTTGTAGTAAGTGTCCTCGAAATGGGTTGCACTAATCTTATATCTGCCTGGTTTTAAATTTTTTAAGATATTTGAAACCTGCCCTTTAAAATCAGATTTTAAAGTTTTATTAAATGCTACAGACCCGTCTTCATGAGTTACAGTTAATAAAATATCCATATTGTATTCTCTGCTGTCCTGATATAATTTTCCATTATCTACAGCTCCCAAAATAGGAGTTTCACCATTTACTTTAATTTTATCTTGTTTTGCATTATTATAAATTGCATTTGAAACAAACAAATCATTATATTTAGCTATATTATTTCCACCAAATAGATTAGCTGAAACTTCACAATCTTCACCATAATAAATGCTTTTAGCATAAATAGGCAATGCATAAACCCATGCCTGATTTTCTGCCATTGCATTATCTGAAATAATACAGTTCAAACCAGATTTGTCATAGTAAATAGCACTTCCATTTCTCGCCACATTGTTATTGAATATGTTTTTATTAATGGTAGCTGAAGAACTGTTTATATAAATAGCTCCTCCCAAACCGTCATCTAATTTTTTAGCATCCGGAATAGCTTCATTAGCTATAAATGAAGAATCTACAATAGTTGTTTTATCTCCATTAATATAAATCGCACCTCCATTTACATTAGCTATGTTTTTATTAAACTCAACATCATCAACAGTGACTGTTTTAGCTATAATATTAATTGCACCGCCATTTATTGCTGCAATATTTTTATTAAATATGGATTTATGAATTTCAATATTTTTACCTTTTAATTGAACAGCACCTCCATAAGGAGCATTATTCTGCTCAAAGTTACAATTGACTACTATCAACTCCATATCCCCATCAATATAACCTGTACTTAATGCACCACCATAAAGTTTTGCAGAGTTGTTTATGAATACACAATCCTCAATACTACCTGATGCATGGTAAGTTAAGGCTCCTCCCTGACCTGCAGAGTTATTGATAAATTTACAATTTTGATAAATTATTCCTGCCCTAACACATCCTGCACCACCATGAGAATTATTTAAATTCCTACCAATAGCCCCATTGTTAATAAAACTACAGTTTACAACATAGGAACAAAGATTATATTCATCACGACCAATTTGAATTGCACCACCATATGCTTCATGATTACTTGTTGGTTTGACTTTATTAGACACAAAATTACATCCAATAACTTTAGTATTATTTCCATAAACACCAATAGCCCCGGCAGCTACCTGTGCAAAGTTATTTGTAAAATTACAGTTTTTTATAATTAAATTTTCACCTTCTTCCGGATATTTACCACTATCATTAAAAATGGAACATACATAAATTGCTGCTCCTGCATAGTCTGCATAATTATTTTCAAAAACTGAATCTTTAATAACTACATTCTTACCCAGAACAATCATTGCACCTCCATGACCAGACATTCCATTTACAAATTTTAAATTACTTATTTGGCAATTTGAACCTGTTTTTTGAATTGAAAAAATACATGAAATATTTTTTCCATCTAAAACAGTATCTGAACCGCCTACAATATTGATATTTTTATTTACATAAACATGAGAATCCTTGTTTTGAGCACTATAATAACCATTTAAATGAATTGTTCCACCATTATCTATATCATCAATTGCTTTTTGAATATCACTAAATTTACCTCCATTTAAAGTTATTTCACTACTTCCTACAATATCATTTTGAGAATTTTCCAAATTATCTTTGCATACACTTACTTCCGGAACTTCCGAAGTTTCATTTAAATCAGCACTAAAAGCTGTACCTAAAGCTGCTAAAAATAAAATCATTAAAAGCACAGAAATAAGAAAATGCTTCTGTTTGTTTTTAAACATTATAAATCTCCTATTTTGAGGACATTTTTAACCACCATCAATTAACCTGAATCAGCTATTAATTAGCAATTAAACTTTTTATTTTAGCATAGAACTTGAAAATAACACTTTTTAAATATAAAATTTGAAAATAAACCGAAAATTAATATTTAACTATTAGTTTAGTTAACTAAAACCAAATATTTTAAAAACAAATACCCAGCCATAATTTACAAATTTATTTCAATCTGATATTACAAATGTTATTTTTCAAAATAACTGCAATATAGAATTTAAAATAAAAGATAACTGTTTTAAATCCTCAAAAATCTTATTAAACTTCAAATTATTTAAATTTTTTCCAATAAACAAATAAAAATTAATAACATCAAAAAATAATCCATTTAAACAATAATTCAATATTGTGCCATGAAAAAATTATTATAGAATAAAAATTGAAATAAAAATATGAAAAAACAAATTGCAATTATCATACTGACCATTCTATTATTAGCCAGTGTAATTCAGGATGTATCTGCAGCCACTACTGTTTTTCTAACGTCAGACAATATAATGGGCACAAATGATGATGCAGATATGCTTAATTCCATAAAAACCTATATTGAAGAGATCAGCAATGGAAAAATCAATGTAATTGTAGATAGTCAATCCCCAGGACCTGGAGAAGGAACAAGAGCTATTGAAGCTGATTCAAATGTTAGTGTAGTGTTTGCGGCTGTAGATCCGGGCAATTTCTTAGTTTTAAGCAAATATTCAACAGCCACCACAGATAAACAGATAATCTTTGTAAATACTGGAGATTATGATTTAGATACTGCTGAATCCTTAAGAAGAGCGTGGGACGATAACTACTCAAAAACAATTTTTGCAGGAATCAATAACCCAGGAACATTTCTTAATGATGCGGGAATTAGCTATATCCAGCCATTGAAAGAATATCCTGATGCAGGTTCTGATGGTCATTTAGGGCAAAACAATGATGATATAAACAAATATATTGCCCAAGAAATTGTTAATAATATAAACAGCTATGACAGCACCAAACATTATGACAATAATCTGGTAATAACTCATAAATTAGCTCCTTCAAATATGGCTCATGGCAGTCAAAGTCTTTTAGAAAGTTCGGATAATGAAATGAATGGAACTTACAACTCTTATTCAGCTCCACAACTGTTATATTTAACCAGCTCTTATTTAAATGGAAACGGATTAGAAAATCCCGGAGATTATAAAGCTCCAGATTCTCCATTGAAATACTCCATTTTAACTAAGGATTCCTATTCAATTTATGATTATATAAAAATGGGCGGAATTGTTAAAAATTATATGGGTGAAAACGGACAGGCTCCAAATTACATAAATTACGAAGGTGCATATATTAGCTATTACGATTTACAGTACAATTTTGCTAAAATAACTGCAAATCATACTGACGGATCACATATGGATTTTGATAGAGAATATCATTTTGATAAAGTTAATGACAGTATTTTATTAACTATATTGCCAATTGTATTGATTATTTTAGTTATTATGTTTATTTATATGATTTTTAAAAGACTATTGCACAGATAAGGTTAAATTAACCTTTTTTATTTTTTTATTTTAAAATCAATAATGTTGTAAGCATCAATTATTGTTATTGCAATTGTTGTCACACCAACTGTTTTATATACTATAATAAATATATATTAAAACTGTAAATTTTCAAAAATAAAATTTATAAAAATGATTTTTATGAAATGTGACGTAAACTTGTTTAAAAACGACGATATTAAATTTATTACATTTATTTCCATAATACACCGACAATATATGATATATTTAAATAATTGTCTTAAAAAAGAAGGAATAACCGCATCACATGCACCTATACTTAGCTATTTATTATACAAAGATATATCCTGTCAAGAAGAAATTGGAAATCATTTTAAAATAGATAAAGGAAGTATAGCTAGATCAATACAAAAACTACAAGAAAAACAATTTATTAACAAGGAAATAGATGAAAACAACAGAAGAAAATACCAATTGTCTTTAACTGAAAAAGGCAGAGCAGTTGCTTTAAAAATCATGGATTTAAATAATGAATGGGAAAACCAAATATATTCAACCTGTAATACTGATGAAAAGCAGATAGTTGAACTAATGAGGAAAATAACCATATCATCAATAAACATTCAAAAAAAACACACAAAAGGAGGAAAAAAATGGCTGATATGACCAAAGGAAAACATGCAAATATTGAATTAATAACTGGAGACCCTAAAAAAGCTATTAATAAATTAGCTTGGCCTATGATGCTATCAATGCTTCTTATAATGCTTTATAATTTAGCAGATAGTGTATGGGTATCAGGACTTGGAGCAGATGCTCTAGCAGCACTAGGTTTTATAACACCACTATTTATGATTATTATCGGACTTGGAAACGGAATAGGTGCCGGTGCAAACTCATTAATCGCAAGAGCATTTGGGGCTAAAAAAGACGAATTAGCAAATAATGCTGCACTGCACTCTGTTGTATTAACTGTAATCATAGGAATTGTAATACCAATCATATTACTTCCGTTAATACCTGAAATAGTTGTAATTATGGGTGGAGCCAGCGTTACAGAATTATGTATGGATTACAGTAAAGTTACATTTGGATTATTGATTGTATTTTTATTCTCATCAGTACTTTCATCAATATTAAGGTCAGAAGGAGATGTAAACAGAGCTACAATCGCAATAGCTATTACTGCAGTATTAAATATAATCATAGATCCGATTTTTATATATTATTTAAATATGGGGATAGCTGGGGCTGCATGGGCAACCGTAATCTCTGCAGGAATTTCATGTATTGTAATGGCTTACTGGATATGGGTTAAAAAAGACACCTACATGAATTTAAGCTTTGATCAATTCAAAAAAAGCAAAGGAATCGTAATTGAAATTATGAAAGTAGCTATACCTTCCACTGCAGAGCAATTAATTATGGCAATAAATGCAATGCTTGTTATAGTTTCAACAACAACTGCAGTAGCAGTATATACTGCAAGTATGAGAATTGTATCAATGGCAATGATTCCATTAATGGGAATAGCTACTGCACTTTTAACAGTAGCAGGAGCGGCATACGGTGCCCGTAACTATGAAAAATTAAAAACCAGTTTCACATACAGTATCAAATTCGGATTGGTAATTTCATTGATTTTAGGAGCTCTAACATTCATATTTGCACCACAAATCGCATTGCTGTTCTCATATTCTGCAGCAACAGCATATCTTACACCTCAAATTGCATTTGCACTTAGAATATTCTGTTTCTTCTTAATATTCGTACCGTTCGGTATTGCAGGATCATTTGTATTCCAAGGAGTTGGAAAAGGAACATCTTCATTACTAATAACTATCATAAGGTCATTATTTGCTGAAGTAGTCTTTGCATACATGTTTGGAATAGTGTTAGGTTACGGAGAAATGGGTATCTTTGCAGGAGTAATTATTGGAAGCTTTATCGGTTCCATGTTTGGTTACAGCTGGGCCAGATTATTCATTAAAAAACTTAAAATTAAATTTGGTCATGCCGACTAAATTTAATTCTTTTTCTTATTTTAAAAATTTATAAAACATACATACATCTATTTTCAGTTAAATTAACCTACATTAATATTCTTAAAATCATTTCATCACATGTTCCCATTATACTTAAATAATATTCAACTCCAACTTTCAAACACAAATCATCACTTATTTATTATTTAATATTTGAATAATTCCCCAATTAACCCCATCTTCCATAAAAGAATTAACAAAAATAAAATATACAATGATTCAACAGCAAATATAAGAGTACTTTCCCATGAACCTAAATGTCCCCTAAAATCCTTTTCAGCACGAAGACAATTCTCATAAATCCCTGAAAAAATCTCTAATACTATACCAAAAATTACTAAAGCACAAAGAAACATGAACTTTGAAAACCCATAATAAAAAACCAAAACACATGCTCCAACAATCAAAAAAATAAATGAAAGACTATTGAAAACATAATACCTAAACATGATATTTTTAACTCTTTCCTGATAACTTAAAGAACGCCTTCTAGAAACTAAAATCCTAAAAAAATCCCTAAAATTCATAAAATACACACCCCACAACAATACACCTAAAAACAAATACTAAAACTCACACAAAAAATATAAAACTTATCTCCCATAATTTAACTTCATCATCACAATAATAAAAATAAACAATAAAACGTAAATTATATAAACAACTGAAATAAGTTTATCCATTTTGTTTAAATATTCTCCAAAACCACATTTGTTACAGATATCCTCATTATATGTATCTGAAATTATCAAAAATATTATGCCAAAAGTTATTAAAGCAAAATCAAGTATAAACTTTGAGGAATCATTATAAAAAATCAACACACAAATACTGGCAATCAAAAAAATAAACGAAACCCCCGCAAAAACAAAAAATTTAAATATAATATTCATATGTTTTTCAGGATAACTTAAAGAATCACGATTAGAAATTAAAATCCTAAAAAAATCCTTAAAATCCACTTAATTCCCTCCATGAATCTGATGATTAATTATACTACTAACTTTACCTACGATATAATAAAAAGCATCTTTCCCACTATTCTTAATAATTTCTTTTATTTCATTACCATACATAGTACTAAAAATTGACTTTAAAGTTCCAAATCTAAAAAAATCCAAATTATCCAACCCATATTCTCTACCATATTCATAAACTATTTTTCTGAAATGATTCATCTCATTTCTTGAAACATATTTGTTAACTTCTTTAACCAAAACCAATTTACCTACTCTAGATTCAGCACTCACACTAGGAATTAGAGATAAACCAATATCAACAAAAAAATTAAATCCTCTTTCAGTTGTCCAACCTTTATTTAAATCATCAGCATAATAAGTTAACAAACCACCAAAAAACACTAAAGCAATTGCACCAGCAGTAGCCCACCCAATAGGATTAGAAACTAAAAATAAACCAATACTTGCAGTAAATGCAAAGCTAGAAATTATTCCTAAAACTTCATTATCAATTGAGTCCAATGTAGTGTCCACATACTCCACAATAGCATCACAGGTTTTATTTACCCAATCAAAAATATCTTCTTTAATATCTCCAGTAATATTATTTATATAACCCACCATAAATACAGTTATGCTTTCTAATTTATCAATGAAATATTGTGCCAATTCAAGTGCCCACTCTGTCTGTTGGTTAGTATAACAATAACTACCAAAATATCCAATTTGTAAAACATCCATAACTATTCCCGTCTTAAAATCAAGAACTAAAAGTTGTTTATTATTATTTCTTTCACGAATGATTATGAAATCATCTTCAAAAATTATTTCTAAATAACCACCATTTAATAGATATTTACCCAAGCCCATAGTTACTGCATTTGTAGTATTACTTGGAAATAGTGCATGCATGACCCAATATTCTAAAAAAGAAAAACTAGATGTTACTGCAAAGTTAAAAGCTTTAACACTGCTTGAGTTACCATAAACATCCATTCCAAAACGAAAATCAGATTCCCCAGATAAATAAGTAGTTCCTATACTATCACTAACACTCATAGCTATAGGAGTTGTACGCGTCCAATTTACATTATATAATGTAGCAACAGCATCTGCAACTAAATCAATACCATAAATCACCAATAATCCATTTAAAAAACTACCATAAGCAGCTTTCATAAATCCATCACTATAAACTAAATTACCATTACTATATGTTTTATTTTTTTCATCAACCCAATATCTTAAAACAGAATTGTTAATTTTATTTGTTATAAATGTGAATGTTAAAAAACCATCATATCCCGAATTAATATAATGCCCATTTTCATATCCCTGAGAAAGAGATATTTGATTTTTAGACCAATTAACAGTCGTAATATTTCTATATTCAGCAGTTTTATTATCCTGATGAACATATGCTCCATTAATATATGAAATAAATGAACTTCTAACTATTGAATTACCCGGACCATTAACTACAAAATCATTATTACCATTATTAACAATGAAATTTTTAGATATATCCCCCGGATAATCTATGGAAATATTAATTACATCTTTAAATTTATCATGATATACTTTAACAATATTTACCTCATAATCTGATAAATTAAAACAATTTTTGACTACCATTAATAACAAATCCTCAAAAGAAGTACCATACTCACTAAAAATAGTTTCTACAATATCATAATATATAACTTTGTTTACATTAACATTATCATAATAATGAATAATTTCCTTAAAATCCCAATAATTATAAGTTAATGCATGATACAAATAAAAATGAGCTTTCATATTTGCTAAACTATTATATAAAAAATCATTGTATGTATAAATTGCATTTAAAAGATTATTAGAAATATTATTTAAAGCACATTCATAAGATAATGAATTTTCAACAACAAAACTTTTAACAATATTTCCATTAACTATTAAATCAACTTCTGCTGTGAAATTACCTAAAGCTTTATACATTAAACTAACCCATTTAACAGTTTCATTTAGATTTAAATTATAACAAAAATCCAATGCCTGAGAATTATATATTGCAGAACTAGAAACATGAATTTTGGCACTTGCTGTTTTATTAATATTTAAAATTTCATTTATCCAACCTACATTTACATCAATTTTTGATACATTATTATCTAATTCAAAATATTTTGAAGTTAATCCATTAGATAATATAGAATGGTAAATTGTTGAATTGAATTTAAATTTAACTGGAATCCCATTAGGTAAATGTCCTAATTTTGATAAATCCTCCCCTTTACTATTATAAGTCAAATCTGCAGTAACATTAATTCCATAAATTTGACCATTTTTTACATTATATGAACTAGCATAAACATTAAATTTAATTGTTGAATCCACATTAATATTTCTAAAA
>OHNN01001317.1_pt1 | contig 11417 bp, 10 predicted proteins | sample 1569541 | NCBI WGS metagenome assembly OHNN01 (sample SAMEA3879563, study PRJEB24766) | human gut metagenome | biome: human-associated habitat; feature: feces | place: USA | collected 1985/1987 | reverse complement strand
GCCTGGAAGTCGGCCCCCGCGATATCGAGAACGGCCAGTGCGTGCTGGTCCGCCGCGATACCCGCGAAAAGCAGTTTGTGAAGTTTGAAGATCTGGCCACCGCAATTCCCGCCGCAATGGAAGCTCTGGCCAAGGATCTGTATGACCGCGCTTTGCAGAACCGCGAAAACCGCACCTGGAGCGCCACCACCATGGACGAAGTGAAAAAGATCGTGTCCGAAAAGACCGGCTTTGTCAAAACCATGTGGTGCGGTGACCTGGCCTGTGAGGAAGCCATGAAGACCGAAGCAGGGCTTTCCAGCCGCTGCATGCCGTTCGAGCAGGAACACCTGTCCGACGTATGCCCGGTCTGCGGCAAGCCCGCCAAGAGCATGGTCGTCTGGGGCATCGCATACTAAGCCAATCCCGGCAGTGCTGTTTTATGCGGCACTGCCGGTTTTTGTATGGGGAAACGGGTGCTTTTTGGGAAACTCAGGGTATATATAGGGCACCGCTGTTGTGCCACGATCGGTGTGTGGCTATTTTTGATTTTTGTTGCCCATTACAAAATAGTCCGTAGGGAACGGTCTATCTCCGGCCTAAGAGCCGGGATTAAAATCCCGGTTGGCCTCCGAAACGCGCCTGCGGGCGCAGTGACCGTTCCGGGACTTTGTGAGAGATGTCTTTGTGATTTTGGTATCAATCCGAATTTCTAATTAACGCCTCCCCCCCTAACTTCTAACTAAAAAACTATGCTTCTTCTCCCTACATTGCTGCTCTATGCTCTGGGCTTGCTGCTGACTGGTATCGGCAGCAGGCTGGCTTCGCGCTGCGCAACGTGGTGCGGGGCGCTGTGCGGGCTGCCTATGTGGATGGTGGGCGGCACGCTGGTGGCGGTGTGTACGGCGCTGCCGCAGCTGGTGCTGGCGTTTCTGGCGGCAGGTATGTCCGTTACTGCGCTGGCCGTTGGTACAGCTCTGGCGGGTGCTGTCACCCAGCTGGGGCTGGTACTGGCACTTTGCCTGCTGCGCTGTAATGTCACGGTGGACCGCGGCGAGCTGCTGCGCAAGTGCGCCCTGTTGCTGGTGGCCTGCGGCGTGGTGGCCCTGTTTGTGCGGGACGGCACCCTGAGCTATACCGGTACCGGCCTGCTGATGGGCCTGTTTGTTCTGTTTGTCATGCAGAGCATCGCCTACCAGTACCGCTTTGCGTTCCGGGAAGGGCTGGAGCTTATCACTTTCCAGAAGGAAAAAGGCGAAAAGACCCCGCCGGAAGACCCATCCGGGCGGACCGTCCAGTTCCCGGCTATGAGCATCCGCACCAGCCTGCGCAACCTGGCCGGGGTGGTGGGCGGCATGGCAGTGCTCTGCGTGGGAGCGTGGGCCCTGCTGAACAGCGCCGTGGCGCTGGCCAACCTGACTGGCACCATTCAGGCACAGTGGGCGGCAACCCTGATTTCCTTTGGCCTCTGTCTGCCCCTGCTGGTGGAAGTGTTCGACCATCCCCTTGGCTCTGCCTGGAAGCGATTTGCGGAAAAATGCCGCATCTACCCGCCGCAGGCACTGCCCATGCAGGTGCTGAACAGCGCCATTTTGAGCATCACGCTGGTGCTGCCTGTTTCCAGCCTGATGTACCGCCGCCGCTTGCCGGTGGGTGAACAGTTCCGCCAGTATGATATCCCGTTCTGCGTTTTGATGGCATTGATCCTGCTGCTGCCGCCGCTGGTCAAAAAGCGGCTTTACCGCTGGCAGGGCAGGGTATGCCTGATACTTTATATTATGTACCTTGCCGCCGTGCTTATCATGCCGCGGGCAGGCGCATAACTCAAAACAAAACCGCCCGGCGGGAACATTGCAGTTCCACGCCGGGCGATATTTTTGTAATGTGTTTATTGGTTGTTGTCTGTATGATACAGAACATCCATCAGGTAGGTCTGGTTGGCAGCCAGGTCCGGTACCAGTACCTGCATGCCGCGGATTACCGCGCCGGTATAGGTGCCCTCTGCCGGGATGCGGTAAGAGTGCTCACTGTCAAAATTCATCTGCAAAGCTTCCATCGCATACCCCAGAATTTCGCCGGAGGTCATGTCGGTGGTCAGCAGTGGCAGAACCTGGTTAATAAAGTTGACGATGGAAACAGCATCCATCTGTTTCACTTTATTGGTGATCGCCATCAGCACAGCACGCTGGCGGTCGGTGCGGGCATAATCGTTGCCCAGGGAGCGGTTGCGTGCATGGATCAGGGCCTGCTCGCCGGTCAGGTGGTTTACCCCTTCATGCAGGTTCCAGTCCGTGCGGAGCTGCTGTGGGTAGGTTACATCTCGCTTTCTGCCGCAGATATAATCTGCCTCGTCCTGGGTCAGTTCCAGGTCAATGCCGCCAATGCTGTCGATCAAGGTCTGGAACTCGCCAAAGTCAACTTCCACATTCCCAGCAATCTCTACACCAAAATTGGTGTTCAGCGTGCTGTCCAGCAGATCCATGCCGCCAAAGGCATAGGTTGCGTTGATGCGGTTGTCGCTGTAGCCGGGAATCTGTACATACAGGTCCCGCATAAAGGAGGTCATGCTGATCTGTTTGGTCTTTTTGTTCAGCGTGACCATGATCATGCTGTCGGCCCGCTGGCGGTCCTGGCCTTCGCGGCGGTCCTGGCCAATCAGCAGCAGGTTCACAATATCTTTGTCCTGCATCACGCTGGTGTCGGCCCCGTTCCAGATTACATCCTCCGGGCTCAAGGTATCATCGGCGTTTTCGTCCGATTCAAAGGTCTCTTCCTGTTGGGAGACTGCCTCGGTGGCCGATGCACGCCGGATGCGCCCCAGCATGCCCTGCAAAGCGGCATAGCCAACGAATACCAACAAGAGGAGTGCAATGCCAAGAATCAGCAGTACCCGCCCCCACAGCGGAATAGCCGCCCAGCGCGTGGCAGGCTTTGCGGCCGCTGCGGGCTGTTCCGGCGTTTCAGTCGGGGCCGGAGCAGAAACCTCAGATGTGCCTTTTATTTTGCTTTCTTCTTCACGTGTAATTTTCATCTGTTTTATACTTTCCCTAAAAGTGTTTTATACTTTTCCTAAAAGCGTTTTCCCCAATTACAGTGCTTCGATCATATTTGCCACAATGGCAGTGGCAGTTTTGATGTATTCGCCGATGCTGAACTTTTTCACGACAAGAACTTCATAACCGCTCTCGTCCGCGTTGTCGCTCATGGCGCGCAGGATGACGCAGGGCACGCCGTTGCGGGCGGCAACCTGGCTTACAGCAGCGCCTTCCATCTCCACGCAGTCGGGCTGGCATTTGTCCTCGATAGCCTTTTTGGTGGCGGCATCGCCAACAAAAAGGTCACCGGTGGCAATCTTGCCGGCAATGGCCTTAACACCACAGGCGTTGCAGGCATCCAGTGCAGCTTTGACCAGGGCCGGGTCGCCGTGGTACTCTGCGGTGAACGGTGCGCTCTGGGCAATCATGTCGTTCTGGGCGTCGTGATATACCACGGTTTCGCCCACGCAGACATCACCAATGCCGATCTTGCTGGTCATGTTGCCTGCAATGCCGGAGAAGATGATCTTCTCGGCACCGTACTTGGTAATTAGAACCTGCACGGTGGAAGCGGCGTTTGCCTTGCCCATACCGGCGCAGCACACAACGACCTGGCGGCCGTTCAGCATGCCCTGGTGGTACTCCACCCCGGCGTAAGTTTCTTTGGTCACCTGCTCCAGCTTGGCACACAGCTGGTCAACTTCATCGGGCATAGCGCCCATAATGCCAATGATCATGGTATTGCTCCTTTTTATCAGACGTTGAAGAGGAATTCGATCACATCGCCATCATTCACAACGTATTCCTTGCCCTCGGTGCGCTGCAGGCCCTTGGCCTTAACCGCAGCATAGTCAAAGTTGTTGTCGGCCAGTGCGTCATAGCTGATGACCTGGGCGCGGATAAAGCCGCGCTCAAAGTCCGAATGGATTTTGCCGGCAGCCTGCGGGGCTTTGGTACCGCGCTTGATGGTCCAGGCGCGGCATTCCTTTTTGCCGTCCGTCAAAAAGCTGATGAGGCCCAGTAGATCATAGCTTGCCTTAATCAGGTTATCCAGGCCGGTGGATTCAATGCCCATCTCGTGCAGGAACGCCAGCTTTTCTTCCTGGCTGGAACCGGCGATATCTTCCTCGGTCTTGGCACAGATGGGGATTGCCTGTGCGTTTTCCTCTTTGGCGCGGGCGGCAACCAACGGATAGTACGGGTTCTCGTCCAACCCGCCCAGCAGGTCATCCTCGCCCACGTTGCAGGCATAAATCACCGGCTTGGCGGAGAGCAGACCCAGTTCTTTGCGAGCGGTGTTCTGGCTGTCGTCGTCCGGGTCAAAGGCAAAGGAACGGGCGGGCTTGCCGCCTTCCAGATGAGCGGCAAGCTCTGCCAGCCAGGCAGCTTCGGCAGCAGCGGTCTTATTGCCGGTCTTGGCGGCTTTCTGCTGGCGGCCCAGGCGGTTGCTGACAACTTCCAGGTCGGCCAGGATCAGCTCCAGGTCGATGGCGTCAATATCGCGGATGGGGTCAACGCTTTCCGGCTTGTTCACATCCTCCACAACATGGATGATGTTGTCATCGTCAAAGCAGCGCACCACATGTACAATGGCATCGCACTCGCGGATATGGCCCAGGAACTTGTTTCCCAGACCAGCGCCCTGGCTGGCACCTTTGACCAGACCGGCGATATCCACAAACTCCACAATGGCGGGGGTCTTTTTGTCTGTCTGCCAGATCTCGGCCAGTTTGTCCAGCCGGGCATCAGGAACCGGAACAATGCCGGAGTTCGGCTCAATGGTGCAGAACGGATAGTTGGCTGCCTGAGCATTCTGGGTGCTGGTCAGCGCATTGAACAAAGTGGATTTGCCAACATTGGGCAAACCGACGATACCTAATTTCATATATCTCAACTCTCCTTGCTTTTTCTCGTATTTTCAATAGTTTCCGGGTTTTGGGGGATGTCCACCGCACCAATTCCGCACCAATTTTTCAGCAGCGCACCATTTTTTAACTTGCCAGACTGGTGTTTTGCTCAAACTGTTTGATGGCATTGGTCAGGGAATCATCCGTGACATGAACATAGCGGTCCATGGTTGTTTTGATGCTGGAATGACCGAGCAGCCTTTGCAGGACTTTCGGCAGCACTCCGCTTTCAATCGCACGGGTCGCATAGGTGTGTCTCAGGGCGTGCATACAAAACCGCTTGATCTTAGCCTCATCGCAGAGTTTGTACAAATGCGTGTCATAGGAACTGTTTTTGGCAGGTTCTCCGGTACGATAATTGATAAACACCAAATCTCTCATACAGAGATACTGGGTCTCTCCGGTACGGCGATCCACATATTCCAGAATTTGAGACAGCAGTTCTGATTCTTTGCGGGTGTGACGTTCTTCGTAGCACGATTTTAATACATCGTATGCACGGGTTGTCAGCGGAATGGTGCGGTAGCTGCTATTGGTTTTGGGAGGACCGGCACGCCAGATTCCTTCACTATGGCGGTATTCCAGCGTTTTGCTGACGGTCAGCGTCCGCTTTTTCCAGTCAATAGAATCCCAGGTCAACCCGATCATTTCCGAAGTCCGCAGCCCGGTCTCCAACAGCAGTACATACTGCCTGCAGTTGTGAGAGCGCTTTGCGGTTTCCAGAAAAGCTGCCTGTTCTTCTACGGTCAGGAACTTAATGTCATCCACAGCACGGACCGGCTTTGAAAAACGAACTCCGTCCATGGGATGCTTGATGAGCATATCGTTCATGACTGCTGCACGGAACATGGTTCCCATCGCAATATACGCCTGACGGATGGTAGAACCTGCATAAGTTGCTTCCATCTTGTTCAGAACGATCTTGCAATGCATCGGTTTGACATCACACAAGCGCATACTTCCGATGACCGGCTGGATGTTCACTCGATACCGTTCCCGGTAATTTCTCTTGGTATTGGGTGCCAGATCTGCAATCAGATGGGTGATCCAGAACTCAAACCAGGAATCCACCGTCATTTCGGAGGAAGGATTGTGAACATCGTGCTTATCCTCGTACTGTGCATCGGCAAGCCAGTTGCGAGCTTCCGGGAGCGTATCAAAATGCTTTTCCTTGCGGGAACCGTCCTTTGCGGTATATCTTGCGGCGTACTTACCGTCTTTTCTTTGGCAGATACCCTTTCCACATTCTCTGCCTTTTAAGTTCTTGCCCATATAATGAACTCCTTTCCTTAGAGTAGGAAACGCGAGTTCATCACGACACTCTACTCTAACACAAAAACACAATTTTTTCAATATATTACGCCGTTTTTGGTGCGCACTAATCAGTGCCCGGCGCACCAAAAACGGCTGTTTGTCAAATCGCAACCCGACCTTCGATAAACTCCTCAAAAGCCTTGCGCTTTACCAATTTTTTAGTGCCCACATACAGGACAAAGGGGCAGTTGGGTTGTTTCAGCATCTCGTCGATTTTGTTGATTCCGATGTTGCTGTATTCGGCTGCCTCACGAATGGAGAGCAGCATCTTACGATCAATGGGCAGGTTCGTTGCCTGCTGGTTCTGATTCATCATAGGCAGTAAAATTCCTTTCTTTCAGCGTTCCATATCTTGCTTGCGGCGAATAGGTTTGGTCGGTTGCCTTGCTTGTCGGGTCCGGGTCAAAAGCTCATCAAAAAAAGCCCGTACCTTTTCAGGTGCGAGCTTGACGGCGTCCAGATACGGCTGGACCTCTTTCTTCAATTCTTGGTATGCGTTGTACAGGGCATCGTATCTCTGTTTCCAGATGGCAGCACTGCATTGGGCGCTGCGCAGCTTTTCTTCCAAGCGGCTGTTTTCCGCTTTGACCAGAAGACCAGTGACTGCATAGTCCTTGAGGATATTGCACTCGGATGGAGTGAATGAAACATTGCCGGTAATGGTCTTTTTTCCCATGGAGCGGATTTCCTGCACAGTCAAAGCAGCGGCGTGCTGCTCTTTCGCCTGCTTTTGCAGGGATTGTAACTCCTTTTCCTTTTTTTCAATGACGGCTTGCGTGTTATTCAGGGTCTGCTCCGTCTGAGCGATCTGAGCGGTCATGGTCTCCAGACGCTGCTTCTCCTGTGCCACCTTGAATTGGGTCACTGTCAGATGTTCCTCGGTGCTGCCACGCTCTCCACGCTCCACATCGGTATATCCGGCAGCTTTCATATAGTTGAAGAAATCGTCTTGCAGGACACTGTACGATGTCCGCAGGACTTTCTTCCCTGTAGAGGTCAGAAGCGGATTGCCCTGCTCATCCAGAGCAACTTTGGATTCCCACTTTTTGCTCCGGCTGACCTGCATAATGGTCTCCTTGACCGTGCCCACAAGGGACTTATCCTTGCACCGCTTCGACCAGAGAATCTGTTTTTCCACCACCGGGACATACACCACATGAAGGTGGTAGTGGTATACATCCTGCCCCAGAGCTTCCGACATAGCCCGGTTGCGCTCATCAGCGTGCATGACAGCGGAGAGAATATACTGCTCACCGCCCACAATCTCCACGGCGGCTTTGTATGCGTCGGTGTAGAATTGCTTGGCATATTCATATCCGCCGTGATTGTGGAAGTAAGCGGAGTTCACATCAAAAATCAGTTCCCCGTATTTCACCGCATCGGCTTTCAGGCCACGAGTGGAGATAAGCCTATCGGCAATCATCTGATCGAACATAGCGGCATAGCTGTCGGTGGGAGCTTTGAAGTGGATATTCCGGTAGGTCTGGGTGGTATCAATATCCTGGTTGGAGTAGCTGTCCTTTTCTCGTTCATTGTGTTCCTGCACCTTTGCCACATCATCAAGGGTGGGCAAGTCCTGATTACGGGCAAAGGTACAGTCGATTCCGTCATTTCTGGCCATACAAATCAGCTCCTTTCAGCTCAGTAGCAGACGGCTGGGGGACGGGGATGCACTTCCTGCGGGAAGTGTAATAACCCACTATGACACTTTCAGCCCGAAGGGCTGCAAAGTGCCGTGGGCTCTCCCGAGTGGGGATTGCGGTCATTGCGATGGCCGCTGCTGAACTGCCCGGAAACCATCTGCATCGTTTCCTGTTGTTCAGCCCGGACAGCCGATGTTCTGCCAAACACTAGCCATCCGGCAGCAAACAAAGGCGTGCTTTGTCTGCCGTTGGGGGTGCGATACGAGAGTCCCCTATAGAGACGGTTTTGGGTGAAATGCTGTGTACATACGTACAAAAGCACCGAGTTACTCGTCCTGCCTCGGTACGTACGTATCTTCCGAAACATTGGAAAATCCGTTTATATAAGGTCTGGCAATCGCTTCAATTCCGAAAAATCCCCACACCCGCCGCCCGGCGATGTTGGTGATCCTGTTGCAGTATTCCAGATTGTACTTGCCCTGATTGGCGATCACAGCATCACTAAAGCTGCGCCGCTTCAGCGCCGTCAGATTGTTTTCCTCGCACCACATCTGGTAAATCTCATACAGTTCTTTAGAACTGATGGTACTGTCTGCTTTCAGCCGAATATATCCCTCGGATTCCAGAAAATCAAAAATATTATTATTGTCCCGTTTGACAGCCTCCCGGTTGTCTTTGGTGCGCTGGCTCTCGGTAAACTTGAAGTTGTTGGCAGCCAGCCTCTGCAAGCCCTCACAGGCCCAGATCAAGATGCCCTCCACCTCGGCTTTCATCTTCTCCGCAAGGTCGGGATCATCCACACGGTCAGCAGGCTTATCTTTTGTGGTCAGCACCAGCTGGCGGCGGTAGAACCCGTCGCTCCTGTCAAACAGTGCCTGCAAATCTCCGTTGGAGAAGGCCAGCAGCCGGGCGCACATCCACCCCTGATAGCTCTGCTTGCCCTTGCGTTCCAAATCCATCTTGCCCTGAGCGGTGACGATGGATTTTACATAGTTGGTCTGGCGTAGGGCTTCCATCCGCATATCGTCATCCACACACAGGAGGATATGCTCCAGATCGGCACGGGCAAATCGGTTCTCGGATATTTTCCCGATGCTGCCATCCTTCATGTTGGAGCCGAACAAAGTTCCCAGCACAGCGCCGATCTGACTCTTGCCTTCACCGCCGTTGCCTTTGATGATCATCATCCGCTGGCCCTTGTTGCTGGGGATCAGGCAGTAGCCGATGTATTCCTGCAAGGTGGGAATGTCCTCCGGGTAGAGCAGGCCATCCAGAAATTTCAGCCAGAGAATGGGTTGGGATGCCCCGGGATTGTAGGCCACAGGGAAACGATTACGGACGATTTCGGGTTTTCCCTCTACAAATTTTCCGCCCAGAAAAAGCGTCCCGTTGGAGAGGTGAATCCGGTCCGCCTTCGGTGGAAAATCCTCCACCAGCGCCGCCAGCTTCATCAGCTCCACAATGTTGCTGATTTTGCGGGGGATATTACTGACCGCACAGCATTTCAGCTCCTCAAAAATCTCTCCCCGCAGGGGTAGTTCATCGGTCACACGGCCTTCGGGCGTGAAAAAAGCCCCGTTTGTGAAGAGAATCTTGTGCGTCTGCAAGAACTCCTCACAAAACAGGGCTTCGTTGATGTTTTTTCCATCAAACCAGACGGGCACTCCGTCAGGCGGATTGTTTTTCTTCACAGGGCGTTTCCTCCTTCTTTTGTCGTTCCAGCCGCTCCTCCAAGGTGGCAATCAGGTCCTCTTTGTTTAACATTTCTACGATTCTTATCCGTTGTTCCAGTTCGGCGGCAATGAGCAAATCCGCCAGATACTCCACATAGTCCAGCATCTGGCAGGCTTCCACAAACCGGTCATCCAAAGCATCTTCCGGCACCTTGGGCGCATACTGTACCTTCCAGCGTTCTAAAAGATGCAGATAATCGCACAGCACTCGAAGGCAGCGCATTTCCTCCTGCCGGTATGCCGTCAGCAGGGGGCGTTTCGGCTTGGGCAGAGCGATGGCCGCCGGAGGCTTATCCGGGTCAATCCCGAAATCCTGGGCCAGTTTTTGTGCCGCCTCGAAGCTGCTCAAGCCAAATAGCCTTGCCACAAGGTCGATCACATCGCCGGTGGCCCCGCAGCCGAAGCAGTAAAAGTACCTCTCGTTCAGCTTCATGCTGGGATGCCGGTCCTCGTGGAATGGACAGCGGCACATCCCACTGTGATTGATCTGCAAGCCGTAATGTTCCGCTGCATCCCGCACTTGAATCGTTTGCTTCACCAGCTCAAACAGCGTCATTTTCGCTCCCTCCCCTCTGAAAAATGATTGGATGCCGTTTTTTCCATAGAACCTCTCTTTCTTGCGCTTCCGGCGCAGCTGTTGTATAATGTTGGTGTAGTTCCGAAAAAAGTAATCTGCTTTCAGATTATCCTTTCATTAATAGGAGAAATCCCGGGTGTAAAACGGAACCATTTTTTGAAAAATCATAAAAAATTTTTGAAGGGGGTGGAGTCATGGCGTATCTCACAGCTGATGAGCTTCTGGATACCGAAGATGGCTTCACCGAATGGAATGAGGACGCAGCCGCCGGATCGACGGAGGAAACGCTGGAACAGGCCCTTGCGGAAGAACGCCTGGCAGAGCTGGAAAGCGAGCTGGAGCAGGACGAGCATCCCGTTAATTATGATGCCGAGCTGGAGACCGAGGAGGAAGAAGCGGCCCCGGTCAGCGATAAGCGGCTAAAGCGGGAGATCCGGGCCGAATCTATACGTCGGCTGGAGGAAGCAGCCCGCACGGAGAAGGATTTCTGGACGGTGGTGGAGGAATGGAACAAGCTGGACCGGAACAGGGAACGCCGGGAGCGGGACCACGAAAATCTCCGTGGAGATGTGCCGCTGGAATACCAGGTGGTGCCGGAGCCAAAGCTCATCCCCAGATGGATGAACAACCCTGCATACCGGCAGCTGATGGCCGGGGATTTTCTGGATGTCCTGTTTGACTGCCCCTATGAGATGCACCAGCTGAGCGCCGACCCATTTATCTCCGGCATGATCGAAAATCTCAGTGAGGAACACAAGGAAGTCCTGTATTTTCTCTCTTTGCGGCTCTACAGCACCACCCGGCTTGCTGCCATTCGTGGGGAGTCTGACCGCAATATCCGCAAGCTGCGGAAAACTATCCGTAAAAAATTGCAGCGCCAGATGTATGACCATCTGTGCGGCAAACCAGAACATAGTCTGACCTTGCGGGAACGTCAGTTTTTGGAGGAATACTCGAAAATCGCAAAGAAACAGGGCAAGGACGCCGTGATCCGGCGGGAAAACAAGACCAAGCGCAGAAAGAAGAAAAAACGCCCCTGATGGCAGGGGCGATGAAACAGAAAGGGCACGCATAATGAAGAATCTATTTGAACAATCCCGTTCTCATTGGGTGCGCTACGATCATTATGAGCTGAAAACAGCGGAAGATGGCAAGCGGTACATCACCCCCGGCAAAAACGCAAAGCCGGATGTCTACAATCCGCTGAAAGAGGTCCCGAACATTGTGTT
>OHNN01001308.1_pt1 | contig 11474 bp, 12 predicted proteins | sample 1569541 | NCBI WGS metagenome assembly OHNN01 (sample SAMEA3879563, study PRJEB24766) | human gut metagenome | biome: human-associated habitat; feature: feces | place: USA | collected 1985/1987 | reverse complement strand
GTCCATTCCTTTTTGGCGTTGTCTTTCTTTAGCACGCTCTTTTTGTTGGCGCTTAATATCCGACTTAATCATTTCACGACGCTTCCTACGTTTCATACGATCAATTTCCTGGCGTTGTCTTTTCTTATAGTTTGGTTTTACTTTCTTTTTCTTGTGAACGATTTTTTCCACTTCTTCATGAAATTCATCCTTTTTCATAGGACGCTTGTTCACATATGGTTTTAAATCTACAAATTGTTTATTCTTTACATCCTGATGTTCAAATTCAATGCCTTGTTTGATTAATGACTGAATTGATTTCGCATCACTTTCTTTATATAAAGCGATACATTGTCCATCACGACTCGCTCTTCCAGTACGACCTGCACGGTGGATATAGAATTTTAAATCTTTTGGGAATCCACAACTAATAACGTGCGTAATTCCTTCTAAGTCAATTCCACGACTGGCAATATCGCTGGCTACAATGTAGCTTTTCTTCTGGCTTTGAATCATTTTAATGGCCTGCATACGCGCACGTGATTCAAGCCCTGAGTGAAGTTCGACTAGATCATATCCATTTTCACGCATGGTTTTCGCAATACTTTGAGCTTCTAGTGTAGTATTCGCAAAAATCAAACATACATAAGGTTGAATACATGGAAGTACGTCTAAGATCTTTTGTTCGTAGCTCTTATGCTTACAAGGAACTAAAATGTGTTTTACATCGCTTTGGAAAGCTTCTTCCTTTTTGATTTCAATAAATTCTGGATCATATAAATATTTCTTTAAGAATGGTTGTAAAGATTCTGGAATAGTTGCTGAGAAAACCATCATTTGAACCTTCTTATCCATCTTTGATAGAATTTCATCAATATCTTCTAAGAAACCAAATTCTAATGTCATATCCGCTTCATCGATTACGACAATTTTAGCCGTATCCAAACGCAAGACATTATCTTTAATAAACATGTCTTTCATTCTTCCAGGCGTACCAATGACGATTTGTGGCTGCTTTTCCATTTGTGTCACTTTTTCCATACCACCTGTGACTAATTTCACGCGTACATTGAAGTATTTGGCAATCTTACGACAACGATCATACAATTGATATGCAAGTTCTCTAGTTGGAGCTGAAATAACAGCTTGTACACAGTCTTGATCAAAGTCTAGCATTTCAAAGATAGGCATAAAGAAAGCATGTGACTTTCCTGATCCTGTACTTGATACACCAATGATATCTCTATTTTTATTTTTACGATTTAACACCTGTTCTTGAATCGGTGTTAAAGTTTTAAAATGTTCTAAATCCATTATTTCTTGAATACGATTATTCATTATTTTCACATCCTTTACTTTAGTATTATCCCAAAATTCTTCCCATTTTACAAATACAAAAAATTAGGGCATAATGTATACATGAAAACACAAAATATCATTATAGTCAAGCCTCAGGGCTATTGCGGTGGGGTTTTAAAAGCCATTGAAACCGCCAAAAAAACAAGAATTCAATATCCAGATCAAAAGATTACCATATTGGGCAATCTAGTGCATAATCAATATGTCAAAAAAGCGCTTCAATATTATTCAATTGATACCATTGAAGATAAGACAAAGACACGCGTGGAATTATTAGATGAAATCCATGAAGGCATTGTGATCTTTACAGCGCATGGCGTCAGTCCTAAAGTCTATGAAAAGGCCAAAGAAAAAGGATTGATTTTGGTGGATGCGAGTTGTCCATTTGTACTTCAAACACAAAAGATTGTGAAGCAATATTTAGATGAAGAGTATACCATTCTCTATATTGGTAAAAATAAACATCCCGAAGCCGAATCTATTTATACAATGAGTGAGCATGTGCATTTGATTGAACCACATAAAGAGATTCCTAAAGTGAATACTTCAAAGATCTTTGTGACAAACCAGACTACTATGTCGATCTATGAATTGAAGGATACGTTTGAAAAAATTAGACGCTTATACCCGAATGCCCTCTTCCACGATGAGATTTGTAACGCTACGCGTGTTCGGCAACAAGCTATTTTAGATTTAAAAAACGTCGATTGTTTGATTGTCGTGGGAGATCCAACTAGTAACAATTCGCAAAAACTTGTTGATATTGGAAAACAGGCTGGCATTGAACATGTCTTCTCGATTCAAACGGCCGAAGATATTGATAAGAAAGATTTTGAAAAATATACCACAATTGCGATTACAAGTGGTGCAAGTACGCCTACGTATTTAACGAATCAAGTCAAAGATTATTTATCTTTCGATATGAAAAAACCAAAAATCCGTATTCAGGAAATTCTGTGAGTACGGATTTCTTTTATATATTCAATTTTTTCAATAAATTCAGGTTTATTGACTTTGGAAAGAATATTTTTATACTTATTCTCTTCAAAATCTAAATACGCTGCATATATTTCATCAATAAGCATGTTTACACCAAAGTAAAGTTGGGATGTAGAAACCTCTTGTTCCTTATCTTCGCAAACACAATCAAGAATAGGATAGTAGTGTCCATGATCATAAATCATTTTTTCTCTTACAATATGAATATGATGATCGTGTAAATATTCTCTTAAGGCAAAATCATCTTTATGACAAGATAATAAAAGACGTAAACCACGATACAAATTTCCCTTTGATAGGATATCGATAATGAGTTTTCCTCCCATGCCACAAATAATGATTTGGTCTACATCGCTTTCTAAGCCCTGAATGCCATCTAATAATCGACAAGATACCAAATCGGATAAGTGATTCTCTTCAATCGTTTTCTTGGCATTATCTAATGGGCCTTGTGCCACATCACAGGCATAGCCTTTTTTAGATTGATGATTCAGAATGGCGTTGCAGACAACATAGGCATGATCACAGCCAATGTCCGCAATGCACTCTCCATTCACCCATTCTAATATTTCTTGAATTCGATTCGAACAAGGTATCATTATTTTACGAAATCTCTTAAACGCTTGCAACGATTTGGATTTTTCAATTTACGTAATGCCTTGGCTTCAATCTGACGAATACGCTCACGTGTTACGTTAAATTCTTTGCCAACTTCTTCAAGTGTACGAGTTCTTCCATCTAACAAGCCAAAACGCAAACGCAATACTTTTTCTTCACGTTCTGTAAGACCTTGTAGAACGGCATTGATTTCGTCTTTTAATAATTGGTTGTTTGTGTAATCATCTGGAGATAATGTATCCTTATCTTCAATGAAGTCACCTAAGTGCGAGTCGTCTTCTTCACCGATTGGTGTTTCTAGGCTGACTGGATCTAGGGCAATCTTTTGGATTTCACGAACCTTTTCCGCTGAATATTCTCCATCTTTTCGGCAATTTCTTCTGGTAATGGATCACGACCTAAATCTTGCACCAATTGACGTTGAATACGCGTTAGTTTATTGATCGTTTCAACCATGTGTACGGGAATACGAATTGTACGTGCCTGGTCTGCGATTGCACGTGTAATAGATTGACGAATCCACCATGTCGCATATGTAGAGAATTTGAAACCTTTTGTGTAGTCAAATTTTTCAACAGCTTTAATTAGACCACAGTTTCCTTCTTGAATCAAATCTAAGAACAACATGCCACGTCCTACATATTTTTTAGCGATAGATACAACTAAACGAAGATTTGAAGAAATCAACATTTGTTTGGCTTGTTCACCGTCCGCAATGACTTTTGCGTGTTTCTTTTTCTCTTCATCACTTAAATCAGGTTTTTTCATCGCTTCTTTGGCTTCTTCCCCTTCTTGGATCTGACGAGCAATGATGGGCTCTTCTTTTGGATCCAACAATGGAATTTGACCAATTTCTTTTAGATACATCTTAACGGGGTCATTAATCTTGGCATGAGATGCATTAGCGAATGTCTTTTCCAATTGCGAAATTTCTTCCGCAATTGAATCTTCTTCGTCCAAATCCTCGTCGCTTAGATCATCGTCTAAGACTTCATCATCATCTAATTCGTCCCCATCGATAAATTCGATTAAGTTTTCGTCGATCCAGTTATATAGATCATCCATTGTATCATCATCTAAATTTAAAGCACTTACCGCATCTAAGAATTGTTTTTGGGAAACATCGGCATTTTCTTCTTTACTCTTCAGCAAGAATTCTTTTGCCTCTTCTAAGCTTGTAAACTTTAATTTTTCATTTGCCATTCTTTCATCCTTCCTTTCGATGTAAGATTTCATTTCTTTGAATAATTAATTCCTGTTTTTTACTAGCCAAGGAAATCTTTAACATCGGATCTTGCACACTCTTGATCTGATCATTGAGATTGTCAATTTGGGCTTGTAAAGTACATTCTTTGATCTTCATTAAACTATCGTTAAAGAAGTCTTCATTATATCCATCAACATGAAACGCGTTTTCCATCAGGCTTACCAACAAATTACGGACGTCTTCTTTTTCAATGTAGCTCATCAGTACATCAAAATCAATGTGGTCCATATTTCGATACATGTCGTAACAATATAATGACAATTCTTCACAGACTGGATCTTGGAAAAAACCAATCTGATCTTTGAATTGATCGGCCGCAAGTTTACTGTTTAGAATCATCCATAAAACACCGTGTTCGGCAAGTGTTCTTCCATTTTTTAATGGCTCTATATTTCGAACCACAGCCGCATTATTTCTGGATTCTTTTTTGGGTGCCGGAATATTTGCAGATTGATGTGATAAATCAAATCCTGTCAAATCTCGGATACGAGAATAATAATCGGCCTTTTCAAAATCGGTACATGTCCTTTCAATGAATGACTGCATTTCCGATGTGAATTTTTTCTTATCCTCGTAATTGTCTAAATCATATTGGTTCGGTAAATAATCAAATAAGAATTCTACAAATGATACAGTTTTATGAACAGATAAATAGAGTTCATCTTTTCCTAGTTCATTAAAGATTTCATCTGGGTCTTTACCGGTTGTATTTTTTACTATGGAAAAATTCAGTCCGTAATCAACGGCTAATTTTCCAAACTTATAGGTAGCGGCTTTACCAGCTCGATCCCCATCGTAACAGACAACCAAAGGAACGTTTAAGCGTTTTAATAGCGTTATTTGTTCTTTTGTACAAGCTGTTCCTAAACAAGCAATACTTTCATGAATATCTGCCTTTTCAAAGGCAATGACATCCATAGCTCCTTCAACTAATATGCATCGCTTGTTCTTTTTCGCAAATGCTTTGGCTCTATGATAATTAAAAATCAAATTGCCCTTATGATAGATCTTTGTTTCAGAAGTGTTGATATATTTGGCTACATCCTTATCCTCATTTAAGCGCCTAGCCGTAAATCCAACGGGATTTCCATTTTCATCATGAATTGGAATCATCAATCGATTGTCGAATACGGCATAGGTATCTAGATCGTGAGTACGAATTAAACCTGTATCTGTGAGTATTTGTTCGTTAAAACCTTTTGCCTTGAGATACTTCACACTACGACTCGATTCAGGTGCATACCCAATCTCAAATCTTTTTATAATATCTTCATTTATTTTTCTTTGACTTAAATACCTTTTCACGCTTTCGCCATTCTCACTCTGCAACTCATATGTTAAAAAGCGAATGTACGATTGAACGCAGTCATATAAAGGCTGATTTTGATCAACCTTGAGTTGAAACTGACTTTTATCCATGTGTAAAGGATAATGAATCAGTTCTGCAACCTTACAAACGGCTTCTAGAAATGAAATGTTTTCAATCTTTTGTACAAATGTGAAGACGTTTCCTCCAGTACCGCATACGAAACATTTAAATATTTGTTTATCAGTTGAGATTGATAAACTAGGATCGTGATCATCATGAAATGGACAAATTGCTTTATAGTCTTTGCCTTTTTTTTCTAATGTGATATAACGGGACATCACATCAACAATATCAGCCTGCTGACGAATGGCCTTTATATCATCTTCTGATATCCAACTCATTAAAATTCAATTCTTTTTTCAATATATGAAACAAGGTCATCTAAAGCGATACGTTCTTGTTGCATAGTATCACGATCACGAACCGTAACACATCCATCGTTTGCGGTTTCGAAATCTACCGTAACACAGAATGGTGTACCAATCGCATCTTGACGACGGTAACGTTTACCAATGCTTTGTGCATCATCGTACGTTACACTAAAGTGTTTAGCTAATTTAGCGAACACTTCATCCCCTTGATCAGATAATTTTTTAGAAAGTGGAAGTACAGCTACTTTATATGGAGCTAATGCCGGGTGTAATTTTAAGACAACACGAGAATCATTTTCTAATTGTTCTTCTTGGTAAGCTTCACACATTACGGCCAACATCAAACGTTCAACACCTACACTTGGTTCGATAACGTATGGAATGTATTTTTCGTTTGCTTCTTGATCAAAATATTCTAAGTTTTGTTTAGAAGTTGTCTGGTGTGCTTTTAAGTCAAAGTCCGTACGGTCTGCGATACCCCATAATTCACCCCATCCGATGGGTTCAGAGAAGTGGTATTCGATATCACTTGTACCATTTGAGTAGTGTGCTAATTCTTCTGGATCATGAGCACGTAAACGAATGTTTTCTTCGTTGATACCCAAATCCTTTAAGAATTGAACACAGTTTTTACAATAGTATTCAAACCAATCTAAATCCGTTCCTGGTTTACAGAAGAATTCAAGTTCCATCTGTTCAAATTCACGTGTACGGAAAATGAAGTTTCCTGGTGTAATTTCGTTACGGAAACTCTTACCAATCTGTCCAATACCGAATGGTAACTTTTTACGCATTGTTCTTTGTACGTTTTTGAAGTTGACAAAGATTCCCTGTGCAGTTTCTGGACGCAAATAGATTGTACTCTTCGCATCTTCTAATACACCTTGGAATGTTTTGAACATCAAGTTAAATTGACGAATGTTTGTAAAGTTTTTAGCTCCACATTTTGGACATGTAATTTCATGTTCAGCGATATAGTTTTCCATATCTTCATTTGACATACCACCACAGTTTACTGTGTGATTGCTGGCTTCTTCAATCAATTGATCCGCTCTAAAACGGCTCTTACATTCTTTACAATCCATTAATGGATCACTAAATCCGCCAACGTGACCACTGGCAACCCATACATTAGGATTCATTAAGATTGCACTCTGCAATCCTACATTGTGTTCACTTTCCTGGATGAAACGTTTCCACCATGCATTTTTAATATTGTTCTTTAATTCAATGCCTAAAGGACCAAAATCCCAAGTATTTGCCAAACCACCATAAATTTCTGAACCTTGGTAAACAAATCCAGAGGTTTTCATGTGATTTACTACATCATTGAATGTCTTTTCGTTCATGTTATTTACCTCATTTCTTTCATGTATACAGACAAAAGGATACACTTTCATATTATATCTCATTTATCAACAAATTTCTAGACTAAATCCAAAGACACACGCAAAGAAAAAGCCATGATTTCTCATGACCTGTTTTTAATCAACCACTTAAAAATAGGTTCTCTTATTTTCATATGTTTTGTACCACAAAACTAGTGCGTCGCAAGATATAGAATCGCTTTCTTGTACTTCTCTAGCCTTTGATAATCTTGTTTTGTGGGTTCTTTGATTCTTGTGATATCCAAGTTATGTAAAAGGTCTGCAACCTTTATCTTTTTAGCTAACTTTGATGTAGATACTCTAGATATATATTCAAAATAAGATTCATCTTTTCTATGCGTTAATGTAATTACACCATCTACGATTTCATTTGGGAACATATTTCTCAATTCATCTTCTGTGACATTTGTATCTTCTAATACATCATGCAAATACGCAACTGCCTTTTCTGTATCCGTATCCATATAAGAAGCCACTTTCATCGGATGCAAGATATAATCTTTCCCTGCTTTATCCACTTGTTTAGAGTGTGCCTTTTTTGCGATTTGAAATGCTAATTCATGAAACATTACTTAAAACCTCGTATACTTTCTAAAAAGCGAATGCTTGGATAATTCTTATGAGTATGATACTCCATCCATTTGGCTAGATAGATTAAGTCATCAAGATTGAAATTGAAATGATCTTTAACATACTCTAAGTTTTCTTCTTTGCACCTAAATAGAGCGCGATATTTCTTTAATTGTTCTACACTCCATTTTGGATATTGATTGTGATTGCACTTTTCGCATAAGAATCCACCATCTTTTACAGAAAGAGTTTCGACTCTTGTGCTTTCACAATGTACACACCCTTGGATAAACGGTTGGATCCCTTCTTGTTCAATACAATATTTTAGAATGATGCAGGCCCAGAAATAAAAATCATCTAAGTCTTTGTCGGCTGCGTTCCAACAATCCAATACTATATTGAATAAATTCTCTTCTTTTTTAGTTTTAGAAATCAAGTCGTGCAATACAAAACAACAACTCGATTTAAACAGATCTTCTTGAATGTGATAGTAATAATGAATAGTTTGTCCTTGTAGTAATAAGGGCATTTTCGTCTTATCTTCGATCATGAATTCATTATAAGAAAAGGGCTGTACAAGCCGCAAATTCTTAGAATTGGGTTTGAACAGTCCTCTTGCGTATAAAGTTAAAATGGAATCTGTCGTCAATACTTTGACTAGGCCATCCTTATCTTTGTATTCACCAACACTTAATACAAGTGCCTGAATCTTAGTCTTCATCGATTTGTTCTAATTCGTCTAAACCGAATTCTTTGATCTTGTTTTCGTGATTACGCCAATTCTTTTCGACACGCACAAAGAGTTCCAAATCCACACTGCATCCGAGCATATCTTTTAATTCCTTTTGTGCATCTAAACGAATCGAACGAATCATACTCGCTTGTTTACCAATCAAGATTCCCTTCTGTGATTCACGATCGACTACCACCATCATTAGAAGATACATGCGGTTGCCACGTTTTTCTTTACGCTCTAAAATTACCGCTACACTATGAGGGATTTCCTCATGTGTTTTAAATAAGATCTTTTCACGAACAATTTCACACATTCTAAAATTAATATCATGATCCGACTTCATTTCTTCAGGAAACATTGGCTCGCCTTCTGGCAAATACCCTTTGAACACCTTCAACAACTCTTCGAGATTGTCTTTATCCAAAGCACTGATTGGAACAATATCATTAAAGTCATATTGTTTCTGCCAATACATCAAACGCTTTAATAATTGTTCCTTACCAAGCTTATCAATCTTATTCATGATCAATACAACCGGTTTATGTAATGTTTCAATACGTTTTAAGATGAATGAATCTCCAGTTCCAAAGGCTTGAGAGCCATCTACGATCCATCCGATCACGTCACAATCTTCCATTGCTGAATAGGCATTCTTATTTAAGACGCGTCCAAGTTGTTGTTGCGGCTTATGAATACCCGGTGTATCTACAAACACATATTGACAATCTTCATTTGTCAAAATACCCGAAATATTGTTTCTTGTCGTATTCGGTTTGTCCGACATGATTGCGATTTTTTCTTTTAACAATGCATTCAACAATGTTGATTTTCCTGCATTGGGTCTTCCTACGATCGCAATAAATCCTGATTTATAATTACTCATTTTACCTCCGTTTTAAAATAGTTTGGGCAAAAATACATAAAGCCCAATACATGCGGCAAGCATGCTGATAATAAAGACAGCTCCTGCGGCCATATCCTTAATATGTTTGGCTTGTTCTGTATGTTCAAGAGAAATATAATCAACGCATCTTTCAATACACGAATTGATGATTTCACTAAACCATACTAAACCAATGGCGAAAATCAACATCATCCACTCATTTAGTGAACAATGAAAGAGAATGCCGCACAATATGACAATCAATCCAAAGATGCCTTGAAGACGAATACTGCGATCACAAGTGAAAGCGTAAAACAGGCCTTGAAAAGCATATTTAAATCTACCTTTGAACCAATTCATCTAAGATCTCATCCTGTAAGGCAAACATCACCTTTTCATCCTCTTCCTTCATGTGATCATATCCCATTAAATGAAGTAATCCATGGCAGAATAAGAAACATGCTTCACGACGAATCGAATGACCATAAGCTTTAGCTTGATCACGAATCGCTTGCACATTGATGAAAATATCACCAAGTTCATATTGGTCTTCTTCAATCCACATATCACTCATATCATCTTGAATCGCAAAGCTAATGACATCTGTAGGACGGTCAACATTACGATAGTCACGATTAATTTCGTGAATCTGTTCAGGTGTTACATAAATTACCGATAAACTCCAGTCTCCCTTTCTGTCTAACACCTTGCAGGCACGTTCTAATATCATTTCAAAATCTTTTTTGTATCGATAGACACTTCTATCTTTTGCGTTATTTGTAAAAATTATTTCCATGCCTTGATTATACACTAAACCAAGAAAAAATCACACATCTAAATAACGTGCCGGTTTGTTTCAAGCCGTCCGGTAACATTTCGATATCCACTCCATCTTTCTGAATCATTCGATATTCCGATTCATTCATTCTTTATTGATGAAGTTTTTATTATATGCATTTTTATAAATACTTCAGAATTTCATCCATGATCTATGTATCTATCATCCAGTAAGATATCATAAACTTCTGATCCTGTTCTGATACCAAAATCTTAATATAAAAAAGAGTTCAAAACGAACTCTTACTTTGTAGTTTCTCTAAATAATTTTGAGAATGAAATTTCAATATCTTTGTTCTGTTTAACCGTCTCATCTTCCACTAACATCTTAGTTAGTAAACGCATCGCAACAGCTCCTAAATCATATTCAGGAATGTTGTAAGTTGAAATTGTTGGACGCATCATTGTCAAATATTTTGAGTTCAAGATACATACAAGTTCTGTGTCATCTGGAATTGAATATCCGCATTCTTTACATGCGTTCATTAAAGCGATGGCCTGAGAATCACGGAATGTGATGACCATACGACTTGGCTTGTGGTTCTTGTAGTAGTCTGATAAGAATGTGTAGCTTGATTTGTAGCTATCATCGTATGTAACATACTTATCAAATACCAATCCTTTTTCTGCATAAGCACGTCCACAATCAGTCAAAGCTAAGCAACTGTCATCGCCTTCTATGGCATTGAAACTCTGCAATGTTGCTATTGCTGTACGCAAGATTGCTTGTTCTGCCTTGTCGTTGACTACATCAAGACCAAGAATTGTTCCTATTCTTTTAAAGGAAGCTGTTTCATCAACTAGCAAGATACCAACGATGCCCTTTTCTATCGCAGTAATCTTGGCAGGGCGTTGAGTCTTGCCTGTGTAAGTCGCTTTAACAAACTTTATATCATAAGAAATATAGCCAAAGATTCTTTCCGAAATCTTCTTTGCTGCATATACAGCCTTTGCTATTCGGGTTCCGATTGGCTCCTGCACTTTTTTAGGAGCAACCCTCTTCTGTTGTTTTTTTATCTTTTTCATCTTACGGCATCTCTTAATTGTTCAACACTTACAGTTTCCATATTTGCTATTGAAGCTGCGTAATTGTTATTA
>OHNN01001294.1_pt1 | contig 11593 bp, 8 predicted proteins | sample 1569541 | NCBI WGS metagenome assembly OHNN01 (sample SAMEA3879563, study PRJEB24766) | human gut metagenome | biome: human-associated habitat; feature: feces | place: USA | collected 1985/1987 | reverse complement strand
CAAAGACTCCGGATGCTCTTGCAGTCAACTTGAATGCTTTGTGCCGCAACTCCATTGAACTGATTCAGCACGCTCGAAAATTTGCAGTCAATCAGGTCAACCTCGTTCAGCTTATGACGTACTATGCGCTGGGCTATTGGATCGTGGAAGAGCAACAGTCTGGGAAAGACCGCGCCGGATACGGCAAAAAGGTCATTCAGACACTCTCCGATGCGCTGAATACAGAGTTCGGCAAGGGATTTTCGGTCGATACTCTTGAAAACGCAAGAAAATTTTACCTGAGCTATCAGGATCGAATTTCCGAAGCAGTGTTTCGGAAATTTGTTGAGGAAAAATCCGACACGCTGTTTCGGATTTCGGACGAGCCTGCTCCGTTTACACTTTCATGGTCGCATTATCTGCAACTCATGCGAATCAAAAATCCGGATGAACGCAGCTTTTACGAAATTGAAGCGACAAAATCTGCATGGAGCTTGCGGACGTTGCAACGGCAATACAATTCGAGCCTGTACGAGCGGCTGGCACTCAGCCGGAACAAGGGCGAAGTCATGCGTCTTGCGCGTGAAGGCAACGTGATTGAAAAGCCTACGGATATTGTCAAGCAGCCGACTGTTCTTGAATTTTTAGGGCTTGAAGAACAGGCGAAGTATTCCGAAACAGACCTTGAATCCGCAATTATTGACAAGCTGCAAAAGTTTTTGCTTGAATTGGGCAAGGGCTATCTCTTTGAAGCGCGTCAGAAGCGATTCACCTACGACGAGGAAAACTTCTATGTTGACCTTGTTTTCTATAACCGTCTGCTCCGTTGCTATGTGCTGATCGATCTGAAAATCGACAAGCTCACCCATCAGGACTTGGGACAGATGCAGATGTATGTCAACTACTATGACCGCTGCCAGAAGCTCCCTGACGAGAATCCGACTATCGGCATTTTGCTCTGCAAGGAAAAGAATGACGCAGTAGTTCAGATGACCTTACCTGAGAACAGCAATATCTTTGCATCAGAGTACAGCCTGTATCTGCCGGACAAGAAAACGCTGCAAAAGAAACTGCAAGAGTGGATCGATGAGGAAACCGGAGGTGAAGACGATTGAAGCTGCAATTCAAACATCAAAAATTTCAGGCGGATGCGGCAAAAGCGGTCGTTGACGTCTTTGCCGGGCAGCCGTACCTCACGCCTACCTACATGATGGACAGGGGCTACGGTCAGCAGACCATGACGGATGATACGGATTTTACCGGTTGGCGGAATGAACGTATTGTGCCGGAGCTTTCCGACAAGCTGATTTTAGAGCATCTGCAAAAGGTACAACGCACCAATCAGATCAAACCGTCGGACAAGCTGGAAGGTCGCTACAACCTGACGATTGAAATGGAAACCGGCGTCGGTAAGACTTATACCTACATCAAGACCATGTATGAGCTGAACAAGCACTACGGCTGGAGCAAGTTCATCGTGGTCGTGCCGAGCATTGCCATCCGCGAGGGCGTTTATAAGTCCTTTCAGGTGACGCAGGAGCATTTTGCGGAGGAATACGGCAAGAAGATCCGGTTCTTCATCTACAACTCTGCCCAGCTTACGGAAATTGACCGCTTTGCATCGGACAGCGCCATAAACGTTATGATCATCAACTCTCAGGCATTCAACGCCAGGGGTAAGGATGCACGACGTATTTACATGAAGCTGGACGAGTTCCGTTCCCGTCGCCCAATCGACATTATCGCAAAGACAAACCCGATTCTGATTATCGACGAGCCGCAGTCGGTCGAGGGCAAGCAGACAAAGGAACGCCTGAAAGAGTTTCATCCGCTGCTGACGCTGCGCTACTCCGCCACTCATAAGGCGGACAGCATTTATAACATGGTTTATCGCCTCGATGCAATGGAGGCATACAACAAGCGGCTGATCAAAAAGATCGCCGTTAAGGGCATCACGGAGTCCGGCAGCACAGCAACCGAGGGCTTTGTCTATCTGGAAAGCATCAATCTTTCCAAAGCTGACCCGACGGCAACCATCCAGTTTGATTACAAGGGCGCGTCCGGCATTCGCAATAAAACAGCGACGGTCGGAATCGGTTATAATCTTTACGACAATTCCGGTAATCTGGACGAGTACAAAGTCGGCTTTGTGGTCAAGTCCATTGATGGACGGGATAACTCCGTGGAGTTCCTGAACGGCGTTAAAATCTTTGCCGGAGATGTGATCGGCAAGGTCAGTGAAGACCAGCTTCGCCGCATTCAGATCCGCGAAACGATTCTCTCTCACTTGGAGAGGGAGCGTCAGCTTTTCCATAAGGGCATCAAAGTCCTGTCCCTGTTCTTCATCGACGAGGTTGCGAAGTACAAGCAGTACGACGAGGCTGGGCATCCGTTCAACGGCATCTATGCGGATATGTTCGAGGAAGAGTACAACGACATTCTCAGCTCCATGCAGCGGGAAATCGGAGACGAGGACTACATTCGGTATCTGGACGCGATTTCTGCCCATGACACCCATGCCGGTTACTTCTCCGTTGACAAAAAGGGCAAGATGACTGACAGCAAGCTCTCTGACAAAAAGGAAGGCACCTCCGACGATATTGACGCCTATGACCTAATCATGAAGAACAAGGAGCTGCTTCTGGATCGTGATCCGAAAAAGTCCCCAGTGCGGTTCATTTTCTCACACTCCGCACTGCGTGAAGGCTGGGATAACCCGAACGTGTTCCAAATTTGCACGCTGAAACAGAGCAGCAGCGAGGTTCGCAAGCGCCAGGAAGTCGGTCGTGGATTGCGCCTCTGTGTCAATCAGGACGGCGAGCGTATGGATGCCAACGTTCTCGGCAATGATGTTCATTCTATCAATGTACTGACCGTTATTGCCAGCGAGAGCTATGATAGCTTTGCAAAAGGCTTGCAAAGTGAGCTTGCTGATGCGGTTACGGGACGCCCCGTGGCTGTTACGGCCGATCTCTTCAAGGACAAGGTCATTGTGGATGCCAGAGGCAACGAACAGATTGTGGATGGCGATACGGCGCAGGCAATTTATTTTGATTTGATTGTCAACGGCTATATCGACAAGAAGGGCGTACTGACCGATAAATATTATGCTGACAAAGCAAACGGTACGATTCAGATTGCAGAGGAAGTGGCAGACAGTCGCGATTCTGTGATCAATATTCTTGATTCCGTCTATGACAGCCGCGCTATGCAGCCGGAGAATGCCCGCGACAAGAACGTCGAGCTGCAAGTTGACCCCGACAAACTCGCCATGCCGGAGTTCAAGGCTCTCTGGAAACGCATCAGTCCGAAGTCAGTATATGTGGTTGATTTTGATACCGATGAGCTTGTAAACAAGGCGATAGCCTCTATCAATCGGAATCTTCATGTATCAAAAATCTTCTTCAAAGTTGAAACCGGCGCAATGGAGGAGATTAAGTCAAAGGACTCGCTTCTTGACGGAAGCGCATTCTCGAAGTCAAAGTCATCTACTTATGACAGCAGCAAGCAAATCCGCGCCAACAGCAGCGTGAAGTATGATCTGATTGGCAAGTTGGTCGGGGAGACCGGACTGACGCGAAAAGCAGTCGTTGCAATCTTGACTGGCATTGAGAGAGCTGTTTTCGAGCAGTTCAAGTTCAATCCGGAAGAATTTATCATCAAAGCAGCCGCTCTGATTAATGACGAAAAGGCAACTGCAATTATTCAGCACATCACTTACAATGTGCTGGACGAGCATTACGACACGGACATCTTTACCGAACCGACCATCAAGGGTAAGCTTGGAACGAACGCGATGAAAGCGCAGCGGCATCTATACGATCATATCGTGTATGATTCCACGAACGAGCGCAATTTTGCTGCCGATTTGGACACCAACACAGATGTTGCGGTTTATGTGAAGCTGCCGGACAGCTTCTATATCGCAACACCGGTGGGGCATTATAATCCAGACTGGGCGATTGCTTTCTATGAAGGCACTGTCAAGCACATCTACTTTGTTGCTGAGACGAAAGGTTCTATGTCTTCTATGCAGCTCCGGCTCATTGAGGAATCTAAAATTCACTGTGCAAGAGAGCATTTCAAGGCGATCAGCAACGGAAATGTAGTTTATGACGTGGTGGATAGCTACCGGACACTTCTCGAACGAGTAATGAAATAACTCACACCTTGTGAACTGCGAGATAAATTGATGGGGAGATGCCTATGGACGCACGAAAGCGCTTAATCATCATAAAAGGCAAAGACCAGACGGACTCGGTTGCAAGCTTTCAGTTCCATGACGGGAAATGCGAGGTCGTCTATACCAGTGCGCCCAATAAGACATACAGCTTCCAGAGCAGTAATGTGGAGATTCTACCCCTGAAAAAGAAAATCGACCCCGCGCAGGTGATTGTCACCGCAAATGGGCAAACAATCAGCGAAATTGATGAGCTTCTCGACTTCGGCGGATATTATCGTATTGTCCGCAACGGAAAGAAAGATTTATCGTTCCGTAGGAGTGAAGTGCAGTTCCAGCAGAATTGCCTGACAGACGATAAAAATCAAGAGGCATTCCAATATTTCAAAGAGACTGCCGCGGCAATTAGCCTCGAGGTGGAAGGCATCAACATCCTGAGTATGCAGTATGACAAGATCAAGCAGATCAGCGAGGATACTGTGCTGGCAAGCTATCTTGCACCGCAGAAAGAAGTCAAAGCACCCCAGATGCCGGAGGCGGTGATTTATCCGTTTGGCTTGAACCAGAGTCAGAAGCTGGCGGTGGAGCGGGCGCTTTCTTCCAAAATCAGCATCATTCAGGGGCCTCCCGGCACAGGAAAAACGCAGACGATTTTAAATATCATCGCCAATGTTATCCGGAGTGGGAAGACCGTGGCGGTCGTATCCAACAATAATTCTGCAACGCACAATGTGGCAGAAAAGCTGGAAAAGAAGAACGCTGGCTTCCTGACTGCGTTTCTCGGCAGTCTTGCCAACAAAGAGAAGTTTCTGGATGCACAGACCGGCGCCTATCCGAATATGAGCGATTGGGAAATGCCCCCGGAGGAACGACAGCAATTAGATCAGGAAACGACTGCACTCTCCAAAGAACTGAACGAAATGCTTAATGCCAAAAACCGCATTGCGGAAATCGAGCAGGAGTTCTTGCAGCTAAACCCGGAGCAGCATTATTTTGAGGAATATTACGCAAGTTACAGTGACGTGCCAATGGAGAGCTTGGACAAGCTGTCCTCGCAGAAGCTTCTTGCGCTTTGGATGGAATTTGAACAACACGCAGAGCAGGAGACTCGCTTAGGCCTTCTGCAAAAACTCTCCATCATGTTCCGATTTAATCGCAATGCGCTCAAACTGTTTCTCCGTTCCACGGAATTGGTCATTCCCTATCTGCAGAGTCAGTTTTATGCTGTAAAGAGACGGGAACTGGAGACCGAAAAGCAGGAGCTGAACCGCAAGCTGGAACACTACGCTTTCGATGCGAAAATGGACGAGCTTACCCAGAAGTCTCTGCGGCTATTCCGGGCGGAGCTGGCAGCGCGGTATCACTGGCAGAATGACAGACAGCGTTTTGAAATGAGTGATTTCCGCCGGAATTCTGCGGAGTTTACCCGGGAGTATCCGGTGGTGCTCAGCACGACCTATTCCATCAAGGGAACGCTGAGCGTCGATCATATCTATGATTATCTGATCGTGGATGAGGCCTCCCAGGTTGATTTGGCCACAGGCGTTCTGGCGTTTTCCTGTGCCCGGAATATCGTGATTGTCGGGGACTTGAAGCAGCTACCCAATGTGCTGACAGAGGATGACATCCGCACCAGCGATGCCATCTGGCAAAGGTATTCTTTGGATGAGCGTTATCGCTTTTCTACCCACAGTCTGCTGTCCTCTGCGTTGGAAATATGGCAGAATGCGCCTGTTACGCTGCTGCGGGAACACTACCGCTGCCACCCGAAAATCATCAATTTCTGCAACCAGAAGTTCTATCACGGACAACTGATCGTGATGACAAAGGACCATGATGAGCCGGATGTATTGACCATGTACCGGACAACTGCTGGCAACCACGCTCGTGGGCATATCAATCAGCGCCAGATCGATGTCATCCAGCAGGAGGTGCTGCCGCGGCTGCATCAGCAGAATTTCGAGAGCATCGGCATTATCACGCCGTATCGGGACCAGGTGACAGCCATCCGCAAGCAGCTGGGCGATACTTACGAGGTGGACACCGTCCATAAGTTTCAGGGACGGGAACAGGATGCCATCATTCTGACCTCAGTCGACAATGTCATCACAGATTTTGTGGATGATCCCCACATGCTGAATGTGGCGGTTTCCCGCGCGGTTCATTCGCTGGCAGTGGTCACATCGCAGGACCCACGCAATGATCAAACCAACTACGGCGATCTGACGCGGTATATCGAATATAACAATTTTGAGGTTATCCAGAGTCAGGTCTACTCCGTGTTCGATATGCTCTACCAGGGCTATGCCGAGCAACGCAGAGCATATCTGCAAAAACATAAGCGGGTATCGGAGTACGATTCCGAGAATCTCATGTACGCTGTGATTCAAGAGGTGCTGGCCGAGGAAGTATTTTCCTCCATCGGCTGCGCGGTGCATGTTTCTCTTGCGACGCTGGTGAGGGACTATGAGCCACTGACAGAGGAAGAACACCAATATGCCCGCAATCCATTGACCCATGTGGATTTTCTGCTGTTCAATCAAATGGATAAGCAGCCCGTGCTGGCGATTGAAGTAGATGGGACTGGCTTCCACGAAGCGGGGAGCAAGCAGGCAGAGCGAGATATGAAGAAGAACTCCATTTTGGAGAAGTGCGCCGTTCTGCTCCTGCGTCTCCGTACAGACGGCAGTGGAGAAAAAGAGAAGATCAGGACTGCGCTAAAGGGAGAATGATTATGCAGAAGATTATTAGGAATGCGATTAGATGCAAGAAATGTGGAGATGTCATCGAAAGTAAAACTGTCCATGATTTCAAATTTTGCAGCTGTGGCTCGTGCGCCGTGGACGGCGGCCACGACTACCTTCGCAGATGCGGAAATCGTGAGGATTGGGAAGAACTGTCCGAAGCGGAAAAAGTAGAGAATAACGGCGCATTGACTTGACCCTGTCTTGCGGAAATTGGTGGTGCCAGGATATCATTTATCATCATTCGCAATGCCACCACGAATTGCCCAGGGCTGGCATCGTTATAAAAAGGCTCTCTCAGCATGGATGCAAACAAAAGTAAAAACTGCGTAGGGGTATAGCTAACCTGGGAGCCCGCACCACGAATACCCAACATCCCCAATAGCGGCTGAAACACACAGTTTCAGCCGCTATTTTCTAAAAAGTTTCAGTAGCTGTTTCCGTCGAACTGTGGTATGTGTCTGTGCTGCAAGGAGGCGAGCGCATGAAATACAAGCTGCTGAAAGACCTATATGACTGCTTTTATACCCCACCTGAACTCCCAGCGCAGAAACAGGAAATTGAGGAATGTCATCAAGCACTTAGTGGGGTGTTGGGCAAATCGGAGCGCCGGCTGGTGCTCCAGATCATCGACGCAAAGGATCGCATTGCGGAGGATACCTCCATCGACAGCTTCATCTCCGGATTTGAACTGGCGTGGAAGCTCTCCATGGAATTGAACCATTACGAAAACGAGCGCTCAGTCTCCTGCCGAACGGCAATGGGATTGGGGGCTCGTTTCGCATCTGCAATGGAGGAAGAGAAATGAAGAAGTTCGTCATAGCAACCATGATTGCCGCTTGTATCGCTTTGAGCACCGCCGTGTGGCCACATGGCAACGCAGTCGAGGAAACACCCGCCTCGTCCACAGAAACCGCTGTGAGCGCCAGGAAAGCGACTATCGTGGAAATAACAGAAAAGAATTCCGCGTCACTGACAGAGATGGAAAACGAGGTTCCGCAGCAAGAAGCATCCCAAGAGGAACGTCACGAACCAGAGACAGAGTCTATTGAAACGCCCGCAGATTCCGAACTCCAGCCTTCCACGGGGCAGACACCTACGAAAATTTCCATGCCGGAGCCAACTCCGCCACAACCTGCTAAAGAACTGCAGCCCGGCGACAAGGTTTATGTGGCGGGCTTCTGCTGGGTGGAGTACGAGGGGCCCAACCGCTGTGAAGACGGCGCGGACATTTACGAAAACGGCAACAAAATTGGAATCATGGGGTAAAATGTGTAGTTACCCATTGCATTCGCTTCCCATTCATGTTATCATGATAGCGCTAAATTGTTGGACTGTCCTGAACTTTGATCGTTCGTAGCATGAGAGTACGAATCATATTGAACGGCAGAGACATAGACAATTTTGCAGACAAATGAGTAAATCCTCGAAACTATCGATTCCAATCAAATTCTCATTATGGAATTGAGAAGGCAGTTTGCTGGTTGACTGTCGTTGTCCCCCTGTTGTTTCGATGCTTTGCACCACAAAATCGAACCGAAGAAAGTGTCCTTTCGTCGGCTTTGTTTTGTTGCGTGCAAAGCGGTCTTCCGGATGATCGCAGTCCACGCACAAAGCAAAGTGCGTGGACTTTTTTCGGCTCAGAAAGGAGGCCAATTATGGGAAAGGTGTCAGGAAAAACACATACCAAAGAACAGCTGGATCACTGGGCAAATCTGCATAATCCCAATAACAAGGCATATCGAGCTGACGCCGACAATCGTGCCAACCAGATGAATCCAAACCGCAGATCGCACCAGAGAACTCACAATGCAAACCGCAGAAACAAAGCATATTGGGTACCCGACTGGGTACCTGACTATCCGGAATACGATAATTAAAAATTGGAGGTACATGATGTCAAAGCACTTTTTTGACTACGATGACGGCGACTTCGCCATGAGCATTTCTGACAGCATGGCGATGGACTCCGACGGGGATCTCATGTTGCGCATGGGCGATCACATGGCGATGGATATGGACACCGGCGATATTCACATGATCTCATCATGGACTGATGATGACGAGTAAGTCATGAACAGCAGTGCAAAGGTTGCACCGCCATAAACAAGGAAAACACTTTCAAAATCCAGACAGAAAAACAGCGGGACAGGCCATAAAGGCTTGTCCCGCTGTCCGTATTTATGACAGATATTCTTCCGTGATCCGATACCGGCTGATGCCGAAGGCATTGCTCCGATCCACGATCTCTGCCGGGATCTTGGGCAGATACTTCTTGCTGAAGCTGGTATCTCCGAAGTAGGCGTCAAAGTTCGCCACCGGCAGGACCACCCATTCGCAATCATCCTGCCGGTTGGCAAGATAATAGCGGATCAGCGTACAGACAACTTCGACTGGAATTTCCTTCGGAAGCGCCGCTTTCACTTTCTCTGTCAGCTCGTGCGGCAGCTTCGGTTCCTCTCTGCGCAGTGGGCCAAGCTCCAGCGCATCGGCAAGGACATCATCAAAGCGCAGCGTCCAGGCACCCTTGGTTTGGGGCGCAAAAATCGGGATCTGATACTGTATCACCTTGCTTCGCCATGCGGCGGCAAACTTGGACTGAATGACCTCCGCATACTTGAGCGAGGTGCTGCGCACCTTTTCCGGGTGCGTCAGCATGAAGTCTGCGGCGCGGAGGACATGGCGGAGAAACCAGCCGGTCCCGTCCGCATCCACCAGCTCCGGGAACTCCGTATGCAGTTCCGAAAAATCCGTCTGGAACTGCCATTCCTTGTTCGGTGCACGCTTCCCGTCCTCCGGCACACTGCACCAGGCGCAGAGCGCACGGCGGGCGTAGTCAATTCGATTATGCGGATCACCCGAAATGACCATTCCGTCTTTACTGTGGAACAGATATCCGCGAGCCAGAATGGTCAAAATCCGTGCCATCCCCTCAAACTCCAGGATCGTGGCAAAGGTGAAGCGGCCCAGCCATGTCGTGTCGCTCTTCTTGCTGGCGGTATAGGAAACCGTTCCGGTATACGCGCAGAATTCCTCCCATTCGTTAATCATCCCGCACCTCCAGGACATTCTTCTCGATGTACTCCGGCAGCAGATCCCACAGCAGGTCACGCCTGCCGAGGGCCACCACATAGCGCACGGCCAAAGCCGGTCTCACGATAGCGGTCAGCAGCTCCCGGCACCTGGCCGTTACCGCACCACGGTAGCTCCGGGAAGCGGATTTGTCCGCGAAGGCTCTCATCATGGCGGTGAAGGCTTTCGAGTCGCTTTCACGGAACAGCTGCTTTTTCTCTCTGCCGGTGTTCTCGTCCTCCATATCGCAGACAATGTCTCCGAGAATACGGTAGCCGCCGAAGCAGAAATCGGTCAGCAGATCGTATATATCTTCAAACTCCGGCACCCATTCCCGCAGGAAGCGCTCCCGTGCATCCTCGTCCATGAGGTGCCAAGCCTGCTCCCGCATGGCCTGCCGCAGAGCGGACACCTTTTCCGGCGGCAGGTTGCCGAACAGGGCGTACAACTCGTCGGGATCGTATTCATCCTCCTGCCCTCTGGCATACAGAATGCGCTCCACATCGCTCTTCCGCTTCTTCTCCTTCACCGGAACGCGGCAGGCCCGGATGCGGGAGAGACAGGCATCGTAATCTTGCAGCAGCGCATCCACTGTTGCCAGCTTATCGGGGTTCAGCTGCCCCTTCCAGTCCGGCTGCCGGGCGAAGGAAAACAGCTCCCCGTCCTTGGCGGGCCTTGCCTTGATGCGCGGCGTGTTCTTTTTCAACTGCTGCGCCAGATACGGCAGGCGCTCCACATTGGAGTCCACCTTGCTCCAATCCACCTTCTTAAAGAATGCCTTCACCCTGGCGGCATGGGTAGGCTCGTACCAGGCCCGCCGGGTTTCCATCTCCTCTACCAGCGTTTTATATTTGAGAAAGTCGCTGCGCTTGACGGTTTTATGAGTCAGGTACTCATCCAGATCAGGGCGGATGCCGCTCTTGGCCGAGTCGATCTCCAGCCCGGTGAGGATGGCTAATGTTTCCGTCTCCTCCCGGCAGCGCTCCCGTTCCTCGGCGTCGGAGTTTTCGTTGTAGGCAATGATGCTGCGGTCCAGCGCAGCATTGCAGATCTGGCCGACACGGGAGGAGAAGGTACTACGGACGGTTTCAAACCGGGCCTCCCAGTCGTCGGCGCTGCGAATCTGTGGCTGGGCCGCGGGGATCATCAGCAGCGGCAGGTTGTGCGACCGGGAAAATATGCTCTGTGGCCGCAGAGGATCGTGATGGATGTTTCGCTTCACGCATTCGTTCAAAATGGGATCGCTGATCGTCTTGATCATGTCGCCGTCGTAGTCGGCACCGCCCAAACGCTCCGCGGCGAGTGAAGTGTAGCCAACCATAACAACATCCGTCAGACGGCCGAGATACTGATCGCGTAGATTTTTACTGTCTTCAAGAGGATAAAGCTGCATTTCTTCATTCCGGGCAATGTGCGGATTGCGCAGCAGCGTGCAGACATGACCGGATTGGTAAGCTGCGCCCGGAGCAAAGAAATTCTGATGGTTTAACTCCAGCGCCCAGCGAAAATTGATAAAGGTGTTCGCTTTTTTACTTGTTCCGGTTTTCGTAACAGGCAGGCAATTCAGAAAATCCAGCAGATCCCCGGAAAGATAACGGTTGTCTCCCGCTACGATCAA